>Ga0224510_10001072_pt1 | contig 18670 bp, 15 predicted proteins | sample SF_May12_sed_USG_FD_170161 | JGI IMG/M metagenome (GOLD analysis project Ga0224510, IMG submission 170161) | Sediment microbial communities from San Francisco Bay, California, United States - SF_May12_sed_USGS_4_1 | ecosystem: Environmental > Aquatic > Marine > Sediment | place: USA: California... | reverse complement strand
ACAGGCCTATCGTGCTCAGTACGGATTTAACTCGATCGTCCTCTTCCCAGTCAATCTATACGGCCCGCGAGACAACTTTGATTTACAGACGTCGCATGTGATCCCGGCGTTGATACGAAAATGCGTTTCAGCGAAGGAGGAGGGGCGCACGGCGATTACGCTGTGGGGAGACGGATCACCGACACGAGAGTTCTTGTACGTCGAGGATGCGGCCGAGGGCATTCTCCTTGCGGCCGAACACTATGATGGCAATCTCCCGGTCAACTTAGGGACGGGAGAAGAAATCGCCATCCGTGAGTTAGCAACCCTGATTGCGGCGGAAGTGGGATTCGCCGGAACAATTCAGTGGGATACCTCCAAGCCGAACGGCCAACCACGGCGTTGTCTGGACGTCAGTCGGGCGAAGCAGCTCTTCGGCTTTGAGGCTCGGCACCGCTTGCGCGATGGGGTGACGAAGACGGTCCAGTGGTTTCAAGTCAATCGTCAGGTGATCCGGGAAGTGCATTTTTAGATAGTTCTGGCTGTTATGCGGGTTCCATTGGGATACAATTAATACGCCTTCCGCCACCACTCCCACTAGACAACTCCTGACGCTCCTCTCATAATCCCTCGATTAGTCACAGCATCTCAATACATCCTTGCAGCGACATCTCTTATTGAAAAGCGGTATTCAGTTGCCACGTATACGTTGACCCAATACCATCACAGAGGCTTTCCTAAGGTAGATCTATAGGAATCACGACTGAGTTGAGGTGAACAGTGAAGCGTATCGATATCATTGCCGGAGCCAGGCCCAACTTCATGAAGATCGCCCCGATCATCGATGCCCTGAAGGCAGCGGAGAAGCGGGGAGGGCCGCTGCGCTATCGCCTGATCCATACGGGGCAACACTACGACCGGGCCATGTCCGGGAGCTTCTTTGAAGAACTCGGCATTCCCGATCCCGATATCAATCTCGAAGTCGGGTCCGGCACACAAGCAGAGCAAACCGCCGGCATCATGATCGCCTACGAAAAAGTCTTACTAAAGGACAAGAGCGATGTGTGCCTGGTGGTCGGTGACGTGACCTCAACCATGGCCTGTTCGATCGCAGCCCGTAAACTTGGAGTGCCTGTGGCCCATGTTGAAGGCGGCATCCGCTCCGGCGATTGGACCATGCCGGAGGAAATCAACCGGGTAGTAACCGACTCCATTACCAATTGGTTCTTCACCACCAGCGACACGGCTAACGAGAATCTCCGCCGCGCAGGAATCACCGACGATCGCATCTTCTTCGTCGGCAATACCATGATCGATACCCTCCTGAAGCAGATGCCACGGCTACGGCCGCCGGCCTGTTGGGACTCGCTCAGGCTGGAGCCGGGTAAGTATTTCGTCATCACCCTGCATCGTCCGGCGAATGTGGATGGGGAGCAACAACTCCTTCGACTCCTGCACGCTATTGCGGAGGGAACACGAGGTCTACCTGTCATCTTTCCGGTCCATCCTAGGACGGCTAAGAATTTGAGAGATGCGGGGAACACGCTCCCATCAATGCACTACGTTGACCCCTTGGGCTATCTTGAATTCAATTATCTCGTCAAACATGCCAAAGGCGTGATTACCGATTCGGGGGGGATTACCGAGGAAACGACGGTGCTTGGTGTGCCCTGTCTCACGTTGCGCGATAACACCGAACGCCCCGAGACTATCACTATCGGCACCAACGAACTGATTGGGACTGATCCGAGCAAGCTGCCACCCGCGCTCGCGCGCTTGATGGCCGGGCAGTGGAAGAAAGGCGCGATTCCGCCGTTGTGGGATGGCAAGGCGGCGGAACGGATTGTGGAACAGTTGGAGAGGCTGGTCATATCGTGAGTTCATTCTGAGTCTACGACAGACAGAGACCTTGCGAGATTTAGATCATTACGATAAAGTAAGGGTCAGCAGTAAATGTAAGGAGGCGCAATGTCTACGTCAACGTTGACCAGCAAGGGACAAACCACCATCCCGAAAGATGTGCGTGAGCGGCTGAATCTTCATCCAGGGGATCGCCTAGAATTTGTCATCGATGAAGATGGTCGAGTCCTCGTGCTACCGGCAAGTGTCGACGCATCGGATCTTGCCGGTATGCTCAAACGCCCGGCAAAGCCGGTCACTGTTGCGGAAATGAATCAAGCAATCCGCAAGCGAGGGGGGCGGCGATGATCGGGATCGACACGAATGTGCTCGTCAGGCATTTGGTGCAGGATGATCCTCGCCAGTCACGCGTGGCCACGCAAGTCATCACGAAGCAATGCACGCGGGAGGTCCCCGGGTTTATCAACCGCATCGTGCTCTGTGAGCTTGTGTGGGTTCTGGAGAGCGCGTATGGATATTCGAAGGAAACCATTGTGAACGTGCTCGATAAGCTCCTGCGAACGAGCCAGCTCAAGATTGAAGATACGCAGTCGGCATGGACCTCCTTTCGCATGTATCAGAAGGGAAAGGCGGACTTTGCGGATTGCCTGCTGGGATCAACCAATCGATCGGGCGGCTGTGACTCAACCGTCACATTCGATCAAGCCGCAAGCAAGCTCGATGGATTCCAGTTATTGTCGTAGCCCGATGCGACCTTCCCGATAACACCGAACGCCCAGAAACCATCACCATCGGCACCAACGAACTGATTGGGACTGATCCGAGCAAGCTGTCACCCGCGCTCGCGCGCTTGATGGCCGGGCAGTGGAAGAAAGGGGCGATTCCGCCGCTGTGGGATGGCAAAGCGGCGGAGCGGATTGTGGCTCATCTGGAGCGAGTGCTGGCGTAGGTAGATAACGGTTGGTCTTGTGGGGAACCGCAATCAGTTAGGTCGTACCCGATCTGGCAATCCGTCAATCAATCTGTGAAGCCAGTTCTGAATAGTTCCCGCGTTTCTGTCTGCTCCAATTTGAATCTTTCTGTAGAGTCTTACCTTCGTTAGCCCGGAGCAACGACTCCGATCATTTTCCCAATCTGCGGATTTGCTAAGGTATTTGGATACCGTCTAGCTGGAGCAGGTCTTGCTGACGCAAAAATCGTTTTTATTTGTCAGATGTTCCTCCCGTCAATATCATCACGGAAGTCTTGCTAACTAAACCCGGAGGAAACCACTGTCCCCGGTGTCCCTGGTCTCACCCTGCATGACAACACCGAACGCCCGGAGACCATCACCATCGGCACCAACCCGAGCAAGCTTCCTCCCGCGCTTGCGTGCTTGATGGCAGGCAGTGAAAGAAAGGCGCGATACCTCAAAAATGGGACGGGAAGGCGGCGGAACAGATCATGAAAGACTTATAAGGAAACTTGTCAATTATAAGAAAACCATCACAATAGCGACATAACAGTAGGTACAGGGCGTATGAATGCAATTTATACAAACGGTCAGTACTTGGAATCGACTCGAACTTGGCACAGCGAGGATTCCCCATGGAAAGCCGCTCAAATTAGTAAGGTCATTAATCGAAACCAGATTCAGTTTTTCCGAATTGCTGAGATTGGATGTGGTGCGGGAGCGGTCCTTGAAGAACTTTCCAAGAGAGAGGATCTCTGCCAGGTGCGATTTAAGGGATACGACATTTCTCCTCAAGCAATCGAGTTAGCGAAACAACGAGAAAGCACGAGGGTCCAGTTCACCTGTGAAGACCTGCTATCTAAGAACAACACTGAGCATTTTGATGCGTTGCTCGCAATAGATGTATACGAACATGTCCCAGACTACATGGGGTTTTTGAGTAATTGCAGGATGAAAGCTGATTACAAAATCTACCATATTCCGCTTGACCTCCATGTTTCATCTGTATTGCGAAACGCTTTCATAAACAACCGTTACACATTAGGCCACCTTCACTACTTCACGGCTGACTCAGCAATAGCTACTCTGAAGGATACAGGGCACGAAATAATAGATTATTTCTACACAAACGCTGCCAATGACCTTTTCAAGCTACACCCTTCATTTAAGAAAGCGATAGCAAACGTTCCCAGATTACTTTTCTCAAAAATTCATTTACCAATAACTGCCCGCGTCTTGGGAGGATACTCCCTCCTAGTGTTAACAAAATGAGAGTCTCAGTGCGGCTGGATCAATCTAGCTAACGCCAGAACTGCCCCCTCCGCAGGAAGTCAGTCAGAGGAACACCGATCTCTCTGAAATGAAACTGGGACGGAGGAATTGTCGAGGGCCCCATAGGGACAATTACTGCTAGGGGATTAATTGAACTCCTAGAAGCTAACCGACGGCGTTCATCCAACTTCTACTTGATAAAGAAACACCACCGGCGTGGCCCAGGAAGACCAAGAGGTTCTCGGCAGGTCCCAGTAAGATCCCTCTACATGAACTCTCCTGCCCCGATATGAAAGAATTTAGCCAAATTTATTATGCATGAGACAAATCAGGCCGATTTAAAATCTCGTACTGCTTCAAGCTTTGCTTGGGCTTCCGCTGGAACTGGAGGGCAGGTACTTTCCCAAGTTCTCGCCTTAGCTATCCTTGCGCGCTTACTAACCCCTACTGAGTTTGGTGTCGTTTCTGCCGCAACTATCATTGTCCAACTGTCGCTCATCCTTAACGAGTTTGGTATAGGCCCGGCTGTCGTTCAACGGCAATCAATGAGTCAAATCGACATTCGCGTTGGCTTTACACTCTCCTGCCTTTTTGGATCCTTTGTTGTGTTCGTTCTCTGGATCCTAGCCCCAACTCTAGCAGCCATGTTTGAGATTTCGGAACTTACCTGGGTGATTCGCGCCTATGCAGTGATCTTCATCTTCAAAAGCTATTCCGCTGTGGCCGATGCCCTTCTTCAGCGAGAACTTGCATTTCGTTTGCTCGCAAGAGCCGACACGATCAGTTTTGCCGTTGGATATGCAGGAGTAGGAATACTGAGTGCGTATGTGGGACTTACCTATTGGTCCTTAGTATTGGGCCATCTTAGCCAATCAGTGATTAAAGCCGGGTTGACTCTTCGATACAAGAATCACGATAAAACACCATCGTTTGAGATAGGCACCGTAAAAGAGTTTCTTCATTTTGGCTTAGGGCAAACTGCGTCACGCCTCGGAAGTTACGTGGCAAACCAAGGAGACAGTTTCGTTGTAGCAAAGGTGCTTGGAGTTGAGAGGCTCGGGGAATATGGGCGTGCAAACCAACTTGTTGTCATGCCAGGCAATCAGCTTGGCGGAGTCTTTGACAAAGTGCTGTTCCCAACCTTTTCCCTAGTTCAGGAGGATAAAGCGCGCTTTGGTGAGGCCTACCGCAAGGCTCTATCACTCATCGCAATGATTGGCCTTCCAGTAAGCGCCTTCCTCTTTGTTGTTGCTCCAAACATTACATCAGTGATGCTCGGAGATCGTTGGGGCAATGTTATTGAACCAATGAGAATTCTTTCTCTGGGTCTGCTGTTTCGTCTCCTGCATAAAATCTCTGATCCAACAGCTAGAGCCACTGGTGCTGTATACCAACGTGCATGGAGACAGGGGTTCGTAGCAGCAACTTTAGTCGCAGGATCATATATAGGTTCAAGTCAAGGACTTGTGGGTGTAGCATGGGGCGTGCTTGCAGCCACGGTGTTAGATGCTGGCCTTATGGTTCAACTCTGCTCAAAGATTGCTGGCATCACTAGCTGGACTGTGCTGCAGGCGCTATCACCAGGGTTGCGCCTCGGAATTATCTCGTATTTCCTCGCATTCTCGGTGCAATCCACAGCGAGTCAATTTCTCGAATCTCATGTCGGGATACTCATACTAACCATTATAGCCTTGATGGCAGGCTTGTCTTTAGTGATCTATATGATGCCAAGACTGAGCATGGGAAAAGATGGAGTGACTGTCGTGGGTTACACCTGGGCGCTCCTCCACCTTGAGAAGCGATTAGGATTGCGGCCACCAATGGCATAAGGATTTTCCACCTTTTGACTTAGGAGAAGCGATGAGTGACTCGGGTATTACAAGGCGAGGTTTATTATGTGGCATGGGTGGCCTAGTGGCTGCATCCGTCGCGCCCTGGTCGCTATCGAAACCCGCCGAAGCAAATTCCAATACACGAACCACCCGAGAGTTTAGCATCAAAGGATATAACCGGGTCCTTTTGCCTCGGGGGCACGGCCAGCTCATCGAAATAACGAAGCCAATTACACGGCGTTATCCTTCTAGAGACCATTGCATGCAGATGATGGCCTTCTTCTCTGAATCTTCAGGGCTACTTATCCACACGAAAGATTCAGTGGGTTATCTCAGTGATTGGGAAATCCTTCCTGGAGACAAGCTCCGCATTCATTTTTATGGACCCGAGCCTGAAATCGAAACGCAAGTAATCCCTCCAACAATTGAAGCCGCCGCCGCCATATATAAGAGGTGGGCCATCCAACAGTCGTGGGCGACAAAAAGAAGAGAGACAGCGCCCGAGTTAAGTCTCATTGCCGTCGCAGCAAATCCAAACCTGAAACAACAGTTACTAAGCATTAGAATGCTCACAGAAAAATTTCCCTCTCCAATGGGGGCCTGGATCACGCAATGGAGAAGACATGGATTCGACACATTGTACCCAGACTATGAACCAAACAATCGTCAAGAATTCTCCGCTCTCCTTAGTGGTTTGAAGAAACATCAATGCGCGGCATTTCCATACATAAATGCGCTCCTATGGGATGATCGCCTCGAGGCTTTCAGTTCAGGAGAATCAATTGCTCTCAGGAATAAGGATGGAAGCCTTCACCGGTATAGCAAGAAATTACCGTGGCTAGTATATGCCTGTCCTGCATCTGAAGCATGGCAAACCACAATCATTCAAGCAAGAAGGTCATTGAGAGACACTGACGGTGCTATATCATCTGGCATCTATCTCGACATGCTCATCGCAGCGGGTCCATTTCTATGCTTTGCCACAGGACACGGGCACGAACCAGGCGACCCTCTTGCCTGGCAGAAAGGGGTGAGAAAGATTCTCGCTTCGATCGAGGGTATCATCATGAGTGAGGGGAATGCAGAAATATACATTGATGGAGTGGATGCTTTGCTTATGCATTTATTTACAGATCAGCCAGATACCGTACCCCTATGGAATCTTGTCTATGGCAATTTGACTAGGAGCGTTGGATGGCAGATGCCGCGCAGCATCTCACCTATGGCGATTGGGGATGCAATTAATCGAGCTACGTCTTTTGGAGCTTCATGCCATGGCAGCCCATGGATGACCCATTTAATTCAAGAGGCTCTGCTAAAAGCAGAATTTAGCGATATATCTAAGCAGCTTGGTGGCAGATAAAGAACCAATACCCAGACTCCATGGTCGCGACCAGGATGCAACAGGAACAATCACATTCGCCACTTCTTGCTATCATATCGAGTGCATTATTTTTAATATTTATTATTTGGTGGATTCAATCATCCATTCAACCCGACGACTTTTCATACTTGTTCTGCACCACTGCAACGAGTGCAATTTGCTTTTTCATTATAGTCAACCCTTGGAAGCCCGATACCCTAGAGCCTATTAAGCTCATCGCTTTCTTTTACGGCATGAGTTTTGGGTTAGGACCGTTACTCCTAGCTGGAGAGGGAGGCTATCAGATTCCATATTTGGGTGGGGGCTGGGTTAGGCTATTAGGCGAGGGGTCGCTTTGGGGTCTGATCGGATTGTGCTGTCTACTGGTTGGGTACTATTCCTACCCAATACTTTCGCGAAATCGTGGAGGAACCACCTCTTCAGTATTGTCGAGGGGGGCGAGAAAAACGGTTTCAATTTTTGGCGTAGCTCTATTAGCTATCGGAGCAGCCTCATACTTGCTCTTAGTTCATCAGGCTGGCGGCCTGGGCCACTTCATAACCTATTCAAGTGGGCGAGCTGATATTTTCTCCGGTGCATTTGGTGGCTTCTATTTTGGCACGTTCTTTCTTATCTCTGGCCTTGGAGCCATAAGCTGCATTCACGTTAAGAAGCATCCTTTAATAATAATGGGGATCGCTGTGATAATAGGCGGCGCATACTCTCTCTTTCAGGGCAGAGAGGAAGCAATAGCTCCAATCATCTGTGGAATAATTTCCATTCATTATGGACACAGGAGACTCAAGACGCGTTGGCTCATCATTGCCGGAGCCATAATCATTCTCCTGGCCTCTTTTATAGGTTACTTTCGCTCGGCAGAAAAATCAGAAGGCCAAAAGACGGATGTCGTAATTGGCAACTTTGGACCGAAACTTCAGATCCATCTTCGCAAAACGCTTAGCCAGAACCTTGAACAGATGGACGCCTTTCTTATTGCATTACGTTATGTCGAGACTAGCCATAGAACATTAGGCGGGGACACGCTTCTTGCATGGCTTGAGCCTATAGATCGGCATATTCTTGGGAACATGATCGACTCCGTTAAAGCTGGCAGATTCATGACCATTCTGGTTATGCCAGAGCATCGGTGGTCCAATACTGCTCTAAGCCCATCCATTCTTGGCGAGCTTTATCTTAATTTCTCACATCAAGGTATCGTCGTCGGTCTTCTCTTGTACGGGGTCATCGTACGATGGCTCTATGAGAAGGTCTCGCGAGTCGACTCAAATCCCCTTATTTTGATGGTATATCCCTACACAATCTGGATACTTTCAAAGACAGTTATTGACGGTTCCGGACTACTATTCCGCCCATTCATTATTGCACTCCCAATTCTAGTAATTTCCCTAGCCATAGCTGGAAAATCTTCCAGCCAACCTCAGATCTCAACCTCACGTCTAGTAGAAGAAGGTAATCCCCAATGAAGCCAATGTTACTTGTTCCGAATCACTATTTAGTGGGGGAGCCAGAAACGTTGTCTATGGAGACGGCCGAGGTAGTGCTAGCTAAGGCCATTGAAAGCCGGTACGGAAAGGTCTCGATAGCAGCATTCGAAACCTCTCAAGTGAATGACAGTCTACAAGGCAAGTTCCCGAGAGGCGCTTTTGATTTCTATCGACTAAATGTCTTAACTCGTAACGTCCGATGGACACAAAAACTGATCAATTATTGCTGGGCTACCTTAGTGCTCCCTTTCACGTTGGCAAAACACAATTGGGCTTACTTATTCGTACCAAGCCCTAGTGCGGTCATAGCTGCAATCTGGGCAAAACTATTGGGGCGCCCATATGGGATCTACGTGCGTGGTACTTGGATGGCAAATGACGGAAGCACATCTTTAATTTGGCGTCTTGTCCTGAGGCACGCACATTTCATAGTAGCGACTGGCGAAGCCTTCAAGAAGAAGATCAGCGCATTTAATCAGAACGTCCAGAATGAGGTCCCGCTTACCATGTTGCGGGTGGCGACATTGGGCAAGGAAATAGATAGAAGATCTGCCCAGACAAGAAATATTCTTTATGTCGGCCATCTAAGTGAAACAAAGGGAGTCTTGGACCTTGTCAAAGCCATGGGCATAGCAAAAAATGAAATGAAACTAGATGTTGCCATCGACTTTGTTGGCGGTGCTTCGTCGGAAGAAGAGACATCTATTCGAAGGCTGTCACATGAGTGCGGGATAGAAAAACAGCTTACTCTTTGGGGACATATCAAAGAAAGTCCGCTATTGAGGCAGCGGTACACTGAAGCAGACATCTTTGCCTTCCCATCCTTCTATAGAGAAGGGTTCCCCCGAGTCCTGTATGAGGCAATGATGCACGGGCTTCCCATTATTACCACTAAAATGCCAGGCATCGACGGCTTTTTAGAGGATGGGCGTAACTGTCTGCACTGCCAAGCAAGAAATCCTCTAGACATCGCTAAGCGCATTCAACAGCTTGTGGTGAACCCTATGCTTGGAGTACGGCTCGGGCTTGCTGGGCATCAGCAAGTAGCTGAGCTGTTCAAGAACTTCCACCACCATAGCCATGCAGACCAAGTCATCTCTCTTGCGGCAAACATTTTCGATGACAATACACGTGATCTCTCGCACCCCGTTCGCGGATCTCAATAAGTACTTCCACAAAGTTGATCTCATAGGTCGAATGACATAGGGAGCAGAAATGCGAAGTGTTACGCCAGGAATAAAGTTGCTTATATGGATGAACATGCCAAGTCACCATCAAGCACCATTCTACAAAGCATTGCGTTCAGCAGGCATTGATCTAGTAGTACATTATTACGGTCATGTGAACGAAACTCGCATCTCAATGGGATGGGAAAATACACTGGTCTTGCCAGCCGGGGAAACCTTCGTAGCTCCTTCACTAGACTCGCTCACAGCCTGTTGTGATTGGCAAGAACGCATCCATATAGTTCCGGGATACGGGGCTGCTTTCACAAGACAACTTGCCGCACACTTATCCCAAAGGGGGGTAAGATGGGTTCACTGGAGTGAACCAGCACACGATGGCATAAGATGGTGGTTGTCCTACCCCTATAAACGGTGGTACGCAAGGTTTGTTAACACGTGGTCTTTAGGCGCATTTGCTATTGGGCATCTGGCAGCGAGAGATTTCGAGCGTTGGGGAATTCAGAAGTCAAAAATAGCCTTCCTTCCTTATTCAAGCCCTGAGGGCGACACTCAGCACGCAGAGAAAGACCCTCGCATAGCTATATTCACAAGGAATAAGCAGCCAACATTTCTTTTTGTTGGGAGCTTGTGCCGACGAAAGGGAATTGATCTTCTACTTCATGCAACTAAGGAACTCGCAATTATCCATGATTCGATTGGACTAGTGCTTGTCGGAAAAGATATGGCAAAGGGTCGTTATCAGCGCATGGCTGAAACGCTTGGCATTTCACAGAATGTCCTTTTCCAAGGCGCAGTTTCCACCTCAAAGATAGCTGCCGCTTTGAGTTGCGCTGACGTGGTGGTTTTACCATCTCGCTTCGACGGATGGGGAATGGCTCTTGGCGAAGCTGCCTCAGCGGGAAAGGCACTCATTGCGACCAACGCCTGTGGGGCAGCACATCATCTTATCGTTGAAGGAGAAAATGGATTTCGTGTGCCGGCTAACGATGCAACCTCACTTGCACAGGCGATGCTCGCATACATGACTGATCCAGGCCTTGCACATCGTCATGGCCGTCGATCCCAAGAGCTGTTCGCCGAGTATACGCCACATCGAAACGTAGAGCGCTTAGTGCAGGGCCTTAGAGAGTTTGAGTCCAGATCGCTGCAATAACTCAAGTTCATCGCTCTAGAAGACCATGAATCGCCATATCTACAAGGTTAACCTGCTGCAGGGAATCATGGGAATCTTATGCGTATAGCCATAATTGCACATGCCCTCAGAGCAGGCGGAGGGGTATCTGTAGGCAGAAACCTGCTCCTTTCTTTTTCCAGAATCGCACGTCAACACAGCTACCTGTTTATTGTCCCAGCGAACGTTGGTTATGAGACTCTAGATCTGTCCGCTATTGATCATCATGTCGTCTATTTTCAAAACAAAGCAGGATATCTGGGCCGATGGGTCTTTGAACAATTCAAGATGCCACGACTTATTCAGGACTTTAAGCCAGACGTTGTACTTGGGCTTGGCAATAGAGGTATGACTGCTCCACCATGCACTCAAGCAGTCCTTTGCCAGAACGCACATCTCTTTTATCCATGGAAACATTTTGGAAACGAAACTTGGTTGAACTATGCAGCCAATGTTTACAAGAAATGGATCTTCCGTCGGAGTCTTCGTCGCACAGCACTCCTGCTCTGTCAGACTCCAGTTGCAGAAACCCGACTTAAGCAGACATTCGGATACAGCGGGAGAATTGCTCTATTGCCAAATGCGGTTTCTGTCGATTCGCTAGCAGGTGGCGGGATGCCTGATAAGCCAGCAGCCCTAGAGGGAGCACACCACCCATTGAAGCTGTTTTGTTTGACTCGCTACTATCCTCACAAGAATCTTGAAGCTATTGTTGATATGTTTCTCCGATTTCGCCAGGAGCTCCGAGACGTTTTGGTGATTCTGACGATATCAGCCAATGACCACCCAAATGCAAAACGCCTGCTGCGTGCCATTGATAAGCATCAATTGACTTCCAGTGTCCTTAATGTCGGGCCGCTAAAACAGCAGGAACTTTACAGCTATTATCGGCATTGTCAGGCCCTGTTTCTCCCTACATTACTTGAGTCATTTTCCGGCACATATTTAGAAGCCATGCAGTTTGGTTCACCCATTCTTACAAGCAATCTAGATTTTGCTCGTCAGATATGTGGCGATGCCGCATTGTATTTTGACCCTTGGAACGCCATTAGCATGAAGGACGCGATTTTGGATTTTTATAATAATCCAGAAATCGCAGCGCGCATGGTTGAGAAAGGGGCACAGAGGATTCTTGGCACCTATCAAACATGGGATTCCGTGGCATTAGAAACATGCAAAGAGATGGAAATTATGGCTGCGGTCAGGCAATAGACTAGATACCCCGATGCATTGCGTAGCTTCTTTCGAGCGGCAAAGGATAACTATGAAACAGATTTTACAAAACCTTGCATCAGGCGAAACCAGCCTTGCTGACATTCCTAGCCCTAAGGTCAGGGAGGGCCACCTTCTTATCCAAACCTCACGATCGCTGGTGTCCGCAGGTACCGAACGCATGCTGGTGGATTTCGGTAAAGCGAACTTCATGGAGAAAGCCCGCCAGCAGCCGGAGAAAGTTCGGATGGTGTTGGATAAGGTGAAAACAGACGGAATCATGCCCACGCTGGAAGCGGTCCGCAACAAGCTCGATCAACCACTACCGATGGGCTACTGCAATGTCGGAACGGTGCTCGAGGTGGGGGCCGAAGTTACAGGTTTCTCCATCGGAGACCGGGTGGCATCCAACGGCAAGCACGCGGAAGTGGTCTGCATCCCCAAAAACCTTTGCGCCAAAATCCCAGACACCGTGAGCGATGACGCCGCCGGGTTTACCGTGATAGGGGCGATCGCATTGCAGGGGATACGGCTGGTTCAACCTACGCTCGGAGAAAGCGTCGTCGTGACCGGCCTCGGATTGATCGGGCTGATGACGGTGCAACTTCTCCGGGCGCATGGCTGTCGGGTGCTCGGGTTAGACTACGACACCAGCAAACTTGACCTAGCAAGGAAACTCGGAGCCGAAACTGTAGACCTCAACCAGAATGCCGATCCCGTCATGGCAGCGATGGCCTTCTCGCGAGGCCGCGGCGTAGATGCGGTGATCATCACGGCCTCCACGAAGAGCAATGAACCGGTCCATCAGGCTGCGCTGATGTGCCGCAAGCGGGGGCGGATCGTGCTCATTGGGGTTACGGGCCTGGAGCTCTCGCGGGCCGACTTCTACGAAAAAGAACTCAGCTTCCAGGTGTCCTGCTCATATGGGCCTGGGCGATACGATACCCGCTACGAGGACGAGGGCCAGGATTATCCCTTCGGGCTTGTTCGCTGGACGGAACAACGCAACTTCGAGGCAGTCCTCGATATGCTGGCTGATAACCGGCTGCACACTGAACCCCTCATTTCTCATCGTATCCCGTTTGATCAGGCCATCACAGCGTATGACCTTATTTCAAGCCGGGCCCCCTCGCTTGGCATCATCCTGCAATATCCCGAATCCGACCAGGCTTCCCGGCCTCGGCTCTTGACCCGTACCATTCAGCGTTCGGAGGCGGCACCAGATGCCGGCCATATCGGCACACCAGTGGTGGGATGTATCGGAGCGGGCAATTACGCGACACAAGTGCTGCTACCTGCCTTCAAGAATACTGGAGCCGTCCTGAAGTCTGTGGTGAGCAGTACCGGTGTCAGCGCCGCTCACGCCGGCCGCAAGTTTGGCTTCTCCGAGGTTTCAAGCGACAGCAAAAGCGTGATCGAGAGCCCTGATATTACGATGGTGGTGATCGCGACCAGACATGACAGCCATGCGAAGCTTGTCTGCGCGTCTCTAAAGGCGGGGAAACACGTCTTCGTCGAAAAGCCACTGGCGATTACGCGGGATGACCTGGATACGCTCGTCCGAACCTATGAGACGATTCAGGCAGCAGGAACGCCCCCTATCCTAATGGTGGGATTCAATCGCCGCTTTGCACCCCAGATCCAGAAAGTGAAACGCCTGCTCAATGGAGTCAGCGAGCCAAAAACATTTGTCATGACAGTGAATGCTGGGAATATTCCCACCGAACACTGGACCCAGGACCGGACGGTTGGTGGAGGGCGAATCATCGGAGAAGGTTGCCACTTCGTGGATCTGCTTCGTTTCCTATCAGGATCGCCGATAGTTTCGGTTCAGGCTATGATGATGGGAGCCGCTGCTAGAGGAACAAGTCGGGACGATAAGGCAACGTTCACGATTGAATTCGCAGACGGGTCATTCGGAACCGTGCATTATCTTGCTAACGGGCATAAGTCGTTTCCAAAGGAACGACTCGAAGTCTTCTGCAGCGGCCGGGTACTCCAACTGGACAACTTCCGTAAGCTCCAGGGCTACGGATGGCCCGGCTTCAAGAAGATGAATCTCTGGCAACAGGACAAGGGCAATGTCGCCTGTGTCGCCGCCTTCATTCAATCGATTCGTGAAGGTACGCCTTCGCCGATCCCGTTCGAGGAACTGGTAGAAGTTTCTCGTGCCACCTTCGAAGTCATGGACTCTCTGGCATAAGCTTCACACAGCCTATGAATCGGCTACTCTTATACGCGAGGACGGTGAGGCATCTTCGCTCCTCCCAGTTGCTGTATTTTGTCCGACGGCGACTATTTCCCTCTCGAACCTCACTCCACGCAGCTCCAGACCTTCGGCTTCGTCCAGGCGTCAGCATGATGCCGGTTGTCCAGCCTCAAGGGCCGGCACAACCTGAATCACACTTCAATTTTCTGGGGCGCTCACTCCTGTTTGAATCTGGAAAGGACGGATGGGCCTATCGGCATATGCCGAAGCTGTGGCGATACAATCTGCACTATTTTGACTACCTCCAACACTCTCAACGCTCTGTCGAAAACAAGTCTCACCTGATCTCTGATTGGATCGAGCACAATCCGCAAGGAACAGTGGATGCCTGGGAGCCCTACACAGCCTCACTGAGGATCGTGAACTGGGTGAAATTCTTTCTGTCGCTGTCTACGACTTCTCTTGACTGGAATCCTTTAGAGGAGGGGGGCACAAAAGGGGAGTTTCATGCGGGGCTTAAACCCGAATGGCTCAAGAGTCTTTACTCGCAAGCACAGTGGCTCGAACAGAACATCGAATATCACATTTTGGCCAATCACTATCTCAAAAATGGCGTGGCGCTTGTGTTCGCTGGAGTGTACTTCGAAGGAGTGGATGCAGACAGGTGGCTTCGAAAGGGTTTGCGGATTCTGCGAGAAGAACTAAAGGAACAGTTTCTTACTGATGGAGGACATTATGAGCGAAGCCTCATGTATCACTCCATCTGTGTGGTTGATTATCTTGATGTGTTGAATCTTGCACAGAACTCGCCGGCTGCGGTCTCAGGTGAAGTAGCGGATGAATGTATTGGCAAGCTTACGGCTGCTCTCGAGTTTCTAAATGGTCTCTGTTTCCCAGATGGTACTATCCCCCTCTTCAATGATTCGGCGTTCGGCATCGCTCCGACTCCTCATCAGATCTTTGACTACGCGGAGAGGGTGATTGGGTACAAGGCTCCAGAGCCAGCAAAGAATCTGATGATAAATGCCTTTCCCGCAAGCGGCTACTATGTCTGTCGCAAGGCGGACGATATGATCATTATTGATTGTGGGCAGATCGGTCCTGACTATCAGCCAGGACATGCTCATTGCGATACGTTGAGTTATGAGCTCGTGATTGACGGACGGCGAGTGGTGGTCGATAGCGGGGTCTGTGACTATGAGCCAAGTCAGGAACGGGCCTATGCACGCAGTACGAGCGCTCATAATACCGTGATGGTAGATGGAGAAGAACAATCAGAAATGTGGGGTGTGTTTCGCGTAGCTCGGCGGGCCAAGCCGATCCAGGGTCATATCGATAAGACGGGGCACGAGTCTGTCCTGTTTGAAGGAGCTCATGACGGATATAGGCGATTGAGTGGAAAGCCTATCCATAGGAGGTGCATGTCCTATGATGGACAAGGAAGTTGGATTGTTAGAGATATGTTGGAAGGAAGTGGGATGCATCAGATGGAGAGCTTCGTCCATTTCCATCCTGATTGCTCACTCGTGCCGTCAGATGAAGGTGTCTTCCGAATTGAACGAGAGGGGGAGGCGATTGCCGTGTTCGAAGCGTTGAGTACCTGCCAGATGGAGATTCAGCAGGGCTGCTATTTTCCTGAGTTTGGTTTGAGCCAGAAGAACCCTGTGCTAGCCTTTTCTTGTCATGGAGAAGCTCCACTCCAGCTGAGTTATCGAATCCGGAAAACGAGAGACCGACAAACCCAGGCGCACAGGCATGCGGATCCTCTTTCTATCACATTACTTCCCTCCGGAGGTGAACGCGCCGGCAACCAGAACCTATGAACACTGTCGGCAATGGGTCCGAGATGGGCACCAGGTAACGGTCGTTACGTGCGCACCCAATCATCCTCAAGGACGAGTCTACGAAGGTTACCGCAATCGGATCTATCAACGTGAAACGAAAGACGGAATCAATATTGTTCGGGTCTGGACGTTTGTGACGGCAAATGAAGGTTTTCTCAAACGAACGTTGAACTACATCTCGTATATGTGTTCCGCAGTCATGGCCTCCCTTTTTCTGCCGAAGGCAGATGTCGTCATTTCTACCTCCCCACAATTCTTCAATGGGCTTGCAGGCTATTTCGTCAGCAAACTGAGGAGAATACCTTGGGTATTAGAGATCCGTGACCTATGGCCTGAATCGATCGTTGCCGTGGGTGCGATTAAAAGCCCAAGACTCATTACCCTGCTGGAATGGATCGAGCGGTTTGCCTATCGAAAAGCGGATCGGGTCGTGCCGGTGACCGATTCATTCAAAGCATACATGCTGGGCAGGGGCATAGATACTGGAAAGATCAATGTCGTAAAGAACGGTGTCGATCTAGCCCAATACGCGCCGTGCCATGGTGCGAGTGCTCTTGCCGACGAACTTGGGGTCAAGGGAAAGTTCGTTGTTGCGTATTTCGGGACTCATGGCATGGCCCACCATCTGCAGACGATCCTTCATGCAGCTCACCGATTAAGCGGCTCGAAAAACATTGTTTTCCTGATGGTGGGCGATGGAGCTGAGCGGCGAGCGCTGCTCCAGATGCGAGACGACATGGCGCTTGGCAACGTGATGATGCTCGACCAGCAACCCAAAAGCCGCATGCGTGACTTTTGGGCGTTATCCGACATCAGTCTCGTTCTTCTGAAAAAAACAGACCTGTTCAAGACAGTCATCCCCTCGAAGATCTTTGAAAGCCTGGCGATGGCAAAGCCGATCATTCTTGGAGTGGAAGGGGAGAGTGCGGATCTTCTCCGAGCGGCCAAGGCGGGTATTTGTATTGAGCCGGAAAAGGCGGACGATCTCGCCACACGTGTTCTGGAGCTCTCCCAAAACCCTGAACAGTGTCAACAGCTGGGTAGGAATGGGCGCCGATATGTTATGGAACATTTCGATCGCATCGTGCTCGCTAGAAAACTCGCTTCTGTACTTGAGACGGTGGCCCGGGGAACAGTTCTTGAGGCTGAGGAAGTCTCTGCCTCTGTGAGATAACTTTGCCGAAGAAACTCCGAGCTCCCAATATCCCCTCATCTTCCGATTCGCACCTGCCATAGAAGTCAGACCATGGGCCGCGCCTAAAGGCTAGGTTGCAGATGAATGGTGAGGCCAGGTAGTCGGCGCTGGGGATGCTCGTAGTGATGGACGGTGCAGCGATATGAACGCGTCGAGTCTGGTAAGAGGGAAAGGACTAGGTACTTTTTGCCAGCCTGCACATAGCCCATACATAATTGAACGCCGTTGTGGGGACATGCACACAGTTGCTAACGCAGACCTCCATCGTGCTCTTTAGTTTTCAGTGACATACGCGGTGCACTCGGTGGTCTGGGATTTGCTCAGCAATCATCCCATTGCTAGTAACTGATACGTGTTCCTTATGGTTCAACCTCTAGAAGGAGTGGTGACAGAGATGATGAAACAGTGGTTTAGGAGAGGACTCCTGCTGCCGGCTGCCGCGATATGTGTCGTTTCGGTTCAGATCGGTGCGGCACATGCAGCCTTGGTGGACTATTCGTTTAATGGGACTGTCAGCAACATCAGCGGAGCCCTGCTTTCGCCAACGATGAACCTGACCTCCTCGGTCTCAGGTGCATTTCAATTTGACAACGCCACCGCTGGGACAAGCGGTCCGCACGTTGGGAATTTCCCTGGCGCGGTGACTGGCCTGATTGTTCAGATTGGAGGTTATATCGCATCCTATACGGTAGGATCGAATACCATTACCCTGTTTGACAATGTGGGGTTTGGTGATCGGTGGCGTCTAGCCACAGATATGACCGGTGGGGTATTGCCTAGCGGATATTCGGCTGCGCGATTTGACCTACAGCTTGATCATGATACCGGCGGAGCATTCACAGGTACGAATCTGCAGAATCCTCCGAGCCTCGCATCCCTGACGGGCACGAGATGGCGGCTCACCTTTTCGGATCTTACCGGCAATGAAGTGAACGTGCGTGGTGCGATCAATCAGCTGACAGCAGTCCCATTGCCAGCCGCAGTGCTTCTGTTCGGTGCGGGTCTCATCTCGCTGGTTGGTCTGGGTGCGGGAGGGTTGAGAAATCTCCGCGGGGCCAAGGCGTAGTCAAGAATCTCGTTTTTGACGGC
>Ga0224510_10001071_pt1 | contig 18676 bp, 8 predicted proteins | sample SF_May12_sed_USG_FD_170161 | JGI IMG/M metagenome (GOLD analysis project Ga0224510, IMG submission 170161) | Sediment microbial communities from San Francisco Bay, California, United States - SF_May12_sed_USGS_4_1 | ecosystem: Environmental > Aquatic > Marine > Sediment | place: USA: California... | reverse complement strand
ACATGTCATTGCTGTAGGGTATTCCAAAATATTCATCGAATCCATTTTGCAGTGGTAAGAACTGATGGGCGTCACCCAAATGCCATTTACCCACGATTGCTGTCATATATCCCTTTTGCCTGACCAGCTCCCCCATGGTCATCTCATCCGCATGGATGCCCACTTTGCTGTTTGGACCCAGTGCTCCACTGAATCCAATCCTGTTTGGATAACAACCTGTCAATAAACCCGCGCGGGAAGCGGAGCAAACAGCCTGAACTGCCAGGTAGTTCGTAAAACGCAGCCCTTCGCTCGCGAGTTGATCAATAACTGGTGTGCTGTACGACAAAGCTCCGGTAGAACTCAAATCGCCATTACCAACATCATCCAGAAAGATCAGCACAATATTGGGTGTCTTGGAAGCCGGCTGTGTGTAAGATGGTGTATATGCCAGGAAGAGTAAAGCTAATAATTGTATCCTCATGGCTACAATCTCATCAATTTTCTAATTAATTAAAACAGAAAATACATGAACAATTCAGATTTCATCCGAATGGAGGCCATTGTTTCCGCTACCGTAAACCCACTATGAACTTTTTGCGCGTTCAACATCTTTTGGATGGCAATGAAACATTTCATTGAATGATTTATAGAAGTAGGAGCGGCTATTAAATCCGGTTTCGTAAATTACTTCGGAGACACTCAGGTCAGAGTTTCTCAGCAAGTCTGCTGCTTTCTTGAGGCGGTACTGTTTGATCAGTCCATGTGGCGTAAGACTCGTGATGGTTTTTACTTTTTTATACAATGAGGCTTTGCTCATTCCCACCTCTTCAGCAATTATGTCAGCATTGAATTCAGGCTCGTTTAAGTGATGTTGGATGCAATGTGTGATCCTCGAAAAGAAATCATCATCCTTTTCTCCAATGCCCAGTTTTTTAAGGTCTATCCCGGCATGATCCCTGAATTTCTTCCGGATCAATTCCATTCGCTCGATCAACTTTGTGATGCGGACGAAAAGATGATGGGGATGAAAAGGTTTTGGGATATAGGAGTCTGCACCAACCTGCAGCCCCTCGATCCTGTTTTCAATTTCTCCTTTGGCGGTAAGCAGTATCACGGGAATATGACTGAATTGAATATTTTCTTTTATTTTCCTGCATAATGTTAAGCCATTCATATCCGGCATGATCACATCGCTGATTACAAGATCAATTCTTTCTTCTTCCAGGATATCCAACGCTTTTTTTCCATTTCGGGCTTTATAAATAATATACTTGTCTGACAGGATGTTATCCAGTAGGGAAATAATACTGGCGTGATCATCAACTACGAGTACGGAATATTCCCGTAAAGGTAATAAGTGCGTTGTTTCTTTCTGAAGTTGCCCATTCAGATAGTGGTCTGTCTCAAACTCCATGGATATTTTTTCCGGCAGGTACGAAGATGACAGCATCGGTGTGCTCTGCGCTGGCAGATCGGCATAGAAACTTTTGGCAATGGGTATCATCACACTGAATGTGCTGCCTTTTCCCAACTTACTTTCTACGGCTATTTCGCCACGGTGCATCTGGACCAGGCTCTTTGTTAGCGACAACCCAATACCAGTACTTTTCTCAATACCGTTGGTGGTAGAGACCTCTTTTGGGTCTTGATAGAAACTCTCGAAAATTTTGCTCCTGTTCTCCTCTGCGATACCAATGCCCTCGTCATGGATGTCGAAAATGGCCTGTCCTCGTGATTCTCTGAGCGTCACGCTCACCATTCCTCCCCTTGCATTGTACTTGATGGCATTAGAGATCAGGTTAATTAGTATTTTTTCGAGCTTCTTATGGTCAACACCGGCAACCAGGGCATCAGGTTCAGGATAGAATTCAAGGTTCACCTCTCGATCAGCTGCATGTTGCTTAAATGATTCAAGTATTTCTTGGGTAAAAAACACCAGGTCTACATCGGCAATTGTAAGTTTATCTTTGCCACTTTCTATTTTGCGGAATTGAATGAGTTCGTCAATGAGTTTTTGAAGCCGCATCGAGTTACTATAAATCGTTTTCAGTTGTTGTTGCTCACCTTTGTTGTTACTCTTGTCGAGTAGTAAAGCTGCTGGTCCGAGGATCAAGGTTAACGGCGTTCTGAATTCGTGCGCTATGTTTGTGAAGAATTGAAGTTTGTAATCATTTAATTCTTTGAGTTGTTGAGCTTTGAACTTGCTCATTGCCATTGCCTTTTTTGTTCTGGTCCTCCACCGTATGTAGAGGACGATTCCTGTTTGAAGCCCTATGGCCAATAGGAAATAGCATGCATACGCCCAAGGTGTTTTCCAAAATGGAGGGGTAATTGTGATTCCGATAGTTTTTGGTGATTTCCCCCAGTCTCCATTTTCATTGGTTGAGTTAATGTAAAGGTTGTAATGGCCGGGTGGTACATTTGTGAAGGTAACCGATTGTTGTGACCCAATGTAGTTCCAATCTTTATCGAAATTCTCGAGAAAGTAACTGTATTCGCTTTTTTGCTTATTCCAATAATCAAGTGTAGTGAAGAAAAAGCTGATGAAATTTTGATCATAATTCAGTGTAATTTCTTCGGTCAATTCAATATTTTCTGATAGAATTCGGCTTTCATCGCCAGCTGTTATGGTGGCGTTTCGAATTTGAAATTCCGTTAAATACAGCCGTGGAAAATAGTCTGGTATGTGCAGTTTCTGCGGATATACAATGTCCAATCCATCAATTCCACCAAAGTAGAGTTTTGACGACAGTGCAGATTGAAATGCAGCACCATCTGCAAATTCGTTATTTTTCAGTCCATCATTGGCGTCAAAGGTTTTGAAGGAATTCTTGGCTCTGTCGAACATAACAAGCCCGAGATTTGTGGAAAGCCAGATATTTGTTTTAGAATCCTCCAGGATACCATGAATTGTATTATTTGGTAGCCCTTCTCGCTGCGTAAAGTGCTCGATACGATAGGGTTTATTTTGGAGGAACAGGCGATCAAGGCCGCCGCTGGACCCAATCCAAAGCTGTTCTTGCTTGTCTATATGGAGACTCAGTACATCATTGTTACTTAGGCTATTCTTTGCATCACCGCTGATTTGTATGTGCGCCTCAATTTCTTTTGTAAGTGCATTATACCTGTAGATTCCTCCTCCGCGTGTTCCAAACCAAAGGAGATTTGGTTTTTCTTCAACAATAGTATAGACGATATTGCTTTTTATGGAAAGCTTACGGTCATTTCCAGGATGTGATAATTGATCATACTCCTTCAGCCTGTATTGACCGTTTGATGATTTGGATACTTTTAATTGAATGACTCCGTAACCACTTGTCCCCAACCAGATATCATTATAGGCATCTACGCAGATGGAGTATACTGAACCGAAGGCCAGGTCATTTTTATTTTCAAAATCCCGGGGAAAATGAAATACTTTACCTGTACCTGCTTCGATCATGTCTATTCCTTCACCGTCCAGGCCGAGCCAGATGTTTTTGTCTTGATCCTGATTGATGGATAATACAGCATCATTACTCAAACCGTGTTTGGAATTAAGGATGGTTGTCTTTTGGGTGGCAGCATTGATGATATTTAATCCTCCACCCCGCGTTCCGATGTACAGATTTCCGGTATGGTCTTCATAAATTGAGCGTATTATGCTGTGCGAAAGTTGACCGATCTCCGGTTCACCTTCCGAAATCGAGTAGAAAGTTTTGGGTCGTGTGAGGAATTTGTAGACACCGTCGCCATCCGTTCCGATCCAGACAATATCATGCTTCGTCTCCTGTATACTTAGGATCTTTATCCGGGCTTTTGAAAAACCGGGAAAGAATGAATTCATGGAGGTTGCAGAGAACCCGGTGTTTGTAGGCGTTATCTTGATGATATCTCCGGATTCTGAGCCTAGCCAAATCGCGGTATGATGTAGGTTCTCTGATAATGTGGAAACGGAAACTTTTCCAAGCTTAATGATATCCGGATTCTTTTCAATATCATCGAGCGAGTACAGGAGGAGTTCCTGCTTTGCGTTGGCGATTACCAGGTAATATCGATTATTTACCCAAAGAAACTTATGAAAGGTGAGCTTACTTTCATTGACTACGGTTTTGCTATAGACCAATCGGTTGTTTACTGTACAAATCAATTTTCCCTCGCTTCCTAATAAGTACACTAGTCCCCCATATTGGCCGAGATCAACAACGCTGGTAAGCCAATCGTTGGCAACACCTTGATAAAACACGGGCATGAACCTGTCTTCAGTACGTGAATACTTGCTGATACCCTTTCCAATCAGACTAATCAATACTGATGAATCTGCATCAATACACGCCCTTATGTTATATTCCAGGAAGGGGATGTCAGTAAGACTATCGAGATAAATTTGAAAGGAATTCGTGTTGCGGCTGTACCGGTTGATGCCAAGGTGTGTTACAATCCAGAGATTACCCTCACCGTCCTCGAGCAAGTCCCGTATTACGTTATTACTGATCGTTCCTTTGAGGAAGGGATCCGGTTTATACACTTTTATGGAACTGCCATCGTAGCGATTCAATCCATCCCAGGTGCCCAGCCATACATAGTCATTTTGATCCATATAGACAGATGTGATGGCACTGTTCGAGAGTTTAGCTGCTTTGTCGACATGTTGAAATGGCCACGGTGAAGTGCTATCGCTTTGAACTAGATTTCCGAATAGTGTAAAGAGCAATATTGCACAGGGCATAAATTATGATTTTGTCTTATTGCTTAAGTACTGCAATTCAATGTCATCGAATCAAGACTGAAAGTGTCATAACGGGGAATTGCGAAAGACAAAAACGAAGCTCAGGACATCGAATAATGGAAAGAATATCCTCAAAGATGTCAATTCCTGAACTAGAAAGTTGGATTAGTTTGTCCGTTCTGTAATAATATGTCCTCCTGGCTCTGCATTCGTTCAATATTTATAACAGGAAGGACTCTTTAACACACATACCGGACACGTAATGCAGGTATTTCAAGCACCTTGCGCGCTTGCAATCGAATGATGTTTCGGTTGCTGGAGCCTTATGGAAGATACTGCGGTTGTTGACCTCGCTAAGAGATTTGTTCAAAATCCACTGATCAAACCAAAAGATTTGAAGCCCAGTATGGTGGGAATGAAGGTAGAATGTCTGCTCAATCCCGGTGTTTTCAGATTCGAAAAGAAGATTTGGCTGTTGGTTCGTGTTGCAGAACGCCCTGAACAATCGCCGGGATACGTTAGCCTTCCGATAAATAATGAGGCAGGTGAGTTAGAGATCCTCCGATTTGCTGAAAAGGATCCGGATCTGGATTTTTCAGATCCCCGGGTGATTCGCTACAGGGACCAGGAATATCTCACTACCATGTCTCACCTTCGGTTGATGTGTAGTGATGATGGTAAAACGTTTTTTGAACCTGAAGGATATAGCCCCCTTTTTGGCAAGGGGCCATTGGAGGCATATGGCATAGAAGACTGCCGCGTAGTTGAAATTGACAGGATGTATCATCTTACCTATACCATGGTTTCTTCCTATGGTGTCGGTGTCGGCCTCATTCAAACCCGTGACTGGAAACGTTTCGAACGCAGGGGCATGATTTTTCCGCCGCACAATAAGGATTGCGCGATTTTTGAAAATAAGATCAGGGAAAAGTATTATGCCCTGCATCGTCCGAGCAGTCCGCAACTTGGCGGAAATTATATCTGGCTTGCAACGTCTCCCGACCTCGTACACTGGGGCCATCATACATGTATTGCTACTACACGCAAGGATATGTGGGATAGTGCCCGTGTTGGAGGGGGGTGTTCGCCAATCAGAACGGCTAAAGGGTGGTTGGCTATCTATCATGGAGCAGATGAAAATCATCGCTATTGCCTCGGTGGACTTTTGCTGGATCTTGAAAATCCGGCCATTGTTATCGCACGAAGTAATGTTCCCATTATGGAGCCAACGGCAGCATATGAACTCACTGGTTTTTTTGGCAATGTAGTCTTCACCAATGGGCACCTGGTGAATGGCGACACCATAAAATTGTACTACGGCTCGAGTGACGAAGTGATCTGTGGGGCTGAATTCTCAATACAAAAAATATTCGATTCATTTTCATAACGTCCCCTCAAGGAATCTTCCTTTGATCGGCAACAAAATATAGACAATATAAAATGACGCTTACCGCACTATTAAAAAAACCACAGGAAGAGTACAACTTCTTTTTGGAAATGCCGCGGGACATGCGCGTGTTACTGGTCACCAATATGATCTACGCGTTTGTACTTCCTGTCATTGAAATCTTTGTGGGTGCTTACATAATGCGAAGCTCTAATGATCCAAAAATTGTTGCGATTTATCAGTTAACCGTGTACACGGGCATTCCGATCACCTTTTTGATTAATGGCTTTTTACTCAGTCGGATAAAAATTTCAAATCTATACAGCTTTGGTATGCTCTTGAGCGGGCTTTCGATGCTGGTTATGATGAGTCTTCAGAACCTATCGGTGATAGGTGTTGGCATCGCCGGTATATTAATGGGTTGTTCTTTTGGCTTTTTCTGGTCTAATCGAGATTTCCTGGCACTGAATACTACGCGTGATTCAAACCGAAACTATTACTACGGCCTGGAGACCTTCTTTTATACTATTACGTTCATTTTGGTTCCTGTCGTCGTAGGATCGTATCTGTCGATGGCTGATTCAAACAGCTGGTTTGGGGGAAATATGAATCGCAGTTATCAAGCGGTTACTATCGTTGTTTTTTTACTAACGATTCTTTCCAGCGTTGTTATCCATAAGGAAGTATTCAAAAATCCGGAGCAGAAAAAATTTCTGTATTTCAAATTTCATTCATTGTGGAAGAAAATGCTGGGACTGGCTGGATTAAAGGGCCTTGCCCAGGGCTACCTTGTAACCGCACCCGCCATACTCATCATGCGCCTGATAGGCAACGAGGGTTCGCTTGGATTGGTACAGGGCGCTAGCGGTATAATTACTGCCTTAATGTTGTATTTGCTGGGTCGAACTACAAAACCCGAGCATCGCATTTACATTTTTTCTGTTGGTCTTTTAATCTTCTTAGCGGGTACCTTGGTCAATGGTATTTTATTTTCGGCATTAGGCGTCATGGTCTTCGTATTGTGCAAAGTCTTATTCCAGCCATTGCATGACATCGCTTACTTCCCTATTCAGATGCGGGTGATTGATGTGGTTTCTAAAATTGAAAATAGAAATGAGTACTCCTATATATTCAATCACGAGTTTGGTTTGTATGTCGGAAGGTTTCTCGGCTTGGGGCTGTTTATTTGTTTCGCCACATACATCTCCGAAACGTTTGCATTGAAATATTCACTGATTGTCATCGCTGTTGCGCAGTTAGCCTCTATTCCGCTGGCGCGGCACATCGTGAAGGAGTCCTATAAACTGCATAAAATATGAAGTTCCGTTTCTTACTGGTAAGTGTATTACTCTTTTGTGTTTCGTGTGAGAACCATAAGAAAGTAGCGCAGCTTGCGATTAACCGGATTTCCCTGATGCCTGACCAACCTGAACCTTACAAGATGACAGACTGGTATGAAAAGGCACATCACTTCGATCAGTATGTATTTAACCTTGACCTAAAGGGAGAGTTTCGGCCCTTCATATGGATTGACAGCGCACAAAGAAACTTTCCGCAAAACACTTTCGGTATGTACACGGTCATCGGTGACATAAGACAAGGACCTGATGGCAGTAAAGAGTTTCATGAGGCACTTTGTTCAATGGGATCCATTCTTAGTGCAGGATTGGTTGGCATTGATAAGACAAATCAAAATGGATTCAACTATGTGAAGATGACGCAGAATTATTTCAATGCATCCAATGGTTGGAACATTATGATGAACAACACGAATCCTTCGGTAGCGCTACTGGGTGGAGGCTATGGACGTGATTGGTGGTATGATGTATTTCCAAACGTTCTTTACTACGGCCTTTCCGAGTTATTCCCGAATATACCTCAGGCCGATAGTCTGCAGCATATCATCGCAGAGCAATTCTTCAAGGCTGACTCCGTACTGCATGGAGATTACAACTATTCCTATTTCGATTACAGCGAAATGAAAGGTGTGTCAAACAATATTCCACATCAGCAGGATGTTGCCGGCGGGCATGCTTATGTGCTGTTATCCGCATATGAAAAGTTTGGCGATGAACGGTATCTCCACGGATCGATGTCAGCAATGGACGCTTTTGTGGACCAGAAGGAGAGCCGGTTCTATGAAGTGCTCATGCCCTTTGGTGCACTTGTAGCGGCACGGTTGAATGCGGAACATGGAACGAACTATGATGTAGGGAAAATTTTGGAATGGACTTTTGAAGGATGCAAAGCGGCTGACGGCAGAACGGGATGGGGCGTGATGGCTGAGCGCTGGGGAGAATATGATGTGCACGGCCTGCAAGGTAGTATCACGGATGGAGGTGGTTATGCCTTCCTTATGAATTCTTTTGATATGGCTTGGCCGCTCGTGCCGTTGGTGAGATATGATAGCCGATATGCCAATGCAATCGGAAAATGGATGCTAAATGCCTCCAATGCTGCACGACTTTTTTATCCCTATGAAATTGATGATCAGCATCAATGGCTACCAAATGAGAAAGATATTTCCAAGAATGTAATTGCGTACGAAGGCATACGGAAAACGGATGACTATGGAAGAAAAGATCTGAAAGGAATTTCTCCTGTCGCCATAGGCGATGGACCGAAGTGGACATCAGGGCAGCCTGATATCTCCATGTTCAGTCTTTACAGCTCAGCGCAAGTCGGGATTTTTGGAGCCATTGTCCGAAAAACGAACATCGACAAGATTCTTCAGCTCAACTGCACTGCAACAGATTTCTACGCACGTGAATCGTTCCCCACTTACTTGTACTATAACCCTTATGATACCCTTCAAACAATCTGCTTTTATCCTGAAGATGCTGCGTCGGTTGATCTCTACGATGCATTGACGAATGAATACGTTCTGCAAGATGTACATGAAGAAGGATGCTTTGTTATTTCAGCTAAATCTTCTCTCCTGCTTTCGGTTTTGCCGTCAGGTAGTCAGGTAAAATTAGAGAAAGGCGCGTATGTGGCCAACAACATCGTTGTGGCCTTTGATCAACTCCACATCCGATAAATCCGAAAGCCGTGAAAAAGATAAAACTATTTTATTTGATTACCCTGACAACCCTAACACTCAGTGCCCAAGCTCAGTTTACCCTGACCGGCTCGGTTAAGGGCACAACCAACGAGCCACTTATTGGAGCGAGTATTTTTATCAAGAATACTTCGATTGGAACAACAGCGGACATGAACGGGAATTTCACCATGCAGATCGATGAAAAGCTTAAAAGTGCAACATTGGTGATTTCGTTTATTGGATACCTCACGCAGGAAACCGGCGTTGGAGAAAGAAAGAACTTTGATATTGTTCTGGAGGAAGATTCCAAGTTGCTCGGGGAGGTTGTGGTGATGGGCTATGCCATCCAGGAAAGAGGAAAGCTCACCGGAGCAGTTAACATTGTGGGAGAAGAGCTTATCAGCAAGCTACCTGTACCGAGCATCGATCAGGCATTGCAAGGGAGAGCCCCGGGTGTCGTGGTAACGCAAAACACCGGAGCACCGGGCGAAGGTGTGGCGGTGCGTATCCGGGGTGCTGGCTCCATTAACAGTGGGAACAACCCGCTGTATGTTGTCGATGGAATTCCCACGTTGGATATTAATTCCATCGCTACCCAAGACATCGCAAGTATTACGGTATTGAAAGATGCAGGAGCGACTGCGGTTTATGGATCGCGTGCGGCCAATGGCGTCGTAATTGTCACCACAAAATCAGGGTCAGGTACCGGGCCAAAGATTCAGATCAGTAGCCAGGTGGGTGTCCAGTCGCCCAGCCGGCTGATTGACATGACCAATACCCGCGATTACGTGACTATCTTCAATGAGGCGGCAACCAATGACAATGCAAACAAGAATCCGCTTCTCTACCGGCCACTCATTACCGAGGATATCCAGGCCACCCTGCCAAACGTAAATTACGTCGATGCCATATTGCGGGATGGAATACTTCAATCTCACAGCATTTCCGTAAGCGGAGGTGAGGGCAAAACCCGATATTTTCTTTCCGGAAATTATTTTGATCAGGAAGGCATTATCAGCAGCAGCAGTTATACAAGGTTAAGCACCCGGGTTAATATTGAAACAGAAGTAAAGAAATGGCTAAAGACTGGCGTTAATCTGAATCTAACGAAAGCCACGACAAACCTTATAGGTAGTTCGGGTGACGGCGCGGGCGGTAATGGCGGCAGTGTTATTCGGTATGCATTCTTCCGCACTCCTGCAATTCCAATATATGATGCCAATGGTGAATTCACAGACAAGCCTGAACGATTTGATTTGTTCGGTGATGGGTATAGCCCGGTTGGCATGCTCGCTTACAACAACAATAAAAGGGTGAGTAACCGTGTGTTTGGAAAGTTCTTTATCGACATCACGCCATTTAAAGATTTTAAGTTCACTTCAAATGTTGGTATAGATTTTACGAGTACTAACCAAAGGCGCTTTGATCGCAATTGGGGATCAGGAAACAGGATCAATAATCCCAACCAGCTGTCGGTGGCTGATGGGCGGTATCAAACACTGACTTTTAGCAACTTTGCCAACTACACAAAATCATACGATCAGCACAATTTTAGTTTTCTGTTGGGGACGGAAGCGATCAAGGTGCAGGGTTATGATGTAAATGCTTCAGAAAAGAATTTCCCTGATCAGGCATCTAACCTGGTTTACCTGGGCAATGGTCTTGGTCAAAGAATGACAAAAGAAAATAAGACGGGAAATGCTTTGCTGTCGTATTTCGGAAGAATCAATTACGACTTCCAGGAAAAATATATTGCTTCCGCCACGCTGAGAAGAGACGGATCATCTCGATTTGGACTTGATAACCGATGGGGAAATTTCTTTGCCGGATCGTTGGGGTGGCGCATTGACAAAACATCTTGGTTGATGGATAATAATTCAATTGACAGATTATTGCTACGGGTAGGGTATGGCTCAATTGGCAACCAGGAAATCGGTGACTATCCGTTCACCGATATGGTCAATGCCGGGTATAATTATCCGCTCGGAAATGTGAAGAATACCGGATATGCTGTATCGAACCTGGGGAATAGCAAAGTGAAGTGGGAAACCAGCAATCAGTTGAATGTGGGTGTGGACCTCGAAATGTGGCATGGCAAATTCTCAGCATCGGTCGACTACTTCAGCAAGATTACTTCTGATTTGCTGGTACGGCAACCGATTGCTTCCTCAGCTGGTGAAGCACAATCTCCATGGGTAAACAATGGAAAGGTACTTAACAGGGGTATAGAGCTTTCGCTTAATTATTCCGGTAGTATTGGCGCATTCCAGTATACCGTAAGCGGCAACGCTGCCACACTGCACAATGAGGTTTTGGAAGTTAATGCGCCTATTGCCGGAGGGGCAATTGGTTCTGACAGAATCACCCGAACAGAAAAGGGTTATTCCATTGGATCATTCTACCTCTATGAAATGGAGGGCATCTTTCAAAGTCCCTCGGATATTTTTACCCATGCCTTTCAAGGGAACGAAATACAACCTGGCGATGTGAAATTTAAGGATCAAAATGGTGACGGTATTATTGACGGAAATGACCGCACGCATTCCGGAAGTGCTATCCCAAAAGTTACTGCTGGATTAAACTTCAACTTGAGTTACCATAGCTGGGACCTCTCGGTTTTCTTTCAGGGCGCTTATGGACAAAAAATATTCTCAGTGCTGAATCGTGATATTGAAGGCTTCTATCGCCCATTTAATGTTACGCAACGCTACTTTGATAATCATTGGACCGGTCCCGGAACAACGGACGAATATCCGCGCGCCTCCTGGGATGCATCGGGCAATAACACAAAGTATTCAACCCGGTTTCTGGAAGATGGTTCATACACTCGCCTGAAGAATTTGCAAATAGGATATACTGTGCCTACCACTACTCTGGCACGGCTTGGTCTTGCAGCCGTTCGCATTTTTGTGTCGGGTACCAACCTGTTCACTTTTACCAAATATCAGGGCCTTGATCCTGAGATGACTGTTAGCAACAACGCCCAGGGCCAGGGTGATGGATCTGCCGGGTTGGACTGGGGTACTTACCCTGCGGCCAGATCCTATAATGTTGGTATCAATCTTACTTTCTAAAACAGTAATATTATGAAGAGCCTGAATAAAGTTTTGTCGATACTATTGATCTTTGGCTTGGGCGCATGCTCCGATTATCTGAATGAAGATCTTCAGGGGATATATTCAAATGCTACCTTCTACCAGTCAGAAACCCATGCCCTACTCGCCATTACCGGCGTTTACAATGCGGCATCCTTTGTTTCAACGGATAACGATTTATGGGTATTTGGTGACGTCGCATCCGACGATGCCACCAAAGGAGGACTTGCAGGAGATCAAAGTGATATCCAGTTTATCGATGAGTTCACCTATTCACGCAATAACGGCTCCCTTGAAAAAATCTGGCGTCGCTATTACGAAGGAATTAGCAGGGCCAACTACCTGTTGTACTACGGGCCGGACATTTCAATGGACATCGACCTTAAAAACCGCATACTCGGAGAGGCGAAATTCTTACGGGCTTATTTCTATTTTAACCTCGTTAATATTTTTGGAGAGGTCCCTATCAAACTAAACCCGCCTATTAATCCGGATGAGATCAATAAGCCGAAATCTGCGATAGCAGATGTGTATGACCAAATTGAAAACGACCTGCAGGATGCTATCGCTGTCTTGGAGGTTAAGTACAGCGGCCCGGACGTAGGAAGAGCAACAAAAGGTGCTGCATTGGGAATGTTGGCAAAGGTTGGACTTTTTCAGCAGCGATGGGATGATGTGTTGACAGCGGTAAGCGCTTTAGATGCACTTGCCAATTATGGATTGGAAGAAGTCTACAAAAATAACTTTCTCGATTCAACCCAAAACAACAAAGAGTCGTTGTTTGAACTCCAGCACCTCAGCGGGCAGGCGCCCAAATTAGGAAGTCATTTGGATCAGTATTTTTCCCCCGCGAAAGACAATGGATACTACTTCAATGTTCCGCTTCAGGATTTTGTGGATGCATTTGAGGTGACCGCCGGGAATGTTCCAGATCCACGACTAGACTATACGGTGGGTCGGATTGGTCAAAAATGGGTTAACGGTGAGGACTTTGACCCGGCCTGGTCTCCCACAGGATATCTTCAGAAAAAGCATGTGCAACCGTTGAGAGAAGAGCCGATTATCGGAGATGCGAGCCTTAACTACGTGTATCTGCGGTATGCTGACATCCTGCTCATGAAAGCAGAAGCCTTGAACGAGCTAAGCCGAACGACTGAAGCTTTACTGCCACTGAATGCAGTGAGAAAAAGGGCCCGGGAATGCTATTTATTTGATACAGAGCTTCCGGACTTTGGTACCGTACCCGCAGATCTTTTGCCGGACATAACTGATTCTAATCAACAAACAGTGCGCGAAGCGATAAGACAAGAACGTAGGGTAGAACTAGGCTTCGAATTTCATCGCTTTTTTGACCTGATGCGTTATGGTCAGGCTGCTGCAGAAAGTGCATTAGCGGGAACCGGTTTTAACTATGCACTGCACCGCTATTTTCTAATTCCCCAATCGGAACTTGACACGAATCCATTTATCAATAATTAATTATACACTTTTTTAAACAGTAACTTTATGAAAACAAATTCAGTAAAATTAAAAATTATGGGAGTGCTGCTTCTTTTCGCGGTGCTCTTTGCCTCTTGCTCGAGCGATGACCCTGCAATCGTAGTTGATAAATCCACCTTAACGGCGGGCATCACCTCAGCATCAGCGCTAATTGCTTCGACAACGGAGGGAACAGCTGCTGGCCAATTCCAGAAAGGTTCTCAGGCCGCACTCCAAACTGCAATTGATGCAGCCCAGGCAGTAGCAGATGATGCTGCATCCACACAATCTCAGGTAACCAGTGCGGCTGTTTCGTTAGCTGCCGCTGTAACAGTCTATGAGGGGAAAATTATAGAAGCAATCGATCCGACTAATTTGGTTGGGCAGTGGACTTTCGATGAAATTGCCACAGCGACTGTCGGCGCCGTTGTCAAGGATTATTCAGGCAACAGCCATGACGGAACAATTAAGGAGGGTCATGAATACTGGGGTGGCGGTATACCTACGCTGGCTAATGACCGTTATGGAAACGCCAACAAAGCGCTTCATTTCAATGAAGGTGGAAATATTGAAATCCCGTATAGCACAGCCCTTAACACAACAACCATGTCTATTTCTTTGTGGGCAAAAGCAGATGTTAATGACCCCATTGTAAACAATCAATACATGATTTCCATGAACCGATGGAACGGCTACAAATTGAATTTCCAGGATTCACCAAAAGCTTTCTACACCGTGAAAGCTGATGTGGATGGTTCACCCGACCCTGCCTATTATGACAGGGACAATGCTTCTCCTTTAGTGACGCAAGGTGAATGGTGGCATATTGTAGTGACATTCGGAGGTGGACACATGATGTTCTATTTGAATGGTATCCTCGTTAAAGACTGGGATAACACGCCTGGCACTGCGATCTCATTATCTGCAACACCTGTAAATCTGGTGTTCGGTCAGGATTTACCGAGTACAGGCTATTCACTTCTTGACACCGACCCTAACTATTTGAACTGGGGAGGTTTCTACATCGGGACACTGGATGAAGTAAGGATATACAAATCAGTACTTTCAGCCGGACAGGTCACGAGCATCTATGATTTGGAAAAACCATAGTAGCCTTAAAAGCGATTGCCGCTGATTTAATAAAAAAGGAACAGTGGATTTTCACTGTTCCTTTTTTATTGCCTCAAAACAAAGTTTCAGCTTACGAGTGATTGCTATTTTGGCCGCCGTAAGGTTCTGAGACGTCAACAAAGAAAGTTATTCCAACAAGATGAAAAATAGGGAACGGATTGGCATATGGATTATTAAAAAGATGTGCCTGATTTTTTGGGTAGTTTTGAATGGTACCGTTTTTGCTCAAGTAGGGCAGATCGATATTAGCAGGGTGCAGCAAATGCCCAACCTTCCTTCCCCATATTTGATGCGAGATTGGAAAGAGGTGGCCTTGGCATATGATGAACTTATTTTTTCAACGAGTTCTACAGGTCAATACCTTCCGCTCCTTCACCTGAAGTCCAATGGCATCAATTATCCAGCACTTCAGCCAATTCTCCTGGACACTTATGTAGGCTCAGCAGAAGGTGGCAACCAGGCAGAAGCTATCAGTATTATACCTGCTATCATCGGTGCCACTTTGATAGGAGTAGATAAATCCAACCAGGTTGGCGTAAACTGGGTTGAAAAAACAAAGGATTTTTTCAATAAGGCAAATGGTCAACAAGTTTACCTGAATGGTTATTTGGCAACAAGTGGTGCGGATTGGTGGTATGACCTTATGCCCAACGTATTTTTTTGCCAGTTATATTCACAGTATTCACAGGTGCTTGATTTTGAGGCGCAATTTACAACCATGGCGGATCGTTGGTTGACTGCAGTCTACGCCATGGGCGGATCAACATCACCCTGGCAAACTCCTGATATGAATTACAGTGCATGGTATCTCTCCAGCATGACGCCAAACGATACGGGCGTTATTGAACCTGAAGCAGCCGGAACGATATGCTGGATTTTGTATCATGCATGGCTTCACACCGGCGATAAAAAATATTTGTCGGGTGCGCAAATGGCGATGGATTTTTTGTCCAATCTTAGTGTCAATCCAGGATATGAACTTCAATTACCCTATGGAGCATTTATCGCAGCCAAAATGAATGCTGAACTGGGCACCCAATACGATATAGGAAAGATTGTCAACTGGTGTTTCGATCGTGGCCCGCTGCGTGGATGGGGGGTTATCGCAGGCAAGTGGAACGGTTCAGATGTCTCCGGACTGATTGGCGAAGCGAATGATGCCGGAGATGATTATGCGTTTGCGATGAACGGATTTCAACAGGTTGCGGCATTAGTGCCCTTAGTGAAGTACGATAAAAGGTTTGCACGCGATATTGCAAAGTGGACGCTCAACCTGGCAAATGCTACCCGGTTATATTATTCACAGTTCTTGCCACAAATGAGTCAGGATGATTATGCATGGAGTTCGGCACACGATCCTCAATCTGTTATCGCGTATGAAGCGCTGAAAGAAAATATAGAAGGTAAAAAATTATACGGAACGGGAGATGCGAAAAGGGAAGGTTGGGCACAAACAAATCTTGGAATTTACGGATCATCACACGTCGGCTACCTTGGGGCAATTGTCGAATCTACTGATGTAGAAGGAATCCTGAAGCTTGATGTCAACAAGACTGATTTCTTCGGGCAGAATACTTTTCCATCTTTTTTGATTTACAACCCGTATGGAGATACCCGGCAGGTAACGCTTTCATTGGGATTGCAGTTGTATGACATCTATGATGCAATTACCGAATCAATCATCAAAACCGGTGTAACAGGAAATACAATTATTGACGCTGCGGCCAATGAAGTTATGCTTTTGGTTTACCTTCCCCAGGGTTCAATACCAGAAGCGAGGAATGGAAAGTTGTATGTTGGTAGTGATATCGTGGACTTTCACTATGGTTATAATTTTGATGGGAAACTGCGTATTAAATCACTGGACGTCATGGATACATTGGCGGCATATAATCAACAAGTCCCCATATTCTCCGAGATTGAAAATGCGTCAGAGCCTGTTTCGTATAGCTGGTTCGTTAATGGAATCTTATCGTTGGTATCAACCTCGAAAGCCTACACCTTTTCTGCTCCTGCGGCTGAAGGGACGTACATGGTTTTACTTAAGATTACTTCAGGGTTGAATAGTGCCAAAGACAGCATCATGCTTACGGTAGTGGAAAAAATTCCTATTCCACCGGTAGTTGATGGATTTACTACCGATAGAACCTGGTATAATGAGGGAAATGAGGCCACCATTGTCTGTAACGCAAACAATACTAATGGTGGCCCGTTGCTGTACGTATGGTCCTTCCCATCGGGATCATTGGTAAGCCAACAAGATTCAGTTATCCACTGGATTGCTCCTCAAAACGAAGGTTTGGTCCAGATTGGCTGTGAGGTTACCAATGGAGAAGGATTGAAAGCCTCATTGCCACTGAACGTACTGGTTAAAAAAGATGGAGTAAGCACAACTGCAGCTTTTGCTTATTTTCCGTTTGATGGTGACGTAAAGGACTACAGTGGTAATGGCCACGACGCTATCCTGGAAGGGGCACAACAAACCACAGATCCTCGCGGTGAAGTCAACAAGGCGTACAAGTTTTCTTCCGGTAGTGATATTATTTTTGTGAAAAATGAAGCAAGCCTGAATTTTCAGGATCAGATAACCGTTTCGTTTTGGGTTACACTTGATGCCATCCCGCAGGAATCATTTGTCCTTTCACACGGGAGTTGGGAAGAACGCTGGAAAGTGTCTGTAACACCAGACAGGAAACTTCGTTGGACTGTCAAAACTGCAACTGGAACCAGAGACCTCGATAGTTCTTTTCCACTTCAGTTAAATCAATATTATCATTTTGCCGTTGTATATTCCGGCTATTCAATGGAACTGTATGTTGAGGGTGTGTTGGACGCGTTTATCGCCGACAGCGGACCCATGGCGATGACCACAAAGGCGTTGACATTTGGAAGAAAAGATACAAACACGACCAACTACTTCTTGCGCGGAAGCCTCGATGAGGTAAGGATATATGACAAAGCATTATCACCAAATGAGATTGAAACGCTTAAATCGTTGTGGAACATTACAACGGGTGTTGTGGAAAATATACCCGGGGGCATTGCGCTTTATCCAAGTCCATCAACGGGAATAATCAATATTGCAGGGATTAATCAAATCAAAAATGTTGAAGTATGGGATGTCACCGGAAGAAGAATTCGAAGCACTTATTCTTATCTTGAAAATGAATCGCTTCTTCAGGTCGAGGTTGATCCATCAGCGGGCATGGTTGTAATCAAAATTGAAACGCAAGAAACAGTGTTTTACCGGAAAGTGTGGATATACTAACTGCATAAAAAACCTTCGACCATCAGGTCAAAGGTTTTGATTTTTACCGAACCAGCCTGTCATGTTTTCTTTTCCAACACCTTCCTGCAATAGTCAAGGCATTTGGCAACCTCTTTCACAGCATCAGAACCCTCCGGGACATCATACTCCATCTCAATGGTTGCAGGAAACTTATATTTGTTCTGCTTCATCAGTTGCAGTACCTGCTCGATTGGCGTGTCTCCTTCTCCCCAGGGCATATTCGTACCACCATTTACTTTCGATTTCCGGTCCTTTACATGCATACTATAAATGCGTTCGTGTTTACTTTCAAGCAATGGTATAGGGTCAAAACCAGCGGCAACGTAATGTCCGAGATCGCAGTTAAGACCGTTGTATTTTGACTGAGCAAGCGCTTCATCCCAACTGGTTATCGTCTGCTGTAAATGGCCATGATAGGCTATGCCGATTTTATGTTTTTCAGCAAATGCGCCTAACCGTTTGCTCTGCCCTGCATTTGAGGGTATCTCTACAGTAACGTGGGTTGCGCCCAACGCCTTTGCAGATCGAAGCGCGTAGTCAATTTCAGCATCTGTATTTTTTT
>Ga0224510_10001070_pt1 | contig 18678 bp, 19 predicted proteins | sample SF_May12_sed_USG_FD_170161 | JGI IMG/M metagenome (GOLD analysis project Ga0224510, IMG submission 170161) | Sediment microbial communities from San Francisco Bay, California, United States - SF_May12_sed_USGS_4_1 | ecosystem: Environmental > Aquatic > Marine > Sediment | place: USA: California... | reverse complement strand
CTACCGAGAGCGCCGTCCGAATAGATTTTGACCGACGCAATGTCCAGGTGGTCATTGCCGTATCCGCGGATGGGCTTGCCGATGGCATCGAGAACCTCATCTGCGCCACCCGTCATCGCGTATATGCGCATATCCAGAAGATTATTGTCGGCCATGGACAGATAAACTTCGGCATTCATGAGATTGATACCCGCGTCATGCACGCTCGTAATACCCTCGGAGAGTAAAGCGTCAACCGCTGCTCGAATGGAGTCCTGCATTTCGTCCTTGTTCGTCGCCGGCACTTTCGCATCGATCAGGTCCATCGCCAGGTCGACGAATACACCGGTGGCGTGACCATTCGCGTCGCGGATAATTTTGCCGCCCACAGGATCCGGCGTGTCGTCACTGATGCCCGCGATCTGCATGGCGGCGCTATTGGCCCACGCGGCGTGACCGTCAATTCGGCGCAGGTAAACAGGGCGGTCGCTGACCACGGCATCGATTTGCGATGCCAGCGGAAATTCCTTTACGGGCCAAAGCACCTGGTTCCACCCGCGGCCAAGTATCCAGCGAGCGCTGGGCCGTTCCGCTGCATAAGCCTGAATCGCCGCTACGGCGTGCTCGACGCTCGGTATTCCGGTCAGATCCAGGTTGGACTTGAGGGCGCCAAGGCCTTCGACATGACCGTGTGAGTCGATCAGCCCGGGCAGTACTGTTTTCGAATTCCCGTCGCGCAGGGTCGCGTCCGGATGTTGTGCCAGCAGGTCGTCGTCACCGATAGCAACGACTTTGCCCGCATCATCGAATACGAGGACCGAGAAAGTCTCGATGCCCTCATTCGTCGAGGTATAGCCGTTGATGTTGTGCAGTGCTGTATCCGCAATTGCGATCGAACTCGAGACGAGGACCAGCAGCGCTGCTGCAGAGGATGCGTGTTTTATTCTTGTCATTGGATTACCTTATCCGCGAGATTATCGCTAATAGCAGGGGAGTCATGAGACTAGCAAGCTTTCAAACCGGGAACCATCGATCCTACGGGGTTGTCGACGGAACGATGCTGCGAGAAGCCGACAAGGCGTTCCGGGTACGCTATCCGGATCTGCGCGCAGCCATCACCGCCGGCAAACTCGACGAACTGGCAGCGAGTACGTCCGGCGCTACGCACGCAATAGATGGCGTGCGACTCCTTCCGCCCATCCCGAATCCGGACAAAGTCCTCTGTGTGGGCGTCAACTATCGCCCGCACATCGAGGAAATGGGGCGAAAGGTACCGGACTACCCGGTCGTGTTTGTGCGCTTCCCGGGCAGCCAGACAGGCCATGGGCAGGAACTGATCCGGCCGGCGCTCTCGGAGCAATTCGACTACGAAGGAGAGCTGGCCTTTGTCATCGGCAAGCGGGCACGTCATGTCACGAAGGCCGACGCGTTGAACTATGTCGCCGGGTATTGCTGCTTCATGGATGGCTCGGTGCGTGACTGGCAGAATCACACGCCGCAATTTACGGCCGGCAAAAACTTCGCGACTAGCGGATCCATGGGTCCGTGGCTGGTTACGAGTGATGAGATACCGGACCCTTCGGTGCTCACGCTGACGACGCGACTCAACGGCGAAATCATGCAGGAAGGGCGCGTCGCGGATCTTGTTTTCGATATCCCCCGCTTGATTGAATATTGCACAAGCTTCGCAGAGCTGCTGCCCGGGGACGTTATTGCAACGGGTACTCCGGGCGGAGTCGGCGCAGCACGGACGCCACCGAGGTGGTTGAAGGCCGGTGATCAAGTCGAGGTCGATATTCCCGGAGTCGGCTTGCTGGCGAATCCGGTCGCAGACGAATGACGAAGATTGGCACCTTAAACCTTGATTTTGAACACATTGACGCGCTGGCACCGCATGTAGCGTTTGAGCAACAAAAGCTTCTGGAATGTGTCAAAAACTTTTAGAACCCCTATAAAGGATTGACAAATAGTGGTTTTTCTGCGAATTTTCCACTCACTCCGCGTAGTCTTTCAGCAACAATTGGAACTACGCGAAAGAATGCAAGACACCTTCAGGTACGACTTGGCGGGGGATTCAGGGGGCCAGGACCACGTGCTTACGTTGGTTTGGAAAAAGCGGTTTCGCAAGAAGCCGCTTTTTTTTGTTCGCGATTTTTGCAGCTGGTCTTTCGTTGAGGTCATCGTCCCGTCCCTGCTACATTGAGCCTCCACGGCAACAGGCGGGTCGATAGTGAATGAGAACAAACGCATGGCGTATTGGCGCGCCAACCTAAGGCTCGTCGCGCTTTGCCTCTCGGTCTGGTTCGTCTGCTCATACGGATTCGGCATACTCTTTGTTGAGGAGCTGAACACAATCCGTATCGGTGGCTTTCAACTGGGTTTCTGGTTCGCGCAGCAAGGGTCGATTTACGTCTTTGTATTGCTGATTTTCTTTTACGCCTGGCGCATGAATCGGATCGATCGCGATCACGACGTGCACGAAGACTAGTGGACTAAGGCGAACTCATGAGTCTTCAATTGCTTACCTGGATCGTCGTCGGTCTCAGTTTCCTGCTCTATATCGCAATTGCGATCTGGTCGCGTGCTCACAATACGGGTGATTTCTACATCGCTGGCAAGAGCGTCTCGCCGCTGGCCAACGGCATGGCGACAGCCGCTGACTGGATGAGCGCCGCCTCGTTCATCTCCATGGCGGGGCTAATCGCGTTTCTCGGCTATGACGGCTCCGTCTATCTCATGGGCTGGACAGGAGGCTATGTTTTGCTGGCGTTGCTCCTCGCGCCATACCTGCGCAAATTCGGCAAATTCACGGTGCCGGAGTTTATCGCGGAGCGTTACTACTCGAAGGCGGCCCGAATCGTCGCTGTGATCTGCCTGATATTTATCTCGTTCACCTATGTCGCGGGACAAATGCGCGGCGTCGGCATCGTGTTCTCACGGTTTCTCGAGCTCGAAATCGAGTGGGGGCTGGTGCTGGGGATGCTCGTGGTTTTCATTTACGCCGTCCTTGGCGGCATGAAGGGCGTTACCTACACGCAGGTCGCTCAGTATTGTGTTCTGATATTTGCTTACACCGTTCCTGCGATATTCATCGCGATTCAACTCACGGGCAACCCGATTCCTCAACTCGCTTTTGGCAGCGAAGTTGACGGTAGTGGCATGGCGCTACTGGACAAGTTGAACGAAATCGTCACTTCGCTGGGTTTCAGCGAGTACACGTCGGGCAGCAAGAGTCGCATAGACGTTTTCTGTATCACGATGGCCTTGATGGCAGGCACAGCGGGGCTGCCGCACGTAATCGTTCGTTTCTTTACCGTGCCAAAAGTGCGCGATGCACGCATATCCGCAGGTTATGCGTTGCTGTTCATTGCCGTTCTGTACACGACGGCACCTGCGGTTGGTTCGATGGCGCGTTACAACCTGATCAATACGATACAAACGGGGGAGGTCGGTGCCATCGACGGCAATCTCGCACACGACGAGCGCCCACGCTGGTTCAACACCTGGGAAACTACGGGCCTGTTGAAGTTCGAGGACAAGAACGGCGATGGCCGCGTGCAGTACTACAACGATACGAACCCTGAATTTGCGTCGCAAGCAGATCAATACGGATGGCGGGGCAATGAGCTGACGGTCGATCGGGACATCATGGTGCTGGCCAATCCCGAGATTGCGCGTTTGCCGGACTGGGTGATTGCGCTGGTGGCCGCCGGCGGTATTGCCGCCGCTTTGTCAACGGCGGCGGGGTTACTGCTGGTGATTTCAGCAGCGATTTCGCACGACCTGATCAAGGGTATTTTCGTTCCGTCAATCTCTGACAGGAATGAGTTGCGTGCTGGCCGGATTGCTGCGGCGTTCGCAATTCTGGTCGCCGGCTACCTGGGGTTCGATCCGCCGGGCTGGGTGGCACAAGTGGTAGCTTTTGCCTTCGGATTGGCAGCAGCGTCCCTGTTTCCGGCTATCCTGATGGGTATATTTTTCAAGCGCATCAATCGCGAAGGCGCTATTGCGGGCATGTTGACTGGCCTCCTGTTCACCTACGGCTATATCGAATACTTCAAGGGCTTGTTTCTGAAGTGGTCGGGTGCGCCCTGGGGCACCAATACGGCTGAGCACTGGATACTCGGCATTTCGCCGGAGGGCATCGGCGTGGTCGGCATGTGCCTCAATTTCCTTGTAGCCTTTGCGGTCAGCGGGATAACAAAGCCGCCACCTGAACATATTCAACACATGGTCGAGCGCATTCGAGTGCCACGCCATTAGGAGCTGAACCCATGATCCGGTTATTAATTGCACTGATGCTAGCTATAGCAAGTCCCGCATCTGCCGCGGAATCTTTGACGGACGATGAGCAACGCATGGCAGATTGGATCGATGCCCACACTGCCGAGGCTGTAGCCCTGCTGAAGGAAACCGTCGACATCCCGAGCGGTACGCTGAATCTTGCCGGAGTGCGTGAGGTGGGAGATGTCATGCGGCGCGAACTCGATGCACTGGGGCTGGAAACCGAATGGGTCGAAATGCCTGTCGAGATGAATCGAGCTGGCCACCTTTTCGGACGCAAAAATGGCAGCGGTAAAAAGTTTCTTCTGATCGGACACCTTGACACCGTATTCGAGATCGATGATGGCATTCGCCCGTTTGCGTCCGACGGAGACATCGCGCGAGGACACGGCATATCGGATATGAAATCCGGCAACATCGTTATTGTTTATGCGCTGCGGGCCCTTCAAGAGATCGGCGCACTGGAGGACATTCCGGTCAGCGTTGCCTACATTGGCGATGAAGAAGAGTCCGGTGTACCGCTGTCAGTCTCGCGCAAGGAATTGATCGAGGCGGGCATCTGGGCGGATATTGCCCTCGGGTTCGAGGAAGCCGTATTTCTTGACGATACCGACTGGGCGACGGTCGCGCGGCGGAGTTCGAGCGGATGGACGCTGACTGTCGAAGGAAAGCAGTCGCACTCGTCGTCCATTTTCAGCGAAGAGACGGGTGCAGGTGCCATTTTCGAAGCGGCCCGCATCCTCAATGCGTTTTATGAACAGGTGCGCGGGCCCGAATACCTGACTTTCAATGCCGGGCTTATCGCGGGTGGCACGGAGGTGCAATATGACGCTGGCCAGAGCCGTGCCTCCGCCTTCGGCAAATCCAATGTTGTGCCGCGTACACTGGTTGTAGAAGGCGGAATGCGGACGATTTCAACGGAACAGCTCGAGTGGGCGCGAGCGACGATGCAGGCGATCGTCGCAAAAAACCTGCCACACACGAAAGCATCGATCACCTTCGTCGATGGTTATCCGCCAATGTCGCCGACAGAGGGTAACCTGGCCCTGCAGCGAGCGTTTTCGGATATCAACGTAGCACTTGGACGAAAGCCGATGCCGGCTTTGGATCCGCTTCGTCGCGGGGCCGCCGATATTTCGTTTGTCGCGCCTTACACAGATGCACTGGCAGGCCTCGGTGCAATAGGTGGCAACGGACACACCCCCGATGAGTACCTGGAGTTGTCCTCGCTGTCGCTGGCGATCAAGCGCGCAGCGATTTTGATCTACCGGCTTAGCCGCGAGGAAGCGGCAGACTGACGATGTCTCACGATCACCGACACGGCGCGAATAACAAAAACCTCAGGCGGGTGATGATTGCGCTGGTGCTGACCGGAACCTTCATGGTTGTCGAAGTGATCGGCGGCATCATCTCGGGGTCACTGGCCTTGCTCGCGGATGCGGGGCATATGCTGACTGATACGATGGCATTGGCGCTCGCGGCAATGGCGTTCCAGGTTGGCAAGCGTCCCCCGGACGGCAAACTGACTTTCGGCTACCAGCGGTTCCAGATCCTCGCCGCGTTTGTAAACGGTTTGAGTTTACTGGCGGTGGTCGGGTGGATACTTTACGAGGCGATTCACCGCCTGATCGTGCCGATCGAGATACTGGGCGAAACAATGCTAGTGGTGGCGGCCGCGGGATTAGTCGTGAATCTTGTGTCGTTTGCGGTGCTGCATTCCGGCGATCAGGAAAATCTCAATATTCGCGGCGCTGCTTTGCACGTCGCCGGGGATTTGCTCGGATCTGTTGCCGCAATGGTTGCAGCCCTGGTCATTATCTACACGGGCTGGACCTTGATCGATCCCATACTTTCAGTCGCGGTGGCGGCCCTGATCCTCAAGAGCGCGTGGGCGCTTGTGAAACGTAGTGGTCACATACTGCTGGAAGGCGCGCCGGAATGGCTCGACGTCAAAGCGATGCAGGAGCGCATCGTTGCCGGCGTGCCTGGTGTTTGCGAAATTCACCATGTTCACATCTGGGGTCTGACACCGCAGGAACTGATGTTGACCATGCACATGTCGGTGACTGACGAAGCCACCAGTCAGTCGGACGTGTTGCGCGATACGAAAAAATTCCTGAAGACCGAATACGGTATTGGACATGCCACGATCGAGGTGGACGTCGATGGTTGTTCAGATCATCAGGTGTCGAGAGGCTTGACCACACCGATATAGGGAAGTGTGCGATTCTGCTCCGCGTAGTCGAGTCCGTAACCGACGACCCACTCGTTACCGATGTCAAAGCCGAGGTAGTCGACCGTGACATCAACTTCGGCCTTGTCGGCTTTACGCACCAGCGCTGCTGTTCTAACAGACGCTACGCGGTGTGATTTCATCATTCCAATCAGATACTTGAGCGTATGACCGGTATCGACGATGTCCTCGACAATGAGTACGTGCTTGCCGGCTATATTGCCGCGCACATCCATCACGAGACGCACAGCACCTGTCGAAGCATCGCTGTCGCCATAACTGGAAACGGCAATGAATTCTATGGTGCGAGGAATGCTCATGCGACGTGCGAGATCGGCGAGAAACATAAAGGAGCCTTTCAGGACACCTACCATCACCAGGTCATCGGCATGCGCGTAATCGGCGGATATCTGTTCCGCCAGTTGCAAAACCCGGGACTGGATATCTGCTTCGCTGATCAGTACTTCAGGTATATTCTCGTTCACGGGCCAATCATAGCAGGATTGCGGTAGGGTACGACGGCAATGAAAAAGACGATCGCCATCGCGGGCAATATGGGCTCCGGAAAATCGACACTCGTCGAGTTTCTGCATCGAACTTACAATGTTTCTCCGTTCTACGAACCGAACGACGAGAACCCGTATCTCGCTGATTTTTACAAGGACATGAAGCGCTGGGCGTTTCAATCACAATTGTATTTCCTGAGTAACAAGTTTCGCTTGCACCAGGAGCTTGATCGTCAGGCGGGTGTGGTCGCGCTCGACCGGACGATCTTCGAGGATGCCGAGATATTTGCGACAGCGCTGCACCAGATGCGAAAGATTTCGGAACGCGACTGGGAAACCTACCAGGGTTTCTACCATGCGATCCTGGATGCGATTCGGCCACCGGACCTGATGATTTACCTGCGTTGCTCGATGCGGACCTTGCGACACCGGATCAACGTGCGCGGCCGCAAGATGGAGCAGGACATCCCGGCTGCCTACCTGAAGCGGCTCAACCAGAACTACGAGAACTGGATTGCCTCCTATACGATGGGAGAGGTGCTGGTCCTCGAGACCGACGATCTCGACTACATCCACGACCTGGTGCACCGGCTGGACGTTATGGAGCGTATTGAAGCGGTTCTGCCCAAAGCCATCGGTCGCCCAAACTGTTAACCGGTTCAAAATCCGTACATCTCCCTATTGCGCATATTAATGCGAATGATTATCATTTGTGCCTTGAACGAAAAGAGCGCGGAAAAGTCGAATGGAAATAAATGGTTACACGCTGGCTACTTTGAAGCGCGGTCAAAAAGTCGTTATCAAGGCAATCAACGCCACTGATCCGCAGGTACAGCGCCTGATGGTGCTGGGCCTCGTTGAGGGCGCTGAAATCGAGCATGCGAGCGCGGCGCTCGGCGGCGACCCCATTGAATTCCGTCTGTTTGGCTGTGGTATCTCGCTGCGGCAGGAACACGCCAGGCACTTCCAGGTTGCACCCGCAGGGGCAGGTGACTAAACCGTCCGAAATCCGGGTACCTGCGAGTTCGATAGCGGTAAGACGGGGGGTTGAATCCCGTGTTGCAGTTGTCGGGAGTCCCAACTCAGGCAAAAGCACCCTGTTCAATCGCCTCACCGGCCTCAAGCAGCGGATTGGCAATTACCCTGGCGTCACAGTCGAGCGCCACATTGGCACCCTGTCCTGGAAAGACCGCAAAACCGAGCTGATCGATCTCCCCGGCACGCATTCACTTCGCCCGCATTCGCTGGAAGAACAGATCACAGTCGACGTCATACTGGGCCGCCTTGCGGTCGCAGCGCCGCCGGACGGAATCCTTGCGGTGCTGGATGCGACCAACCTGTACCAGGGACTGTTCCTGGTTCAGCAACTGGTTGAACTGCAGAAACCTATGGTTGTTGCTTTGACGATGACCGATGCGGCGATCCGGTCCGGAATCGATATTGACCTGCATGCGCTGAGCGAAGCGCTCGGTGGTGTGCGTGTTTGCGGTGTCATCGCGACAACCGGTGCCGGCCTGAACGAGCTGCGAGAGGCCGTCACAACGATTCAGGACGCACCGCTGCCGCGCAAGATCAACGTGTGGCCGGAACTGGAGGTCGCGATCAGTGGCTTGCGCTCCGCGACCGGAATCTCGCTATCGGAAACAGAATGTGTGCGCTTGCTGATCGACGGCATTACGGAGAGAAACCAGTCTTTCAGCGCTGGTCTCGATAACGAATTTATTGCACGGCTCGATGCGCTGCGGCTGGAATTTTTTGCGGGCCAGCCGCCCGTAGCCGTCGAAGCGCGTATTCGCTACGGCTGGGTGCGATCAGTATTGAAGTCGGTACAACAGTCGGCACCGAAGTTGTATGGCTGGCAATCGCGAATCACAGAGTTTCTTAATCAACCTTTCGCGGGCACGATTGGTTTGTTTGTGGTCATGGCGGTGGTTTTCCAGGCGGTTTTTGCCTGGGCAACACCGCTCATGGATTTCATTGATGGTGCAACGGCAACACTCGGCGCGCGGGTAGGGGATGTCCTCGGAGATGGCGCTTTTTCAAGTCTGATCGGCGACGGCGTCATCGCGGGCGTCGGTAGCGTCATCGTCTTCCTGCCGCAAATCCTGATCCTGTTCCTGTTTATTATCCTTCTCGAGGACTCAGGTTACCTCGCGCGTGCCGCTTACCTCATGGACCGCACCATGCGCTCGGTTGGCCTGTCGGGCCAATCGATAATTCCGATGATCTCGAGTTTTGCCTGCGCGGTTCCCGGCATCATGGCTACGCGCGTCATCCCAAGCCGTCGCGACCGTATCGCGACCATCATGGCGGCACCGTTCATGACCTGTTCCGCGCGTTTGCCGGTGTATGCACTGCTGATCGCGGCGTTCGTACCGGCACAGCAGGTCGGATTCATGAATCTGCAGGGCCTCGTACTCTTTGGTCTCTATATGTTCGGTATTGTCATGGGCATTCTGACGGCTCTGTTGATGCGCAAGACCGCACTTCGCGGGCCCAAGCCGCCGTTCGCGCTAATGCTGCCGGAGTTTCGCAAGCCGAATCTGCAGACTGTGTTTTTCCAGTTGCTTGGACGCGTGAAGGTTTTTCTGTATCGCGCAGGCACGGTGATCTTTTCCGTCGCCGTCATCGTCTGGGCCCTGTCCTACTATCCGCGCTCGGATCTCATCGCCCCGGAGGTGGAAAAGCAGCGGCAGGCGGCGGCTTTCATGCTGTCCGGTGAAGAACTCGCGGTGGAGTACGCGCGCATCGACAACGTCGCTGCCGCCGCGCAACTGGAGCAGAGCTGGCTGGGCCGCGCGGGCAAGTCAGTGGAACCCATGTTTCGCCCGCTCGGTTGGGACTGGCGGGTTTCGGCAGCCGTGATAGCCGGATTTCCCGCCCGGGAAGTGGTCATCGCTGTGCTGGGAACGGTCTACGCGGTCGGCGACCAGGCCGACGAGGGCACATTGAGCACGCGCCTCAAAGCATCGACCTGGCCCGATGGCAGCAAGGTCTTTACCCTGCCCATGGTGCTGGGACTCCTGATCTTTTACGCGTGTTGCCTGCAATGCGCAGCGACGCTGGCCGTCATCCGGCGTGAAACCAACACCTGGCGCTGGCCGGTGTTCGCCTGGGTTTACATGACCGCGATCGGATATATCGGTGCCATGCTGGCGTTTCAGCTCGGCAGTGCCTGAATCGAACGCCGGCGGCGATTATTCGCAGTCGACCTCTTGTTTCAACAGAGCCTGAACGTCCTCGGCGGGCGGTCCGGCAGCGTCATTACCGGCGTCGAATATGATTTTCCACCTGCCGTCATCCTGCTTGCGCCAGACGGAATTGAAGGTTCCCCAGTACTCTTTTGTTACGCCGTCCTCGCCGGTCGCGACCACTCGGAAGGGACCTCTGGACAGTGCCAGGGTGCCATCTTCAAGGACTTCTATGTACTGCGGGCGCCACATGATTTTTGGCGCCGTCTCGCCAAAGAAAACGCTCCAGGCCGCAACGACGGCTTCCGCTCCGCGCTGTACGCTGCCGCCGACAAATCGTGCGTCTGTATCGATAAAGGAGGCGAAGGCTTCTGCATCCTGATTCTCGACCGACTGGCTAAATGCGATTTCGTGACAGCGCACGTCGTTTTCGACATCTGCGAATGCAGAGATCGGGAGGATCAACAGGCTGGCAAGCCACAATCTGTTTTTCATATTGGCCACTCTCTTCATTACCCGGTACCGGACCTTAGGCTATAGTACCCCCGATGAAAGGTCTTCGCTGGTACGTTCTTGCCATCCTCGTTCTCGGCAGCGCAATAGCGTACGTGCTGCGCACCAACTTTAACATCGTCAGCGAAACGATGATGCGCGACCTCGGGCTGAACGAATACCAGTTGGGCATGGTGTTTTCTGCATTTGCAGCAGGCTATGCGATCTTCCAGTTCCCGGGCGGCATATGCGGCGATAAATTCGGACCGCGATTCACGATCACAATAATCGCCGTTGCGTGGACTGCGCTGACGGTGCTGACGGCCGTCATACCGGGCAACGATGCGTTGTCTGTCGCGACGATAGTAGTCGCTTTGATCGTAACCCGTTTCCTGGTTGGCGCTTTTCACGCGCCGTTTTTCCCGGTCACGATCGGTGGCACGATCACTAGCTGGTTCCCGCTCAAGCAATGGGGTCTGGCCAATGGGCTCACGAGCACCGGCCTCACGCTGGGCGCTGCAGCGACCGCACCGCTTATCGTCTGGCTGATGGATACCTATGGCTGGCGGTCGGCCCTGCTGATGACCGCGCCGGTTGGCCTGCTGTTCGCGTTTCTCTTTCACCGGTATGTCACCGACGACCCGAAGGACCATCCGCAGATAACCGATAAAGAGCTCGACCGGATTGCCTCGGACCGGCCGACCGCGGGACACGTTGCGGAGAAAGGCGCGTGGCTGGTTGCGCTGAAGAACCGCAACGTACTGCTGATCACGAGCAGCTACTTCTGCATGAATTACCTCTTTTATCTCTTCTTCAGCTGGTTTTTCTTTTACCTGACTGACATCAAGGGCATGTCGAACACGGATGCCGGCATGTTCGTTTCAGCGCAGTGGATCCTCGGCGCAGTCGGCGCAACGGCGGGCGGCGTGCTTTGCGATATCCTGGTGCGGCGCCTGGGCGTTCGAAGCGGACCACGGATACTTACAATGACGGCGCTGATCCTGTCGGCGGCCTTTCTCTATATTGGCGCCGTCTCCGGCAATCCGGTGCTCAGTGTTGTTTTCCTGTGCCTGTCCTTTGCCTGTAACCAGATGACCGAAGCCCCTATCTGGGTGGCAACGATGGCGGTATCCGGAAGGCATGCCCCGGTTGCGACCGGCATACTGAACACCGGCGCAAATGTGCCCGGTGTCCTCGGTGGGTTGCTGGTTCCGGTCACGGCAGGCCTGTTCGGCTGGCCGGCAGCGATGGCGACGGGTTCGATATTTGCGATAATCGGCGCCTTGTTGTGGTTATTCATCCGTGCCGATGAGCCTATGAGCGATTAGTTATGGCGAAAAAGATCATCATTACCTGCGCCGCGACCGGTTCCATACACACGCCGACCATGAGTCCGTATCTTCCGGTGACGCCGCAAGAAATAGCCGACCAGTCCGTCGCAGCGGCAGAAGCAGGCGCATCCATTCTGCATTTGCACGCACGCAACCCTGAAACCGGCCAGCCGACCGCTGACCCGGACGTGTTCATGCAATTCCTGCCGGACATCAAGAAACGTTGTGACGCGGTGATTAACATCACGACGGGTGGCAGCTCCCTGATGACGCTGGAAGAGCGCCTTGCGGCGCCGACGCTCGTCGAACCGGAGATGGCATCACTGAATATGGGATCGATGAACTTCGGCTTGTTTCCACTGCAGAAGCGGTATGAAGACTGGAAGTACGAGTGGGAACCGAAACTGCTCGAAGCCACTCGAGATGTCGTTTTTCAAAATACGTTCGCGAACATCGAGCAGATTTTCAAAACGCTGGGCGAAGGCTGCGGTACACGATTCGAATTTGAATGCTACGACGTCGGTCATATCCAGACGCTGGCCTACTACTTGCGCGAAGGTGTGATCCAGAAACCTGTGTTCGTGCAATTCGTGCTCGGCGTACTCGGCGGTATCGACGCATCGCCGCAGAGCCTCATGCACATGAAAGCGACGGCCGACAGGCTGCTGGGTGACAACTACCAGTTCTCAGTGCTGGCGGCGGGGCGCATGCAGATTCCGCTGGCGACGCTGGGTGCGATCCTGGGCGGCAACGTGCGGGTCGGTCTCGAGGACAGTCTTTTAATCGGCAGGGAGCAACTGGCAACGAGCAATGCCGAGCAGGTGCAAAAAATCCGGCGCATCGTCGAAGAGTTGGGCCACGAAGTCGCAACGCCAGCAGAGGCGCGCGAGATGCTGCATCTGAAAGGTGCCGACAAGGTCAACTTTTGAGCGCGAAATCCGGAATTACCACGCGCTATGCATCGTCCGAAGATGCCGTGCTGGTGCATGCGATGATCATTGAGATGGCCCATGCGATGGATGCGCAGGCGCAAGTCCGGAGTACGGTTGAGGACTTCGCCAATGCGATGTCGGACGACAACGAGGATATTCATGTGCTGCTTGCCGAGCGGGGCAAGGTGCCGGTCGGTGTCACTATCTTTTTTTTGACGTTTTCAACCTGGCGCGGAACGCTTGGTGTCTACGTGCAGGATATTTTCGTGGCACCGGAAGGTCGTGGCACCGGGATCGGGAAAAGGATGTTGAGCGAGGTCGCGGCCTGGGCCAGCGAACGTGGTGCTGATCATCTGCGGCTGTCGGTTGATCGCGATAATGTCGGCGCACAGGCGTTTTACGAAAAAATCGGTATGAAGTTTTGCGACGAAGAAATGATCTACCGGATTACTGGCGCGAAATTTGAAGAACTGGGATCGGGACTATGAAGGTCATATTTTCGGAGCGGCAACGGGAACACAACCCGGAGTCGTATTTATCGTCCGGCGCAGCAGTTCCAAACCCTGAACTGCCTGAACGCGCCGACCGCTTGCTTGCCGCAGCCTTGTCGGCCGGACTTGAACCGGAGGCACCGGCAGATTACGGCGATGATCTGATCGCGTCGATTCATGCCGAGCGCTACCTCACCTTCCTTGAGAATATCCATACGCGCTGGTCGCGGATTGAGGGTGCATCGAAGGAGGTTTTGCCGAACGTACACCCCATCGAGCGCAGTGACGGCTACCCGAAGTCCGCGGTGGGGCAGGTGGGATTTCACGTTTACGACGCATCCTGTCCAATCGCGGCCCACACCTGGCTCAGCGCCCGCTGGAGTGCGATGACGGCGGCGCATGCCGCGCAGCGAGTCATATCGGGCGACAGCGCGTGCTATGCGTTGTCGCGACCACCGGGCCACCATGCATCGCAAGACCTGGCCGGCGGATTTTGTTATCTCAACAACAGCGCGATAGCAGCGCAGCACCTGCTCAGCAAGTTTGCACGCGTCGCGATTATCGATGTCGATGTTCATCACGGCAATGGCACGCAACGAATTTTTTATGAAAGGGACGATGTATTGACCGTGTCGATACACGCCGATCCCATTCGCTTCTATCCGTTTTTCTGGGGGTACGCCAACGAGACAGGCTCCGGTGCGGGCCTGGGCTACAACGTCAATATTCCGCTCGTGCGCGGCACCGGTGACGAGGACTACCTCAGGTCACTGGACAAGGCGCTGACTGCGGTGGGCGATTATGCCCCGGAGGCGATCGTTATCGCGCTGGGACTGGACGCGCATGAAGAAGATCCTTACCAGGGCATGAAGATCACAACGCCGGGATTCGCTCGCATCGCATCGCGCCTCGCAGCGCTGGCCTTGCCATCGGTGATAGTGCAGGAGGGTGGTTATCTTAGCGATGCGCTTGGGCCAAACCTTGCATCGTTTTTGAATGGTTTTCAGTGAAGGCCATAACGCATTCACGCTACGGGTCGCCTGACGTTCTGCAACTCAAAGAAGTGCCGAAACCCGAACCAAAAGCTGATGAAATACTGATCAGGGTGCGGGCGGTTGAAGCGACAAAGTCCGACATTGAGATGCGCCGCTTCAAATTTCCGGTGAAGTGGTTTTGGCTGCCGTTGCGGATCGCATTCGGAGTAACAAAGCCACGGCGACAGATCCTGGGCGGCTATTTCGCCGGAGAGGTTGAGTCGATCGGAACAGCTGTCACGGAGTTCGGCGAAGGCGATCAGGTTTTCGGCGCCGCTGGTCTCAGGTTTGGTGCGTATGGCGAGTTTGTCGCATTGCCGGCACGCAACACGATCATTCTCAAGCCCGGCAATATGAGCTTTGCGGATGCTGCGGCAGTGCCGCTGGGCGGACTCAATGCGCTACATTTCTTGCGACTCGCAAATGTCCAGTCCGGAGACCAGGTCGTAATCAATGGTGCTGGCGGCAGCATCGGTGCGCATGCGATTCAAATTGCCAAATCGATGGGCGCGGTCGTCACTGGCGTGGATATCGCCATCAAAGAGAAATTTATAAGACGAATGGGCGCGGATCATTTTGTCGACTATACGAAAGAGAACTTTACAGAATTGGGCCGTAGTTACGACGTGATATTCGATATGGTTCCCGGAAGTTCCTATGCTGCTTGTATCCGGGCGCTGAATGCGAAGGGGCGCTATATGTCGGGCAATCCTCGCCTTTCTGTCATGTTGCGGTCGGTGTTAACAACCCGGTTTACGGATAAAACGGCCAGATTTGGGTTTGCTCGAGAACTGAAAGAAGAACTCCTGGCGCTAAAGGAGATGATCGAAAGCGGAAAAATTGTTTCGATCGTGGACAAGGTCTATCCGATGGAACTGGCAGCCGATGCGCATCGCCGTGTCGAGACTGAGCAACGGCTTGGAGCCGTTGTGATAAAAATCGGTGACCTCGGCGTCGAAATACCTGGCGAATGAACTACGGTGAGTCCCGCTATAGCTGGGACTCAAGGTGGAACACGCGTGCGAACCAGGCCTGGAAGCGCCGCCCAAAAGTGGCATCCGGTTCGCTGTCGCGCGTTTCCTGACCGTCACTCCAATTGAGGTCGCCGTCGACGATTGCCACGTTCCAGGCGCGGTTGCCGGCCGTGAGGTCGGCGAACAGGGTTTCGAATTCCTGGGCCAGGGCGTCACTGTCGACGAGCACCCCTTGCTCGCAGTTGAGCGAGGTCGACCGTGGGTCGAGATTGTAGCTGCCGACAAACAACCGTTCGCCGTCGATGCTCAGCGCCTTGGTGTGCAGCGCGGCACCGGAGGAGCCGCGCAGGCTCATCGGTACCTGGTTGCCGCCCGTCGGCTTGATTTCGTACAGCGCCACACCGCCCTCGAGGAGCGTCTTGCGTCGGGCCGCGTAGCCGCCGTGCACGGCGGCTACGTCGTTTGCGGCAAGCGAGTTGGTAAGAATACGCACCATGGTGCCCGCTTCGGCGAGATCGACCAGGGCCGCGGCGCCACGGTCGCCGGGTACGAAATACGGCGAAATGACGGTGAGATCGTGCGCCGCGCCGCGCATTGCCGGGAACAGCGTCTTGCCGACGTTCGATGCGTCTTCGCCGAGCTCTCCGGTCACTTTCGCCGGCACGTCCGACACGAAGGTATAGCGGGCCGTCCAGATGAGCGGCCACTGGCCAGTGCCGAGTTGCCGGACCAATTCGCTGTCGGCGAGGGCTTTGGCGTACCACCCGATGCGGGCTTCCGCCGCCGCGGTGTCAAGGTTTATCCGTAGTCGGGCAAGGTTGTCGTCAGTCACGGACTCCGCGTCGATAAATTCGACAGGATAAGCCTGGGGTGAATTCCAGAAACGGTCGAACGAGGCGGAGACGTCACGGACAACGTCACCGAGCAGCGCAAAATCCAGGTCGTCGAAGTTGGCCTCGTCGCTGGCACCGAAGTACTCATTGCCGAGATTGCGGCCGCCGACCATCGCGAAGCGGTTGTCCGCTATCCAGCTCTTGTTGTGCATGCGCCGGTTGATGCGGCGAAAATTTGTTGTTGCTTCGCCGAGAAACGCGAGCTTGCCTTCGCGCGATGCGAAGGGATTGAAAAGCCGAACCGCGATATTCGGATGTGCGGCAAGCGCCGCAAATCCGGCATTTTTAGCGCGCGCATCCAGGTCGTCGACGAGCAATCGGACCTGCACGCCACGGTCGGCGGCCGCGAGCAGCTGCGCCGCAAGCGCGAGGCCGGTTGTATCGGCATGCCAGATATAGGTCTGCACATCGATACTTCTGTCGGCAACTTCGGCCGACCGGTAACGTAGCGCAAAGGCTTCACGCCCATCACTGACGAGACGGAACCCGGACTCCCCGACATGCGCCGCCTCGATCGGCTCGACGATTGTGTCAAGGTTGCTACCGGTCCCGGGCGGCACTGCAGTCTCTATCGGCAGGTCCGCACGCGGTTGCAGTTGCGCACAGGCCGCCAGGCCAACGGCGCAAATCAGGACCAAAGCTCTCGTCAACACGCCAGTCTCCTGCGCTACTAGTTCGCTTGGTTGGAGGCATTGCCTGCGTGTAGCCAAACGCCGTCGATCTTCCTTACCATCATGATCCAGGCCCATTCACTTGAAAAGGATGTGCCAGATTTGATCTCCGTACCCTGAGCTTCGACGTTTGCGCCAATCCAACCCATTGTCGCGTCTTCAGAAAGCTCAATCGCAGGAGCAACAAGATCATGGTAGTCGGTGTAGTCCAGTGCCTGGAATAGCCTTGTGAATCGCTCGCGCACCGCGTCTTTTGTTGTCTGTTCCAGCTTCCCTCGACTAGCCACCATAATCTCCGGCGCTGACAGATCAGCAATCATGTCAGCGTCGCCCAGGCAGTGAGCCGCCAGCAGTTTTCGATGCAGTCGGTGAACCTGGACCGAATCTAGACGGGGAGCAGGGATTGCATCAAAAAACCACAAGGGAGATTTCCGGGTCACGCTTATAGAGGAATAGTGATAATCAAACACACGTTGACCGTCGTCGATCTGCAGGTAAAACGGCAACGACACATCCCCAACATCGCGCCAGTCACCAAACTTCACAGAAATCACGCTATCTTCGGCAAATTCGAACAGGAGACCCATCGGTCGCTTTGTGTCGGTACCCTGAATCAGATACACCTGGCCGCCGTAAGGGTAATCCCCAACTTTCGCCTCACGGGACTCGCCGTCAAATTGAACAACCGCATGTAGCGGAACACCGCTTACAAGCTCCTCAAACCCGAGCACAAAAGCATGGAACTGATGCCCGAGGGCAAACAGCTTGTGGAAATCTATTCCGATAGCTGAGGTGTCGCCCAGCTGCGTCCAACTGTATGGTCCTTCCACGACTATCAGTTGTTGAGAATCACGAATATGGCGGATAGCCAATACATCCTTGGACTGGAAATAGGTTTCTATCCGGAAACTTGAATTATCCGAAACGGTAACATCAGCAGCAGCTGTTATAGCCTGGGTCGAGCATGCGTCTGACGACCGGGAGATGGTCGGGTGAAAGACTGACAGCAGGAGAAGAGCGACTAAACTGGTTTTCCACATACGAAATGATCCTGTTGAAAAAGTCGTTAAACGTAAGCATGCATGCGACGAAGGCTACGTGATACTTTGTCACGTTGCGGTAGGTGCTAACAACCCTGCTTACGGATAAAACAGCCAGCAGATGCGCATCCAGGCAATACCAGCAACTCAGCCCGATCCCGCGCAATATACTTGCGACGATTAGAATTCATATTTGGCCGAGAATAGTGCTCTGGCGAACGACCGCGAGAAACGTTAGACTTCGAAACACCAGCCGAACGATTTAGCCAATGTGTTGCGTCGATCGGTTGAAACTGCAGCCAGTAGCAGTCGTTCCGGCTCAGTGTTTTGTCGTATCGAGTTCTCGCGCGGCCCGGGACATCGAATGCGATTCTAATCGCATCCCACCATCTCGTAGTCGAGCAGACTCATGTCATCGGTTTTTGGCGCCCTGAAGCCATATAGAACTTCTGTTCTCGCCTCAATACTCCCGAGGAGTGCATTACCAAGCTCGAGCGCTGAACTAGCCGCATTGCTTGATTGATCCGTTATATATTTGAGTGCCAGGCTCTCTAACCCGCTCTCGAATAGTGCTTCTGCTGTTCTGTCAACTAGATCCTGTTCTTCAATCAGACGGTCTTCAAATGC
>Ga0224510_10001069_pt1 | contig 18684 bp, 32 predicted proteins | sample SF_May12_sed_USG_FD_170161 | JGI IMG/M metagenome (GOLD analysis project Ga0224510, IMG submission 170161) | Sediment microbial communities from San Francisco Bay, California, United States - SF_May12_sed_USGS_4_1 | ecosystem: Environmental > Aquatic > Marine > Sediment | place: USA: California... | reverse complement strand
GCATCAAACTTGACGACCCGGAGTGGCAGGCAGCCGTGGCCGCCATCAATAACGCGATAACCACCGAGTACGGCGACCCGTATGTCAGATTTTATGTGCTCGACGTGGACGGTAAAACCTACCATCAGGTGCCTCTGGATTTGGCATCGGTGAGCGGGGTGGCTGTATGAGCGACAAAACGAAAGACATCATGCCCTGGCGGCAATTCTTGCAGATGGTCGGCGCGATTTTCATCGCCGGTTTTATTCTCGCTGCCGGTTCAAAAATGGCTAACCGGATTATTCCAGACAAACCCAATGCGCCGCTGGTTGTGATCCATAAAGTCGAAGAGTAATTGCGAAACCGGGGCAACTGCCCCGGTCGCCATGGCGTGGTGGCCATGGCCTGATGATGCAGCCGACCAATAACAAAGGATCAACAATGCAAGCCACCTGTCCCGTTTGTCTGTGTACGTTCAAGAAACCGGCAAAAGGGACGCCGGTCTGCCCGGATTGTGGCACACCGGTTCGGGCCTGCCGCCCTGGTACTTGAGGGTGATCTGCTGCCCGGTCGGGCGGTTGTTAAGGAGGCTTTAAATGGCAGATAAACCGCTGTTCATCCCGCTTAAAGGGGAGCATTTCGAGGCGTTCGAGCGTGGCGAGAAGGATACCGAGTACCGCCCCTATGGCAAGCGATGGAATGAACGCACCTGTTATCTCGGTCGGCCGGTGGTTTTGAGTTTTGGTTATGGCAAGCACCGCCGTTTAACCGGAGTTATCCGGTCGTTTACCGTGACACCTGTTTTGCAGTCGAAAGGCGGGGTCGCCTTTTGGTCGATTTACGGCCTGGATAAAGGCCCGATAGCAGAATAGGGATTGATATCAAGCGATGAGTTTCTGGGCCAAAAAGCCACAGGATGGCGAGCAGAAGAAACCCGCCGGGGCCAAGCAACCGGTGGTCAAGCCTCGTTATCACGGCAACGGACCGCGAAACACCGCCTGCCCGGCATGGCCGAACACCGGCAGCGTCAAGGGCGCGCCAATCGAGTGGTGCCGCCAGAATCGAGGGGCCATGGATAACTGCGCAACGTGCGATTGGAGAAAGATATGAGACTCACCTGTCCCGGCTGCGGCCTGGTCGCCTCCGCCGAGGCATGGGCCAACGATGCAGCCTGCCGCGAGGCCTTTGCCGAGATCGTCAACCTGCCGCCTGCGGTGGCCAAGGTGGCGCTGCCCTATATGAGCCTGTTCCGCCCGGCAAAGACCGCGCTCACCTGGACCAAGGCCCACCGCCTGCTCAAGGAGTTGCGCGGCCTGGTCGAGGCCGGTCATGTCCAGGTGTCGGGCAAGGTCGCCCGGCCCTGTTCGCCGCAGATGTGGGCGATGGCCATTGAGGAGATGCTGGCCCGCCGCGACCGCCTGGACAGGTCGTTGCCGAACCACAATTATCTGCGCCAGGTCGCCCACGGCCTCGCGGATCGCGCCGACAGCCAGGCCGAAACCCGCCGCAACCAGGACGAGGCGTCCGGCAGTTACCGGCGCGACACCGGCAGCGAACTATCAACCGTGATGGACCCGATAAAAGCCTATGCTCTGGGCCTCACCGACAAGAAACCGGGGGAATAATTATGCTGATCAACACTGACAGTGATTGGTGGAAATTGCCAAGGTGGAAGCGCCGCATGCATGGTTTTTGTTGCTATATCATCAGTGCCTTTATAGCTCTATGGCACCCCGAGGCGGTGGATATGGCGTTGTATAAGGCACTCAGAAAACAGTTTCGAGAGGAGGCCACCGATGCCAAGTAGAGCCGACCTTGCCAAGATCCACATCGCCAAGAAGGAGTTGCAGCTCGACGACGACACCTATCGCGCCATCTTGCGCGAGCAGTGCGGGGCCGATTCGGCCAGGGATCTTTCCCCGGCCAAGGTCGGGCGGCTGCTGGCCCATTTCAAGCGGTTGGGCTACCGGGTCAAGTCGCCGCGCAAGAGCGGCACAACCAGGCCCCTGGCCAGTGATCCGCAGTCCAAAAAAATACGCGCCATCTGGCTTGACCTCCACGAGATGGGCGTGGTCAAGAATCCCTCAGAGGTGGCCCTGGCCGCCTATGTCAAGCGGATGGCCGGTGTCGATGCCCTGCAATTTGCCACCACCGCCCAAAAACACCGGGTAATCGAGGCGCTCAAGCAATGGCGCGAACGCTCAGAAAACATTGAAACCATAGCGAGAGGGCATGAGCATGGGTAATTGCCAAATCCCCCAGGAAGCAATGCCGACCAGCCCGGCGCAACTGCCCGGCGGTCTGGCCTTTGTCGCCGAGATCATCGCCGAGTCATTGTCCGAGGATATGCCGGATATCAGCGCCAAGGCGGTGATGCTGGCCGTCCGCGCCACCTTTAAGGTGGCCGACGCCCACCGTGGCACCGCTATCTATTGCCATAACCTGGGCGCGTGGTGGCGGCAGTTCCGCGACACCCTCATTGTCGAAGAGTTCAACCGCCGGGATGCCGCCGGTGAAACCGCCACCGCCATTGTCCGCGATCTGGCCGGGCGCGAGTGGCCAGGCGATCAGCGCCGCATCGGCGAGCGCCAGATCTGGAACATCCTCGGCAAGCCGGACCCGCGCCAGGGGGTGCTGTTTTGAAGAAAAAGAAATTTATCATAACCGAGCTTGGCAAAGAAAAGCTCTGTTGTGCCTGTGACGAATACTGGCCTGCAAATGAGGAGTTCTTCTATAAGCGTGGAGATGTTGGGCTACACTCGTATTGCAAGGCATGCTACCAGGAGCGTCGCAAGGAATTAAGAGCCGGAGCGCCGCGCAAGGCGAACCGGCGCAGCCGCGCCATGGTGGTGAAGCAATGAAAGAGGAAAAGGGTTCATTGTCCCCTGTTGCGGATGCAGTTTTAAAGACGCCGTTTGTCGCCTACTCGCCAAACGAGATCAAGCGCATCCGGTTGCTGCTGGGGATGTCAAACCAGGAGCCTGCGGATTTCTTCCGGCTGTCCATCGACGAGATAAAAGCCTGGCAGGTGTCGCCGGACAAGCCGAAACACCGTGAGCCAAGCCCGCCCGCCATGTTATTGTTATATTGGTGTGCCGTGGCCGCCAACGAAAGGCCGTCGGCAAAAAACAACCACCTCCGGCTGGTGGCCAAATATGGCCGCCGGTGGGTAGAAATGGGATGATCGTGAAAAAGTCTTTTTTCTTGCTTGCAGCCTTCTTGATCTCTGCGCCCATCGCCGCAGCCGGAGAAACCTACGGCAACCTTGATGGCGTCCAGTATGTCCGCAACTACGACGGCGACACCATCACCGTCAATATTCCAGGCGTACACCCGCTGCTTGGCGACGAGATCGCGATCCGGGTTGACGGCATCGATACCCCGGAGATCAAGGGGAAATGCGAGCGGGAGCGCCGTTTGGCCAGGGAAGCCAAGGCCGTGGTCGCCCGTCTGCTCGTCAATGCAAAATCAATCCGGCTGGTTGGGGTTGGGCGGGGCAAGTATTTCAGGATCACCGCCCACGTGGTGGCGGATGGTGTGGATGTAGGCGACGAGCTGCTCCGGCGCGGCCTGGCCGTGCCTTATGATGGCGGGCGTAAATCGTATGGGTGGTGTTTTGGGAAGGCCGTGCCGTAGAATTGGGTGGGCCACCTCTTTTCTAGTTAAACATTAGCTCAAGTATAAAGACAATGACGTACAAAGGGAAAATGGTCTGGAATATAAATTTTAGGCTTAAGGAGAAGTCTGGATTTCTTTCTCCAAAAGCAAATATAGGGTCAAGCAATATATTCCAGAAACTTATTTTTTTGAACATCTCATCTTCAATGTAGCGTAGTTCTGCTGTTGATGATTCGAGTAATTTGACAAACAAGTTTCCACCGTCTTTTAATTTGTAGCAGTAGCCATTATAAAATGATGATTCATAAGGAATAAAGGCACATTTTTTTCAATAAAGATTCAATACGTTTAAACAGTAATCCTTCGCCAAATGCAATCCTTGCTTCTACGAAGATAATTGTATTACGTGTGATCGAGTCAATATTTAATTTTTTTTGTTTTATAATATGGTCTTTTTCTTTTAGTGCTATCAGGCCTGAATAATTTTCTATCTCAGAAAGTAGATTGTTAAAAAATTTACTAACTTCAACTAGAACATAAGCTCTGTGCTTTCTTTTCTCTATTACTATAGTCGACGTGGTGGCGATAAAGGCACCTACCAATACACCAACGAAACTAGAAATGGCCAGAAAACCATCTTGGCCCAAAACAGTTCTAAACTTCACAAAAAAATCTGCCAAGTAATCCACATCCCCTCCTTCATAAAATCCCACTGTACCCTAACCACTGAACCGCTGCAACTACCACCCACCCCCGCCTGCGTGTAAACCTGGCCTCGTCATCACATCTCGTTTCCCTTTTTTGGTTTAGGACGGGCGGCCACCCCTTGGCCGCCCTGTCCGCACATGAGGAGCGCACCCGATGCGAGTACCAGCCACCGAGCAAATCATCCGCGTACTTGCCCACAAGGGCATGCAGGTCTTTACCGGCGATCACTACGACCTCAACATCGTCGGCATCCGCTCCGACAACATCGCCGCCAACCGGTTTGACGACCTGCTCGTCGTTTTTTACCAGCGGGCCGATGCCTGGTGCCAGCTCGCTTTTCCCTTCACCACCGACCCCGGCAGCTTCTGGCTCAACAACCCGATGAACGTCAAAGGCACAGCCGTCCTCAAGGCGGGGCAGTACCGCGAGGCGTTCCAGATCGGCCTCCACCAGGGCAACTACACCGCCCTGGTGCAGCATGCCCCCTTGACTGTCCTCCGCGACAACGACCGCGACGCCGAGCTGGATTTCAGGGACGCAGTGGAGGAAACCGGCATGTTCGGCATCAATATCCACCGCGCCCGCGCCACCGGCGAATCCGCCCAGGTCGACAAATGGTCGGCAGGCTGCCAGGTGCTTGCCAACGCCGATGACTTCGATGTCTTTATGGCGCTCTGCCGGGCCGCCGCCCGGCGGTGGGGCGGCAAGTTCACATATACCCTGCTCAATGAGCGGGACTTCGGCCTGCTGGTTTGATCGGTCTGGCCTCACATCACAGAAGGAGGGAGCAAGCGATGGGCAAAAAGTTTTGGTTGAGCAAGACGTTCTGGGTCAACGCACTGGCCATGGTCGCCCTGATCATTCAGTCGCAGACCGGTTTTGTGGTCGGCCCCGAGAAGCAGATGGCCGCCCTCGGCGTGATCAACACCCTGTTGCGGTTCGCTACCAAGGAGCCGGTGGTCTGGAGTGAATGATGGAGGCCGTGATCGGCCTGCTGGTCATCCTGGCGCGGTTGGCCTTGTTGTATATCCAGTCCGCCCAGGCGAAAAAGGCGAGCACCTATGAAAACGACACCGCGAAATTCTCTCAAGCCGTTGCTGCTGGCAACGCTGATGATCTTAGCCGCATGTTTGACGGGCTGTCCGTCCCACCAGCCGGTGACGGTGATCCCGGCGGACCGGATGATCCGGCCGCTTGCCAATGGCAATTACGAGGTGACACCAGCCTGGCTACAGGAACGGTACAGGGTGGAGCGATGGCAACAGGAACGGCTGAAGGAGTGCGGTAAATGATCAACGATCCAATGGACGAGGGCGAGATTGCCGCCGCCTACGCCGCCCAGCATAACGCCACCTCTGTGGCGGCTGTCGTGGCTGAAATCCCGCCGCCATCCGATGCACCGCCGGGAGACTGTCTGCGGTGCGGCGGTGAGATATCGTTGGCCAGGTGGCTTGCATACCCGTCCGGCCTCTGCGTGAGTTGCCAGGCGGCCAAGGAACGACTCAAGGAGCGCCCGCGATGACACCAGCCGAGGCCATAGGTCTGCTCAAAGTAATTTCGGCCATCATGTCGACCATGGGCGGCTGGCCGTTGGGCCTGGTCCTCCTGGCCGTTGTTCTCGGTCCCTGGCTGATGATGGGCATCATCGCCTGGACCCTGCAAAACCGCGCCGCCGCCCACGACAAGCAATCGGTGCTGCTGATCGCCGGAATCAAGGAGCAGAACACCGCCGCCATCAAGGTCTATGAAACACGCCACACCGAGGCGGTGCAGATGTACAAGGACAACGTCGAGCTGGTTAAGGGGTACGCCGCCCTGGCCAAGGACCAGGCGTCAATCATCCACCTCAATACCCAGGCCATGACCCGGTTGGTGGACAAGATCGAAACCATTTTGAAGTAGGGGGGAGAGGCATGGACGTGGAGCGCGCGACGATGATGGGCCGCAAGGCCGGGCTGGAGGAACAACTCGCCAAGCTCAAATTGCAGGCCGAGGCGGCGTGCGGCACCATCCGGGTCTCGTTAAATCCGGCGTTAACACCCGTTGAAGAGATGGACATCCCCACCGCCGCCGCCGAGATGGATCAACTCGTAGGCATATATGCCGAGATAACCGGCATCCGCATGCAACTGGCCAAGATCAACAAGGCGCTGGGGGAATAGATGGCGAAGAAAGCCACAGACGAACCTATCGCCCGGCGTCTCTACGCAGAGGGCAAGAGTGTCGAGGAGATATCCAAGATACTCGGGGTGAGCGTTACCAGCCTGTATGCCTGGAAGAAGGAGACGGTCAGCCCGGACAGCGGCGTCGATGAATGGGAGCGGGCCAGGGCGCAGAAGAAAAGCATAGTCCAGCGCCTCCGCGACATCCTGGAGGGGGAAGTCGAGTTTTTAGAGAAGCAGCCTATCGGCAGCACACAAAAGGGCGCGCTGGCTGACGGCCTCTCCAAGCTCGGCGCATTGGTGATGCGATGGGAGGCCCAGGAGCGCGAAGCCGCCACGCAGTCCGCAAGCCACCGGGCCTCTCTGTTTCTGGATTTTCTGCGCGACCTGATCGAGTACGGCTCCACTTCCAACGCTGACGAGCTGGCGGCAGCCATCGAAGAACATTTTGACGACATCGTGGCCTTTGGCCGGAGGAAGCATGGAGCTTAGTGCGACAAAGAGAAAGATGTTCGACCGGGAGGTCGAGGCCATCCGCCAGATGATCCAGGCGTCGGCCCGGCCTTTCCCCGAGAACAAGGCGGCCCAGCGTGAACGAAAGCGCCGGGCCGCCGTCGATAATGACTTTTTCTGCCGCACCTACCTGCCCCATTATTTCAGCGCCCCGTCGTCGGCCCTGCACCGCTACCTTGCCGAGCGGTTTCAAGCCATGATTTTCCGGGCGGTCGAAACCGGCCAGGGCGACAAGGAGGCCGACGCGGCCCCGCGTGGCAACGCCAAGTCAACCTGGGCAACCTTCGGCATGCCGCTCTGGTGTATCGCTTTCAAGTACCGGCGCTACATCATGCCGGTGTCGGAAACCGCCGCCCAGGCCGAGTCGTTCCTCTCGTTTATCAAGGTCGAGCTGGAGACCAACGAGCGATTAAAGCAGGATTTCCCGGACATGGTCGGCGAGGGTCCGGTCTGGCGGGCAAACGAGATTGTCACCCGCAACGGCGTCAAAGTCCACGCCGCAGGTGCCGGGCAGAAGCTGCGCGGCTTTCGCCACGGCAACCGCCGCCCTGATCTGGTGATCGGTGACGATCTTGAGAACGACGAGGCGGTGCAGTCGCCGGAGCAGCGCAAGAAGCTCGAAAACTGGTTTTTCAAGGCGCTGATGAAGATCGGCCAGAAAGACACGGTTTACATCGTGGTCGGCACCATCCTCCATCACGCCAGTCTGCTCTCGGTGCTGCTTACCAAGCCGGGCTGGAAGGGCCGCAAGTTCAAGGCCATCATCCGCTATGCGCCGTCCAAGCGGTGGGAGGATTGGGAGCGGCTTTTTGCCGATGTCACGGTGAGCAAGGAAGAAGCCGAGGCCAACGCCGACGCCTATTTCGAGAAGCACCGCGCCCACATGCTGGCCGGTGCCGAGGTGTTGTGGCCGGAGGTCGAGGACTACTACTACCTGATGAAGATGCGGTTTTCCGACGGCCCGGCCTACTTCGACAGCGAAAAACAGAACGAACCCATCAACCCGGAAGACGCCATCTTCCTGGAAGAGTGGATCACTTACTACGACGAGGACGATGTCGATCTGTCCGGCCACGCCCATGCCGGAACCTGTGACCCGTCCCTGGGTAAAAAAAGCAAACAGGCCGACCCATCGGCCATCATTGGCGGTCGGATGAAGGATCGGATCATCTATGTCGCCGAGGGCGATATAGAAAAACGTCACCCTGACCGAATCATCAACGACATCCTTGGCCACCATGAACGCGACCCATTCGACATCTTTGCCATGGAAGAGATCCAGTTCCAGGAGTTTTTCAAGGAATACCTTGAGACAACCGCCCATGACCGAGGGCAAACCCTCAACGTCATAGGGGTGCGGCCACACACCGACAAGGATCTGCGCATCGTTACCCTGCAACCGTGGATCAAAAATGGCTGGATTCGTTTCAAGCGCCATGGCCAGGGCGAGTTGATCAGGCAGATGTTGCAATATCGCCCGGCGGGCAAGGGTGGCCATGACGACGGCCCCGACGCCCTGGAGATGCTCAAGTCGCTGCTGGAAGGTGCTGCCGGAGTGTCATACGCCTACCACTCAGTCGGCGGCAAAGATGACGACCGATCTTCCGGCAGATCACACAGGTCAGACGGCGGGTTTAACTTCCGCAGCCATAAAGGAGCCATGTAATGGGTGTCATTTTAGACGCCGCCGGTCGGCCAATCAAGCGCGAGGTTTTGACCACCGAGTTGGCGGCTCCGTCGCTCACCGGTGTCCGCACAGTATGGGACAATACGGTGGCCTCCGGCCTCACGCCGTATCGACTGGCGTCCTTGCTGCAAAACGCGGCAACCGGTGACCATTACGAATATTTGACCCTGGCCGAGGAGATGGAGGAGCGTGATCTCCATTACGCCTGCGAGCTTGGTAAACGCAAGCTGGCCGTGTCGCGGTTGCCGGTAACGGTGGAATCGGCCAGCGACTCGGCCCACGACAAAAAACTGGCCGATGCGGTGCGCGGCCTGATCAAACGCCCTGGGTTCCGAAGCCTGAAAAAGGATCTGCTGGACGGTCTGGGCAAGGGGTATTCGGTCGCCGAGATCATCTGGGACCGCTCCGGGCGGGAATGGCTCCCGGCCCGTTACGAGTGGCGCGATCCGCGTTTCTTCCAGTTTGACGATGTGTCCCGCCGGGAGCTGCGCTTGCGTGACGAGGCCGACATGATGAACGGTCTGCCGCTGCCGCCGTACAAGTTTATCGTCCACCTGCCCCACCTCAAGACCGGCATCCCCATTCGTGGCGGTTTGGCCAGGTTGGCCGCCTGGTCGTGGATGTTCAAGAATTACACAATCAAAGATTGGATGGCCTTTGCCGAGGCGTTCGGCATGCCGTTGCGGGTCGGCAAGTATCCGGCCGGTGCCAAGCCGGAAGAGATCGAAGTCCTCAAGATGGCGGTGGCCAATCTCGGCACCGACGCGGCAGCGGTGATGCCGCAGTCTATGGTGGTCGAGTTTGTCGAGGCGGCCAAACAGAACGGCGGCGAGAGCCTGTTCCAGCGGATGGCGGATTTTTTTGACGCCCAGGTGAGCAAAGGCATCCTCGGTCAGACCGCGACCACCCAGGGTACACCCGGCAAGCTCGGCAACGAAGAGGCGCAGAACGAAGTCCGTCACGATATCCGCGACGACGACGGCGACCAGTTGGCCGAGACGCTCAACGGGTATCTGGTGCGGCCTTTTATCGATCTGAACTTCGGGCCGCAACAGGAGTACCCGGAGCTGATTGTCCGGGCCATCAAGAAGGAAGACATCACCACCCTGTCGACCGCGCTCAAGGAGTTGGTGCCGTTGGGGCTGGAGGTGGAGCAGTCGGTGGTGCGCGACAAGCTCGGCCTGCCAGATCCGGCACCCGGTGCGGTGCTGCTGCGCCAGCAACCGGCACCCCCGGAAGCTGGCAAGGCCCAGGCCGAAAACCGGCAAGGCTGCACCTGCGGCCATTGCGCCACCGCTCTCAACCGAGACACCGGCGAGAGTGCCGACGATATCGACGACCTGGTCGCCGAGGAACTGGCCGACTGGCAACCGATGATGCAGCCGGTGCTTGATCCGTTGCGTAAGGCGGTTGACGGGGCCGAGAGCCTTGAGGAGCTGCTGGCCGCCCTGCCGGATATTTTTTCCGGTCAGGATGTAACCGCCCTGGTCGACGCCCTGGCTGCCGCCGGATTCAAGGCCGCTGCCATGGGCGATGGAGGCAACGAGTAGTGGCCACCAAAAAGAAGCGGCCCGGCTTCGCTTTTCCCGGCCCGGTGCCGGAGGAGGCGCTGGCCTTTCTCAAGAACAAGGTCTTGCAGCCTGGCTTTTCGTATCTCGATGTATGGGCTGCCGAGCATGCCGTCGCCTTTACCGTGGCCAAGGGGATGCAGGCCGATTTGCTGGAGACCATCCGGGCCGAGCTGCTCAAGGCGCTGGCCGAGGGCCGGACGCTGGCGCAGTTTCAGAAGGATCTCACCCCGCTGTTGCAGAAGGAGGGCTGGTGGGGAGTACAGAAGATGCACGACCCGCACAGCGGCGAGACCAAGCCGGTGCAACTGGGCAGCCCGCGACGGCTCAAAACCATTTACCGGGCCAACCTCCGCACCGCCCGCGCCGCCGGACAGTGGCAGCGCATCGAGCGCACCAAGAAGGCGCTGCCGTATCTGGTCTATGGCCTGGGGCCGAGCGAACATCACCGCGAGCTGCATGTCCGGTGGGACGGCAAGGTGCTGCCGGTGGATGATCCCTGGTGGCGTGAGCATAATCCGCCCAACGGTTACGGCTGAAAATGCCGGGTGCGCCAGGTGGGTGCAGCAGAGATGAAGCGGCGCGGCTGGCAGGTGTCGGCCTCGCCCAAGGTGATCAGGCGGGAATGGGTGAACAAGCGCACCGGCCAGATCGATATGGTGCCGGAAGGCATCACCCCCGGCTGGAACTTTAACCCCGGCCAGACCCGCCAGGAGAACCTGGACAAGCTGATCGCGGGCAAGCTCAAGGCCGCTGATCCGCGAGTGGCGGAAGTGGCCCGTCGGGATCTCGATGAGTACCGAAAACGGGCAGGCCGCTAGGATGCCCCACAATTGCCGCAAGCGGGGCGGGGCGACCTCCGGGACGACCGAGGGGCAGAGAATCAAGCACAGGCGAATTTAAACAGGGTTTAAACGTACACCGACACGATGGGGCGACCATGAAAAAACAATACCTGGCCACGGCCATGAATAACGAGCAGGCAGATCCGCGCGGCAGCGTGGCGATCAACTTCGAGTTTAAGGACTCCGCTGCCGTCCCTGATTGGATTCAGCTTTTGCCTGCTGGCCCAGTGATCAAGGGACGTGATGGGCGGCACTGGCTCCTGGACGACCCGCAAGCCCTGGTCGAGATGTTCAAGACCAACGGGGTCGACCTGCCGGTGGATGTCGAACACGCCACCGAGCTGAAAGGTCCGGCTGGCGAGCCAGCCCCGGCGGTTGGTTGGATCAAGGAAATAGAGGTGCGGGACGCCGCTATCTGGGGCCGCGTCGAATGGAACAACGACGGCGGGTGGATGGTTGGTGAGCGACAATACCGCTACCTCTCGCCGGTGTTCACCTATGACCGGGATACGCTCCAGATTCAGCGGCTGAAATCCGCCGCTCTTACCAACCAGCCGAACATGGCGTTACAGGCCCTCAACCGGGAGGGGCAACATCAACACGAGGAGGATGTACCGATGAAAAAAATCTATGCAGCTCTCGGCCTGGCGGATAACGCCACCGAGCAGGACGCCCTGAACGCCATTGGCGAGATGAAGGGGAACCTGGCCACCGCCGCCAACCGGGCGGACAATCCCAGCCTTGAAAAGTTCGTCCCGCGTGCCGACTACGACACGGCGTTGAATCGGGCGACCACTGCCGAGGGCAAACTCAAGGCGCACCAGGCCGAGCAACTCGAAACGGCAATCACCGCCGAGATCGACGCCGCCCTCAAGGCTGGCAAGATCACTCCCGGCACCAAGGATTACTACGTTGCCCAATGCCGTCAGAGCGGTGGCCTGGATAGTTTCAAGAAGTTTGTCGAAGCTGCCCCGGTTATCGGCGATCCGTCCACCCTGGGCGACAAAAAGCCGGAGAACAGCGGCACGGCGCTTAATGCCGAGGAGACAAAGATCGCCGCCATGTTCGGTAATACCGCCGAGGATATCAAGAAGTACGGCGCGCTCGCCTGACCGGTCGCCGGTAAACAGCCGGAAGCCGTGACATCAATCGCTAACAAGTAGCAAGGAGAGTAGCAATGGCACTCAGTGCAGACAGAAACACCCCCGCAAAAGACGGGCAGGATATCCCGGTGCCGATGGCGGCTAACGCTGTCATCCATGGCGGCGGCATCGTGGTGGCCAACGCCACCGGTTATGCAGCTCCCGGTTCCACTGCAACCGGCTTGACCTACCTTGGTCGATCCGAGGAAGCCAAGGACAACACCGGCGGCGCTGACGGCGCAAAGACTATCAGAGTTCGCCGCAAGAAGGCGTTCAAGTGGAAAAACTCCGGCACCGACCCTGTCACCCAGGCCGAGCTTGGCAAGGTCTGCTACATCGAGGACGACGAGACCGTGGCCAAGACCAATGGCACCTCCACCCGTTCCGCCTGTGGCGTCGTGGTCGGGGTCGAGGCCGACGGCGTCTGGGTCGAGTAACCGTTAATTCCGGGTTAACGCCGTGTTTACGGCAGCTTTAAAACCATAGATTCTCAGGAGGAATCAACCATGCGGAAGTACATCTCTGACATTCTCTGTTCGGCTGGCCTGGCGCTGTTGGCGCTGTGGCTCATGCCGCCCGACGGCGGCAAGCACGTTGTGCCGTTTGCTCTGCTGGTTAATGCCAGCGTGCTGAACGCCGTTTTTACCAACCTCAAAACACTCTTCAATAAAGCCTTCGAGGGGGCACCCACCATCTGGGAAAAAACCACTATGCGGGTTCCGAGTAGCGGTTCTCAGAACACTTACAAGTGGCTTTCTGGCTTTCCCAAAATGCGTAAGTGGGTTGGTGACAAAGTTTACAAGCAGCTCAAGGCCCATACTTATACCATCGTCAATGATGATTATGAGGCCACCGTTGTGGTTGACCGTAATCTTATCAAGGACGATGAGGCCGGGATGGTCGGGGTGCAAGCTCAGGATGCAGGGTTCTCCGCCAAGCAATGGCCGGATGAAATCGATGCCGACCTCAAGAACGGTGCCTTTGCCAACCTTTGTTACGACAACCAGTATTTCTATGATACTGACCACCCGGTGGAGGATGGTAACGGTGGGGTAAGTAGCGTTAGCAATAAACTCACGGTTGCTCTTTCCAACGCGACAAATGCGGCGGTAACCGCCAGTTACGGCGCAGCCAGGCAGATGATTATGGGGTTTACCGACAACGAGGGTCGTCCTCTCGGGTTGGTGCCGGACACCTTGGAGGTGTGTTCGGCGCTGGAGGCGGTTGGTAATGCCATCGCCAATAATGAAAAATTGGCCGATGGTACCCCCAACCCTTACCAGGGCACCTGCAAGGTGGTCGTAAACCCACGGCTGACCAGCACCACTCAGTGGATGTTGCATGTTACCACCCGGCCGATTCGGCCCTTTATCTTCCAGGAACGAGAAAAACCGGTCTTCGTGGCCATGACCGACATCAATTCCCCTGATGTGTTCAACCGCAAAGAATTCAAGTTCGGCGCGGAGGCACGGGGCGCAGGCGGCTATGGTCTCTGGCAGTTATCCGTTGGCTCCACGGGTACCGCCTGATAACGGCCTGACCATGTGACGGCGGCCGGGTGATATCCCGGCCGCCGTTTAGAAAAGGGAAACGAGACCCTAATCAAAACGACAACACGAACAGCGAGGATAACGATATGGCATCACCCACCCACAACACCCCCGCGCTGCGGATCGTCTCCGTCAAGGAAGGATTCCGCCGGGCTGGCGTGTCCCACGGCAAAAACCCCAAGGATTGGCCCGCCGGTCATTTCAGCCCCGCCCAGGTCGAGCAGCTCAAGGCCGAAAAGATGCTGACCGTGATCGAGATCCCGGCCACCGATGAATCGAAAGCCAAACCCGAGGGCGGCGCTGGTGATGACAAGGCCACCCTGGAGGAAGTCGTCGCGGCCATCAAGTCCCTTGATCCCGCCAACGCTGAGTTGTGGACAAAGGGCAGCGGCGACAACCGCAAGCCGCAGGTTCAGGCCGTCGCGGCAGTCCTGGGGGGGAAGCAGGTCAACAACAAGCAGCGTGATGGGGCGTGGGCCATCATCTGCAAGGATAACAGTTAACCATGCCTGACTACGCCACCCAACAGGATATCGTCGACCGGCGCGGAGAAGACGCGCTGTATGTCGCCTTCGACCGGGACGGCGACGGTGTCCTGGACACCGATGCCATCGCCACCGCGTTGGCCGATGCCACCGAGGAGATAGACACCTATCTCGCCAGGCGTTACCCGTTGCCCCTTGCCGAGGTGCCGGGGGTGCTGGTCCGCCTCTGTGTTGATATCGCCCTTTATCAGGGGTCGGTGGGGACGGCGCAGACCGAAGAGAAACGGCAGCACTACGAGGATGCCGTTTCTCTTCTCAACAAGCTGGCCGCCGGTACCGTCTCCCTGGGGTTGCCCAGTGAGTCGGTGTCCGGGGCAAGCGGCGCGGTGTTTACCGGTGCCGGTCGGCTTTTCAATCGTGACAGCTTGAAGGGGATGTAATGCCCGGCTTTTCCGCCTCCATCAATATGCCCGGTATCGACCGGCTCAACCAGGCCATCAGCAAGGTGGCAGGGTTGGGAGGGCAAGATCGCAAAGGTCTGCTGGATGCCATCGGTGGCCTCATCGAGTCGCAGACACAGGTGCGGATCGAGGAAGAGAAGGCCAGCCCGGACGGGAAGCCGTGGCCGGAGTGGTCGGATGATTATGCCAAGACCAGACACAGCGGCCAGTCGTTGCTGCAAAACGAGGGCGACCTGGTCGACGATCTCAGCCATCGGGTGATCGGTACAATGGCTGTCGAGACCGGCGTCCGGGTGGTTTATGGCCCGACGCAGCAATTCGGCGACGAGGATCGCGGCATCCCCGCGCGTGAGTTTTTGGGCTATTCGGAGGGCAACGTCGATGACCTGGTGGCCCTTTGCGACGATTACATAGCGGGGTTGACCAATGGCATACATTGAGCCGTATAGGGCCGCGATAGTCACCTCAGTCAAGGCGGCACTGGGCAACGCGATCAAGGATTGCAGATCGCATCCGGGCCGTTTTGATCTCAAGGAGTTGCAGACGGTGGCCACCAAATCCCCGGCAGTCCTGGTTGCATGCCTTGGCATTGCCAAGATCGGCGGGGCGCTGAGCGACAAGCGGGAGATCGATCTGGTGATGGCGGCTTTCGTGGCCACCGCCGATGCAAAGCAGATGTCGCGCGATGTTGCCGGTCTGCTCATCACCGAGGCGCTGGCCCTGCATATCGCCGACCATCAGAGATGGGGTCTTGGTTATGTCAAGAAACCCACAAACCTCAAGGGTACCAATCTCTATTCATCCGCCCAGGGCGGCAAGGGTGTGGCGTTGTGGTCGTTGTCCTGGCGGCAGGCGTTGATTGTCCCGGCCACCGGTATCGCCGCCGATGACCAGGATCTGCTCAGTATCGGCTTGAATTATTTCCTGCAAGACCCGGTGGACGATGATGTCGCCGATGCCGCCGATAACGTGGCTCTTGATCAAACTTAAACAGTGAGGGGGTGACCATGCAGGTTATCGCAAAGAAGGGCAAGCCCTGCCCGATGGAAGGTCAGCCGAAAAAGTACATCGGCGACAGCAAGATGGTAGAGGTGCCGGAATCGGCATATTACCGGCGGTTGGTGCGGGACGGGTCGCTTGACACCCCCGACACCATCAAGGCCAGAAAAGAGGCGGAGGCAACGGCGGCGGAAGATGCCAAGAGAGCCAAGGCCGTACAGAAAAGCGGGGGTAGCAAGTAATGGCATCCAAAAATATCACCTTCGACACCATCCCGGCGTCGGTGCGCAAGCCGGGCAAGTATTTTGAGTTCAACACCAAGCTGGCGGTGCGCACCCTGCCTGCCAATAAGCAGAAGATGCTGATCATCGGTCAGCGGCTGGCCACCGGCAGCGTTGCCGAGGCCGTGCCTACCGCGATTTTTTCCGACGCCGCCGCTGCCGAGGGATTCGGCTACGGATCGATCTCGCACCAGATGGCCCATGCGGCCATCGTGGCCAACCAGTATCTGGATCTGACCATTGTCGCCCTTGACGACGCCGCCACCGCACAGAAAGCAGGCGGCACCAACACCATCGGCGGCCCGGCCACCGCGCCAGGTTCGGTTAAATTTCGGGTCGGCAACAAGGCTGTAGAGGTTGGCTACGCGGCAGCTGATACCGCCGCCGAGATCGCCGCCGCCATTGTCGCCGAGTGCGCCAAGTACCAGGAGCTGCCGGTGACCGTGGCGGTTAATGGCGGAGTGGCGTCGCAGATCGATGTCACCGCCAAGCACGGCGGCACCCTGGGGAACCAGATCGGCCTGTCTTGCGAGGTGACACCCGGCAGCGGGGTGTCCGCCACCATCGTTGCCATGACCGGCGGCATGGTGGACCCCGATATCGCCACCGCCCTGGCGGCGGTGTATGCCGAGCAGTACGACGTGATCGTCACCCCGTACAACGACAGCACCAGCCTCACCGCCCTGCGTGATCATCTGGATAATGTTTCCGGTGCGTTGGAGCAGCGGCCCGGTGTCGGCGTTTATGGCACCACCGGCGCATTGGCCGACGCCACCACCCTGGCTGCCGCGCTCAACAGTGGGCGCATGACTGGCGGCCTGCTGCGTGGCACGCGGGCGTTGTCCTGGGAATTTGCGGCCTCTTATGCCGCCATTGTCGCCTTTGAGGAAGATCCGGCCATGCCGCTCAACACCCTCGACCTGCCGGGAATCCATGCCCCGGCCATCGACGACCGGTTGAGTCGCACCGAGCAGGAGTCCTGCCTCTATAACGGCGTCACGCCCTTTGAGGTCGGCCCCGGCGAGCGGGTGCAGGTGGTCCGCGCCATCACCACCTACACCGAGGACGCCCAGGGGGTGGATGATATCAGCCTGCTGGATCTGACCACCATCCGCAGTCTCGACTATGTTCGTAAGTCGTGCCGACAACGGATCGCCCTGCGTTATCCGCGCGCGAAAAAATCGGTCAGAACCAAGAAAGGGGTGCGCACGGAGTTAATCGACGTCCTCTATAAGCTCGAAGAGCTGGAGATCGTTGAGAACGTCACCGAGCATCTGGACAAGCTCATTGTCGAGGATGATCTGCAAGACCCCAACCGTCTTGACGCCGCCATCCCGTCGGATGTCGTTAATGGCCTGCATGTATTTGCCGGTCGCATCGACCTGATCCTGTAATGGGGCTGGTCTGAACAAGGAGAACAGTCATGCCTGAATATGTATCCCGCTGCCTCTTGTCCGCCAACGGCGCGGAGATTGAGGACTTCAAGAGCGTTACGGAAAACGAGATCGAGCTGCACAAGCCGGTCAAACTGATGAACAAGACCGGCGTCGCGGCCATAACCCCTCGCTATGGGGCAAAGGTTGAGTATGTGGTGCCGGAGGATGCCGCAGAGTTCGACTGGGAGGGGATGGCCAACGGCACGCTCACCGTCGAATATGAAAATGGCAAGCGAACCACCTATACCGGCGTCTATACGGCCAAGGTCGGCGAAAAGAAGGTTGACGGCGACAACGAAACCGTGCAGTCCATCGACCTGATCGCCACCGGCAGGGTTAAGGAATAAACCGGGCGTTAAACAGCCTTTAAAGGGAAACGAGGTGACCGATGTTTAAGGAGAAGGGAACGCTCCCCCTGGGAGTCGAGTTTGGCGGCGAGGTGCATAAGGATTTCACGCTCAGCCCGTTAAGGATCGGCGATTCTATTGCCGCTCGGAAGGCGTTGGCCGATGATCCCAGGTTGGCCGGTGATGAGGAGTTCGGTTTGTACCTGCTGGCTAGGCGGCTGGTGATTGGCACTATCCCGCCCGAAGCCATGACCCTTGATTTGATGATCGAGATGTTTGAGCAGGATATCGCCAATATCCAGGCTGCGGAAAGGAGGTCGGCCAAACGGCTGGGCTTGTTTCCCGGCGACGATGCAGGCGCATCGAATGCTGATGCTGGCGCTGCTCAGGGCGGGGATACCGTGGGAAGTGGCGGCGGAGATGACGGAGCCGGAGGCGCTGGCGTGGCTGGAGGATTACAAGACGATCAGGAATCCTCCGCAGGCCGGGAAGGGGAAGACGTACAAGGTGCGGCGTCGCCGTAAAGCAAAAAAGAGTTGAGACGGGCGGCCAACCGCGGGCCGCCGAAGACCAACAGGAAAAACAGGGTGCCGCCTGAAACGGTGCCGAGGATGTAGGGAGTCATGGGTATTACCTCTGTTGCAGTCCAGTTTACCATAATCGACCTGCTGAGTCGAGGGGTTGACCGTATCCGTGGCCGCATGGAGGCTTTGTCGCGCGGCAACAGGGAGGTGCAGCGGTCGTTTGACCACATGGCCAGGTCGGCCAAGGTGGCGGCGGCCTCCCTGGTGGTAACCCGCGAGCTGGCCAAGGGGGTCAACAAGGGCGTGGATGCCGCCGGGGATCTCCAGGAGGAATTGCTCGGTGTCCGTGCCGAGCTTACCGGTAGCGCCAAGGACGCCC
>Ga0224510_10001068_pt1 | contig 18710 bp, 19 predicted proteins | sample SF_May12_sed_USG_FD_170161 | JGI IMG/M metagenome (GOLD analysis project Ga0224510, IMG submission 170161) | Sediment microbial communities from San Francisco Bay, California, United States - SF_May12_sed_USGS_4_1 | ecosystem: Environmental > Aquatic > Marine > Sediment | place: USA: California... | reverse complement strand
GATACACATCAGGAAAATACTATCCCCCGAACACGGATTCCGTGGCACGGCGACGGCAGGAGAACACGTAAAGGATGGCTTCGATTCCAAAACAGGTTTGCCTGTCGTTTCATTGTATGGCGAAAATAGAAAACCAACTCCGGCGCAGCTCAAAGACATAGATGTAGTGATTTTTGATATCCAGGATGTTGGCGTGCGCTTCTTCACCTATATCGGAACCTTACACTATGTTATGGAGGCTTGCGCCGAAAATGGAAAGAAATTGATAGTACTTGACCGACCTAATCCTAATGCAGGTTATATTGACGGACCAGTTCTGCTTCCGGAATTCAAATCATTCATTGGCATGCATCCTGTTCCAGTCGTACATGGACTGACCATAGGTGAGTTTGCGCAAATGATTAACGGTGAGGGTTGGCTCGAAGGAAAAGAGAAATGTGAGCTTGAAGTAATCACATTAAAAAACTGGAATCATAACGACGAATATATTCTTCCCATCAAACCCTCTCCGAATCTTCCAAATCAACAAGCTGTTAAACTCTACCCTTCCATTTGCTTCTTTGAAGGAACACCCTTGAGTTTAGGCCGTGGCACTTTGATCCCCTTTCAGATTATTGGTCATCCTGATTTAAAAAATATGCCATTCCAATTCACACCACAAGATATTGAGGGTATGTCGATCAATCCTCCACAGGAAAATAAAGTATGCTATGGATTGGACTTACGCACGGTGGATGTTCCTAGAAAGATAGCACTGCACTACCTCATCGAAATGTACAATGCATTCCCGGATAAGGAAAAATTCTTCGTACCACACTTTGCCCGATGGGCGGGCAACAATCTTCTGGCACAACAGATAAAAGGAGGATTGAGCGAAGACGAAATTCGAAAATCGTGGCAGGAGGATCTTACGCGATATAAAGAGATGAGAAAAAAGTATCTATTGTACCCGTAAAAAGCCCAATACTTCGGGTAGCACGCGTTAGACTTAATCGATGCTTGCGGGTTTTATTTACGACTTGATGTTACCAATGACAAAAGTAGAAAAAGTAAAAGACATTCTCTCCATACTGGATAAACTTTATCCTGATCCAAAGGTCCCCCTGATGCATAAGGATGCTTACACGCTGTTGATTTCCGTACTGCTATCAGCGCAATGTACTGATGAGCGTGTAAATAAGACCACTCCTTTTCTGTTTAAGCGAGCTGACAATCCGTATGACATGGTTAAGCTCAGCGTAGGTGAAATCCGAGAAATCATTAAACCTTGCGGACTTTCTCCTATGAAGTCAAAAGGCATCCATGGGTTATCTAAAATATTAATAGAAAAGTATAATGGTAAGGTCCCCAACACGTTCGAAAGTTTGGAGGAACTCCCGAGCATTGGCCACAAAACGGCTTCCGTGGTAATGACGCAATGGTTTGGCTTACCTGCATTTCCAGTTGATACACACATCCACCGTTTGGCATACCGTTGGGGACTTACTAACGGCAAAAGTGTAGCACAAACTGAGCGTGATTTGAAGCGATTAATACCAGAGGAGAAATGGAACAAAGTTCACCTTCAAATTATTTATTTCGGAAGAGAATATTGCCCCGCCCGCGGCCATGTATGGAAAGCCTGCCCGATTTGCAAAAAATATATGCGGAAAGAATTAAGAAATTGAGTTTTCCCAACTATTGCAGTTGCAAATTCTTAAAGAGAAATGAAAGTGACGCGGATATACAAAAATCAAGAAACAGATTTTTTATACATATTGAAAAACTGAGATGGAAGGAACCCAACAATGAAAAGCGTTGAGCCGGTTATCAATAGTTCCGGCGCTCCCTGAAAGTGAAGGGCTTTGAAAAGTACCGATAAGCAAACAATGAAACCACTGGAAAGCCCTAACATAAATCTAAGTTTTTCAGATAAAGCCCGCTGAACTTTGACCTTGAAATAGCCAATGGACAATAGGGGGAGAAAGATGAAGGCAAATGATAAAAAGCCATAAGTTGGCAATTCATTGGCTCCTGGAAAGTGTAAAAATGCAAAGGTCCACCCTGAGACAAATGCTACAGCAGAAACCAATCCAATTAAATACATAATTTTTTTTATGCGCATGATTTTAGCCGAATTTAATAAGAAAAATTCCCGTTGGAGTTCATTCATACCAACCGGTGCATCTCAACTCCACCTCCTTCAATGCATCATCAATCATTTACTGAACAACCCTGATTTGGGCAGCAGATAACTTCTTGCTCAAAGGAAGTATTGGAAGAAACCAGGTTCAAAATAATGGGAGAAAGCTATAGAATTGTGATATATAAATAAGACTATGTTTAAAATAGTCTTGTCATTTACGTTATTTGGTGTTGTTTAACACACCATGCAGGAATTGCGTATTATTTTCATGGGCACGCCCGAATTCGCTGTACCCAGTCTTGAGATTTTAATTGAGCATAAATTCAACGTCGTCGCCGTTGTAACTGCCCCGGATAAGCCGCAAGGGCGCGGGAGAAAATTAGTCTTTTCACCTGTGAAAGAAAGTGCCATAAAACACAATATCCCAATACTTCAGCCCGCCAACCTAAAAGAAACCGGGTTTTTGCATGAATTGAAAAGCTACCATGCCAATCTTCAGGTTGTTGTGGCCTTTCGTATGTTACCCGAAGTGGTCTGGGCCATGCCTTCTCTTGGTACATTTAATCTCCATGCTTCCCTGCTTCCGCAGTACCGCGGTGCGGCACCTATACATTGGGCTATAATAAAGGGAGAGAGAGAGACTGGCATAACCACATTTTTTCTGCAGCACGAAATTGATACCGGTAGTATCATCTACCAGGAAAAAGAACCCATCGATGAAAACGATAACTTTGGGACTGTCTCCTATCGGCTGATGATTAAAGGTGCACAACTCGTCCTGAAAACCGTGAAATCAATTCAAATTGGAGATTGCATTGCTATACCGCAGCCATCCCAGGTCACGGCGAAACATGCTCCAAAAATTTACAAAGAAACCTGTGAGATCCGCTGGAATCAGCCATCAAGGGATGTGCGAAACTTCGTGCGCGGTTTGAACCCTTATCCCGCAGCGTGGTGCATCTTTTCCGGCAAGACTTACAAGATATTCGTAGTATCCTTTTGGGACAAAGATATTGACGGGCAGCATAAGCCTGGAAGCATCAACACTGATAACAAAAATTATCTTTGTGTCAAGACCCAGGATGGTTGGGTTTCTGTAGAAGAGCTTCAACCTGAGGGGAAACGAAGAATGAATATCAAGGAATTTCTTATGGGGAATAAAATATAGTTCTATCTTATCGCTGCAAGCTTCAATGCATACATTGCGTGCTTGTCGTTTTGAACCTTATCGCTTTGACTACTATGATTATATCGCTAATCGCCGCTGTAAGCGAAAACCATGTTATCGGAAAGAATAATGGCTTGCCCTGGCACCTGCCCGATGACATGAAGTTCTTTATGCAAACGACAAAAGGCCATCACATCATAATGGGCCGCAAAAATTATGATTCAATTCCCGATAAGTTCAGGCCGCTACCCAACCGGACAAATATCGTAGTTACACGCCAGCCATCCTTCAGGGCGCCAGGTTGTATTGTTGTTAATTCCCTGGAAAGGGGATTGGAAATCGCGCAGCATAATGGGGAGCCGGAAGTATTTGTTATTGGCGGATATGATATCTACAAGTTGAGTCTTGCCAAAGCCGATAAGCTTTATCTCACTGAAATACATGCCGTTATTGAAGGTGATACTTATTTTCCTGATTTTGATCAAAACGAGTGGATTGAAATCTCACGAAAATCGCATCCAGCAGATGAGCGACATCTGCATAGTTTTGATTTCGTTGTTTATAATAGAATTACAACCAAACCTTATCCATAAAAAAACTAATGCTTTACGACTTTTGCGTTTCTCACGTGATGGAATTGCCTAACCGAGTGCGCAATGGGCGGGTCATACAACTCAGGGTCTGGATCACCCATCGCACAATTGCATGAATGAAATTGTGGTAAATTGCGCACATGAAAATTTAAAATCACTTGATGTGATAATAACATGATATGATAAAACTTCCTTAATTGCATCCATGTCTGGTCTTAAGAACAAAGTAATCTGGCTCACAGGAGCCTCTTCAGGTATCGGTGAAGCACTGGTGTATGAACTTGCCCGTGAAGGTGCGAAACTTGTTCTCTCAGCACGCAGAAAAGCTGAGCTTGAACGTGTAAAGCACAACTGTACACCTGAGTCACAGTTGAATATACGTATACTTCCCCTTGATCTTTCACAGCCTGATTCCCTTGCGCAAGCAACGCGGGAAGCTATACAGGTTTTTGGTCACGTCGACATTCTTATCAACAACGGTGGCATCAGCCAGCGAAGTTTAATCCGGGAAACCACGATGGAAGTTGACAGACGTATAATGGAGGTAAATTATTTCGGAGCAGTTGCTTTAACAAAAAATCTGTTGCCGCATTTTGTCGACCGTAAAGCCGGTCACTTCGTAACTTTGAGCAGCGTTACCGGAAAATTCGGAACACCCTTTCGTTCGGGCTATGCCGCTTCAAAACATGCCCTTCATGGATTTTTTGATTCGGTACGCGCCGAACACTGGAAAGACAACATTTTCGTAACCATGATCTGCCCCGGGTTTATCAACACCCCAATCACTTTGGCGGCACTCAAAGGCGACGGTTCCCCGCTTAACGAAGTAGACAAGGCACAAGCTAAGGGCAAACCTGCCGAATGGTGCGCAAAAAGAATAGTCAGGGCGATTGAAAGAAAACGAGAGGAGGTTTACATCGGCGGAAAAGAAGTCCTTGGGGTTTATATTAAGCGGCTCTTTCCTTCCCTATTTTCAAAAATAATTCGAAAAGTGCCTGTTCGATAATACTCCAGGCTTTGATGGTCACCATGTTCGTATTGCAATTGGTGCTCACCCTACCAGGCAACTTCAATGAAGCCTTTCCATTCGGTTGAAATACGCTAGTCGGTACCCCTCAAATATGCTATCTTTCAGCCCTAACCTGAAAGCTGCTTGGAACTTTATCAAATTCCGTTGATCATCCTGCTGGGTTTTGGATCCGCTTTTTTGAATACCGTTGGCGGCGGGGGTTCACTGTTCACAGTACCAATCCTTACCTTCATGGGTGTTCCAATCACGATGGCAAATGCCACTGCCCGGGTAGCCATACTGGCACAAAACATCACAGCGGTTGGCGGCTTCCGCAGCAAAAAAGTTGAACTTCCCTTGCGCTATAGCCTTACCCTCGGCCTTGTGTCTATGGTGGGCGGTTTCATTGGATCGATGCTTGCTTCTACCATCGACGACAAAATATTCGGTCGAATCTTTGTTCTGGTCATGTTACTTTCAATAGCCTTGGTGATATTCGATCCCTTCCGATCCACTATGCAGGGCGAAAACATGACGCCAAGGCGTCAGCGCATTGGTATTCTTTGTTTCTTTTTCGTCGGCATCTATGGTGGCTTTGTCCAGGCAGGTGTAGGATTCTTGGTTATCGGAATACTAAGTCTTGTAAATCATTTCAACCTTGTAAAAACGAACTATATAAAAGTCTTTGTCGCTATTGTTTACACAGGCGTATCGGTAGCTGTGTTTGCATATCAAGATAAAATCTTGTGGCTAACAAGCCTGATACTGGCTATCGGACACGCCCTGGGTGGATGGTATGCCAGCCGCTGGAGTGTTGATAAGGGAGAAGTATGGATCAAACGTGTTATGGTCATCTCCGTAATCGGCATGGCCATTAAACTTTGGTTTTTCTAATTCACCTGCTCCAAACAACAGCAGCTCTTCAATCAGGGCTTATCGCTGATAACATATTTATAAATCAGCTCCGAAACATTGGCCATGGCATTGGTCGCTGCAACTTCGTCTTCCAGGTTCTTGGACAGGATAACCAGGACATATTTCCTGCCATCAGGGAGGAAAACAATCCCTGAATCATGGTGCACACCAACAATACTTCCGGTTTTATGGGCGACCTTTACATCTCCTGGTAGCCTGGCTGGGAGGATGGTATTAAATCTTTGATCCAATAAGATGCCAATCATAGCCTGGCAAGCCTCGGTGCCGACAACTTCCCCCTTGGCCATTTTCTCAAACATCAACATAAGGTCGTATGCTGTAGTCGTATTGGCTAAACCCTTTTCAAAAGCCCTTAAATCTTCGACTCCGCGCAATACCATAATATCTTTTGCACCCAAATCCCGCATTGTTTGTGTAACTTCATTTGCATCCACCAACTCAATAATAATATTTGTCGCAAGATTGCTGCTGACAATAATCATATCGTATACCAGCTCGGACAACAATCGCTTAGTCCCAACTTGCTCGTACAGCGTTCGGTCACTGTCATCTCTGGCATTAAGGCTATACGGACTTCCATCCACTATACTCCTGAAATCATTTTTAATCAGAATAGAATCCGACAAAGCGAATTTGCCGGCGGCAGCTTGCTTAAAGACTTCAATCATAACCGGAGTCTTCATTGTACTTGCAGCATGAAATATTTCATGCTCACGAATCAAAACCTGTTCATTCGTAGTCAAATCCTTAAAAGCCACAGCAAAAATGCCAGTCTGTTGCGAAAGTTCATGCGCAATCTGATCCTCCAATTTTTCCTTTTGCCACTGACAAGAAACGGTAAGCAAGGATAAGACCAAGAGAAGAATATACCTTAAATAGCCCAATTAGTTACTGGTTCTAATACAAACCAAATTTACGCATACAATACACTTCTTAATTGCTTACCTTCCGAAAAAAATCGTAACCACATCAAGCTATGAGAATATCGTACACTATCCTTCTTCTTTTAAGCGCGGTCCTTACAGGTTGTAATGTAAAAACAAACATAACGACTACAGATCATGAAGAAAAAACAAAAGAAGTCCTTGACCATCACTGGAAAGCCTTCCAGGCAAATGATCTTGAAGAAACCATGGCAGATTATACAGAAGAGTCCATTTTAATTACGCCCGACAGGACCTTTAAAGGACTGGACCAGATTCGCAAGAATTTCGTAGATGCCTTCGTCGCATTCCCAACGGACTCAGCAACCTTGCAATTGAACAAATCCATAGTAAGCGAGAATGTGGGCTATATTATATGGCAAGCCAGTACTCCCTCTTTTATTTTAACATTCGCAACGGACACTTTTATTATTCACAACGGAAAAATAGTTCGCCAAACCTACGCTGGGATAGCAGAACCGTTATGAGCGTTCATAACGTATATGCTGATGGACCAAAAATGGCTCCTCAACATTTTAGTGTTGGTTGTTGCGGTTTGTAAAAGCCACAATACTCTCTTTTATAATTTCGCCCGAACCAGGTCCTTCATTATCATCCTACCGCTGGCATATCGCGATCTGTAACCTGGTCACCACGGCCTGCACAAATTTGCTTTAACCAATCAAGTTGCTGTAAAAGTTTGATCTACAAAATAGTGCACAGGCATACGGCGTGACGGCGACATAAGTATTCCTAAATGATTTTACAGTTATCCCAGGTCGTATTTCTGTGGAACGCTAGTGCCCATGAGTTCATTGGTAAGTATAAGATTTAGTTCGGACGCAAGTCAAAAACCAATCCAATTTTTTACCCTGTAATTCATATTGTGCTATTTTTGTACTCTCTTTGTTCGCTTGTATAGCGAAGCCGCCATTCATTTGAATCAATGAGAATCAAACAGAACAGTATGAAGCACCCCTTTTTAGTTAGGTATTTTAATATTATAGCTTCCATCTTAATAGTGTTATTGTATGTTGCGGGTAAAATTTCTCCTTCTGAAAAATTCAATCTCTGGATTCTCAGTTTTGCCATTCCCTTTGCCTTAACCGCTAACATTATCTTGCTCCTGGTATTACTGTTTTTGAGGAAGAAGTCAACAATCTACTATGTCGTTGCACTCTTTATCGGAAGCCCTTATGTCACAGGTACCATTGGTCTTAAATACCTTTTTAGCAAGGAATCAGCGCCCGGCTTTTCATTTACTGCAATGAACTATAACTTAGGTGGCTATTACATGATGCCGTATGTGTACAAGGACATGGACAGCGCTAAAATTGCCCTAAAAAATTGGCTGCTGCATTCCGACGCCGATATTAAATGTTATCAGGAGTTTGTAAATTCTCCGCGTAGCGAGGAATTCAATATAATTGAGCAACTAAGCAAGGACGGGGCTTACTTCTATTTTTCACAAGAGAATGCGACAAAAAATAGTGAATATTCGCAGGAAGGAACCTTGATAATCTCGAAGTTTCCAATTGTTTCAAGCGGAGACCTGCTGGCCAGCGAAAATGGTTTTAACAGGATAGCCTATGCCGATCTCCTTATAAAAAAAGACACAGTTCGCATAATAAACGTTCACCTGGAGTCAATGGGCCTTACCAATTTGGGGCATCACGCTAGAAATCTCAGATCGCTTAAGACAATTGCAGTGATTCTTTTTAGTAAGCTCAAGAACGGAGTTTTGGTAAGAAGCACACAAATTAATCAGTTGGCTGCCTTTATCGATTCAACTCCTTATCCCGTCATCTGCATGGGCGATTTCAATGATCTCCCCTATTCTTATACCTATCAATTGATGAAGGAAAAAATGAAGAATTCATTTGAAGAATCCGGCCGAGGATTTGGATTTACCTATAAAGTGGGCAGGTTAGCAGGACTTAGGATTGACAATCAATTTTACACGACATCCATTCGTTCTGTAGGGTTTGAAACGCTTGACAGCATTAAATTTAGTGATCATTTTCCCCTATGGGGAGAATATCAACTAGTGGACCGTTAATAGTTTAGTAATCAAATGCGTTGACATGAGAGCAGCATTATCAAAAAAAGAAGGCGAAAGAAGAAAGTTCAGCGCAGTATATTGCAGGCTGGGATCGAAAACCAACTACCATGGATATGCAGCAGAAACTGTTTTGCTGAGGAATGTGATCGACTTGGAGAGCAGGCAGCTTCTTGCAGATCACATATGGCTTAATTATTCAAAAAGTTTTCAGGAGGCTGGTCTGGTTGCAGGCAAAAAAGTCGAGTTTGAGGCTCGAATAAAACAATATGTGAAGGGCTATGTTAATACACGGTATAAAATTGACATGCGGACGCAAGACTATAAACTAAGCCATCCAACCAAAGTAAGAATGATCTAGTTTTAATTCATGCACTGCTCCCTAAAAAGATACCTTATCAATTAAACACATTAGTTTTTACAAGGTCGAGATGTTAAGTAATCTCAATTGTTATCTTTATGCCGATTTGCAAATAAATGATAAAAGAAGTTCATCATATCGTTAGTAAACCAATCGTTTATCTTCAGGATAAAATCTCACCACGACAGTTTTTTATTCTTTCCAGTATTCTAGTTGGTCTGTCTTCCGGAATGGCCGCCATAATGCTTAAGTATTTTGTGCACTCCATCGAATCGTTTGTTACGTATTACTCCAACCATTATGAAAGATTTCTGCTGTTTGCCCTATTCCCTATCATCGGAATTTTAGTAACGGTTTTGTATGTCAAGTATGTTCTGAAAAATGAGTTTCACAAAGGCACCGCTGAAATTGTGTATGCCATCGTGAAAAAGTCCAGTCTGATCCAATTCAAGGAAATGTATTCGCATATGATTACCAGTGCCCTGACAGTTGGTTTTGGAGGATCGATGGGATTAGAGTCACCAATGGTTAGCACGGGCTCGGCCATAGGCTCAAATTATGGACGGACCTATAATCTTTCTTACAAAGATCGCACAATCCTGCTTGCCTGTGGGGCATCGGCGGGTATCGCTGCCGCATTCAATTCCCCTATCGCGGGTGTGCTGTTTGCTGTAGAAGTCCTCCTGACCGATATCAGTGCTACGGCATTTATCCCATTAATAATCTCGGCAGCTTCCGGCGCATTGCTTTCTAAAATAATACTGCAGGAAGGTGTTATTCTCTCATTCTCCTCCCTGACCGAACCATTTGATTATCGCAATGTGCCATTTTACATTGCGCTGGGAATCTTGGCAGGCCTATTGTCATTATACTATTCTCGGATGTTTACTTATGTAGAGGCAAAAATGCATAAGTTCAAAAAGAACTGGACAAGAATACTCAGTGGTGGCTTAATGCTATTCGTATTGCTGATTTTGTTTCCTCCCCTGTTTGGGGAGGGATACGAGACCATAAAAATGCTTTCAACGGCACGGACACAGGAACTTATAAGCGCGAGTTTGCTTCGTAATTTCATTACATCCGACATCTACTTGCTTCTTTTCCTTGGGGCGCTAATGTTTTTGAAAACTGTTGCAGCGGCGATCACACTTGGAAGTGGCGGCAATGGCGGTAATTTTGGTCCCTCCCTTTTTGTGGGCGCTTATCTCGGTTTCGTTTTTGCCAGGCTCAATAATTTACTGGGCTTTGCATCTATTCCTGAAACGAACTTTACGCTGGTAGGAATGGCCGGAATATTGAGTGGTGTTTTTTATGCTCCATTAACTGCCATATTCCTGATTGCAGAAATCACAGGGGGATATGATTTGATGATACCCTTGATGATCGTATCAGCATTGAGTATTACTGTGACGCACTATTTTGAGCCACTTTCCATGGATGGTAAAAAACTTTCTACAATGCTAAACCTCACTGTGGAGAACAGGGACAAATTTCTATTGAGCAAGCTTAATCTATCAGCACTCATTGAAACCAACTTCTCCGTTATCAAACCTGAGGAGCCACTTCAATCCCTGATTAAGGTTATATCCACTTCCAGCAGAAATACATTTCCCGTTATCGACGAGAATAATGAACTTCAGGGTATAATTCACATGGATAATATCCGAACCATAATATTTAATCCAGACAAACACGAAAAAATACTTGTGAAAGATTTAATGAGCAAGCCCTTAGCGGTTATCATGCTCCATGAAAATCTGCACGACGTTCTGAAGAAGTTTGATGAAACAAATCAGTGGAACTTACCCGTTGTTAAAGATAAGAAATACCTGGGCTTCGTTTCGAAGTCCAGTGTGCTGACAAAGTACAGATCAGAGCTTTTGAAGTCTGTTTGAGCGTTTACCTATCTGCTATCCGCAATCGGATTATACAGGTATTTTTGCCTGGCGAAGTCATACAATGTTAAGCGCCGCAATTCGAAGTACGCAGTCCAAAAAGATTTCAACGCCACAATATAGCTGCGCTTTGCATCATCCTTTTCCTTGAGTGCAATATTAAGATTAGTAATATCAATCTTTCCTATCAGATAGCGGTTCTGCGCAACATTATAACGCTCAAAGGCTACTTCATCAGCTTTCTTGGTAATCTCAATTTGAAGTTTTAACATTTCGAACTGCCTTACCTGTGTTAATATTGTTTGCTCAAAAGTGACCTCATCCTGGGTAATAAGATAATCCGTTAGCCGCTTGTTTGCATAGGCACTCTGCATCATCGACCGTCTACGACCCCAATCCAGAAGAGGGATATTAAAAGTGAAGTTCACAAACTGTTGCCGTGCCGGGTTCTGGTAGAGATCACCCAGATTTGCGCCAACGCTGTTCAACCCAAATCCTCCGGTTAAGTTTACATTGTAGCGTTGACTCTTTGCCTGGGCAACAATAGATTCCGCCTCTGCCTTCCGCCTTTCAAACGCAATGTAAGCTGATCTCGTTTCGCGTGCATATTTTAACGCGTCGTCCTCATTTACAATGATTATGGGGATTTCATCAGGCAGCTTCAAATCGAAACTTTCTCCTGTACGAAGGCCAATGTAAGTACGCAATTCCAGGCTTGACGTTTGAAGATTTAACTGAGCCTGTGCAACTTCCTGCCTGGAACGCAGTAATTGCAATTCAACCTGCAAAAGTTTATCCAACGACGTTGTTCCGATGTTATACCGACCCTGTTCTATTTTATAAATCGTGTCATTATTGGCAAGATTATAGAGCGCAATTTGCTGGTCTACTTGTGCCTGGAGCACGTTAAAAAAATTATCTACTGCATCACGGGCAATGGCCTCCATAGATTCCGCGTAGTCCCGTTTTGATTCTTCGTATCGGATGGGCTGGATACGCTTGTCCCATTTATACTGATTGTAGGAGAAAATGGGCTGGCTGAGCCGAATATTGAATGTAGATCCATTCCATTGGGAAGTATTATCAACATAGTTGTTAAAATAGTTATATATGGAATTTACGGAAACAGTTCCCCCTGTCCATTGGACCGGCTGCTGGAGTGCAAAGTTTATTCCTGGATTAAGTTGATTTACCTGAAGATACTTGATTGATCCATCCGGCTGAAGGATAGGACTAAAACTGTTATTATACAACGCCCCTGCATTATTGCTGATAAGTCGTACCTGGGGGTTATAGTTACTTCGAAAATTACGGTATTGCCAATACCGGTTTTCGCGCCTGGTTTCTGCTATCTTAAAATCAGGTGACTGAGACTGCGATCGATCGATAATGTCAGTTATGGTCAAGACATTTTGCGCCTCACCCTGTAAATAGCCACAAAGCATGAGGAGAACGAGAAGAAGTTTATTCATAGCGCAAGGAAGTAATGGGATCCTGGCTTGCTGCCCGGCGAGCTGGAGCAATGCCAAATATCAGCCCTACCGTGGCGGCCACCCCAAAAGATAAGATAATAGATGAAAAAGTAACAACAGTTGGAATATTTGCGAATTCAGAAACGATAAACGCCATGGTAACACCAATAAAAACACCAATAAGACCTCCGGATACACTGATCATAATGGCTTCAAACAAAAACTGCTGCACAACATCACTTTTCTTCGCACCTATGGATAACCGCAAGCCAATTTCCTTAATTCGCTCTAGCACCGAGGCCAACATAATATTCATAATGCCAATTCCACCCACCAGAAGAGATATCCCCGCAATGGCACCCAGCACATAATTAAAAATATCGTTTGTGCGTTGCTGCTGCTTTAATAATAATTCAGGAATTTCAATTTCATAATCAATTACACCATAGTGTTTCCGCTCCAGCAGTCGCGAGATGATTTCAGCAGTCGGCGTCAACCGTTCTGTCGCACCCACCTGGATCACCAGCCGGTCGAGCTGATGGTAATTCGATTTGTCCTGTTCCTGTTCCTCAACTTCGGAGCCTACATTGCCCCTTCCACGGCTTCGTTGTCCAGCAAGTCGTAGTTGTTCACTCGTAATCTTATCACGGTTCTTGTACCGAATCAAAACCGATTGTAATGGAATGTATATGTCCATATTAAAATCTCGGATGCCCAGTTTACTAATACTTGCATCAGAAACCATGCGTTCGTTCAGAAGCCCCACGATCGTGAGCCAATGCCTGCCAACTTTGATGCTCTTGCCAATGGGATCTTCGGTAGGAAAGAATTTCGTTTTTATGGCATAGCCAATTATGCACACGGGGGCGCCTAATCGAATTTGTTCCGGATTGAACATCTGCCCTTCATTCAAATAAAAATTATAGATGGTAAAATAGCTTGGTTCAACGCCGACCAGCTTTGCTGATCTTCTAAGACCTTCCCGAATAACATAGGTATCAATAATAATCTCCGGGCTTATTTTACTAACGCCGGGAATAGTAGCTTCAATACTTTGAACATCACGTACAGTTAGCCCAGGCGAAAATTTCTTTTTTTCACGTTGGCCAACTTGCTCCTCTATTTTCTCTTCCTCTTGTTCAACAATGGGTTTGACAACAATATTATTGACACCCACCAGCTTGATCTGCTCCAGGATTTCCTGTTGCGCGCCATTGCCTATCGCCAGCATGGCAATGACCGCTGCGACGCCGAAAATTATACCAAGGGCGGTTAACAGAGACCGTACCTTGTTTGCAATAACCGCATCAACAGCAATATACAGATTGGCTAATAAGCGTTGTGAAAACATCCGATTACGACTAATTACTAGATACAGCTGTGGGGACGACAACGACAGGAGCCCCATCCTTCTTCAGATTATCTTTTTCCGGTTCAGCTTTCTTTCTCTTACCATCCATTTCCTTCAACAGGTTTATATTATCTCCTTCCAAGCCTGAAGGAATAGACAAATGGACACGGTCACTTTCCGTGAGCCCGCTCAGAATTACAACATCGTTCGCATTTGTATCCCCTATCATGACCTCCTGCTTTACCGTTGTCATGCCCTCCTTTTTGTACACATAGGTAACAGTATCGGCCTGATTGTGCAGACACTCCAAAGGAATGAACAAAGCGTCATCAATTACCTTGGCAATTATCTTATTGCTTGTTGTCATTGATGGTCGCAAGGTGGGATCTGTACCATCAATTTCAACCGCCACCTCAAAAACCTTTGCATCCGAATTCGGACGCTGCTCACCAACATTGGCAACCCGTGTTACGACACCCGAGAGCTTTTTGTCCGGATATGCATCCAACCCAATTTCAACCTTCTGTCCGGCAATAACTCTTCTTACATCTACTTCATTTACATAAGTCTTGGACATCATTTTTGTCAAATCAGGCAGCGTAGCTACCGTTGGATCCCATACACGAATCTGCGACCCCCCCTTGATTGGTTTACCATCATTACCTTTTGTGTAGATTACCATGCCCGGTTCAGGGGCAAGAATCGTGAAGGATTGCAGCAACTGACTCATCGCATTAAATTCATTTTGCACCTTGCGGAACTCCGCTGATTGCGCCTTCATCTTCTCGGCATTCTGACGTTTCTTGATCTTGTAGTTTTCCCTTGCCTGCTCATACTCGCGTGCTGCGCGTTCGTAGTTTATCTCAGCTTGCTTAATGGTGGCAGGTGGTTCAAATTTGGATTGCTCCAGGATTATTCTCTTTTCATCTACTGCATATCTTAAATTAATCACCTGATCCCGAGCCTCACGCAAGAGAAGCGTTGTGTCCAGTTGGGTCTGAACAAACTCTGCGTTTTCCTTTTCCAGTTCAATCTGCTTTGCACTAAACTTATTTTGAAATTCGGAAGGATCCAGCGTAGCCACCCAATCCCCTTTCTTCACTACTGTTCCTTCATCAATGATACTTTCAATTGATAATTGCCAGATTTGAAAATCACGCAGTCGCGTTGGACCCAATATTTTAACTGAATTTTTGGCTTCCAATTCGCCCGTGGTTTCAATTTCGATCTTGAAGGGGCCACGCACAACCTCAGTAATTATATCCGCAGTTGCCCCAGAACTTTTACCTCCCAGGAAAAAGTAAACGATTAACAGTACTGCAACTGCCCCTGCGCCAATAAGTAAGTTTCTTTTCATGCGGTATTTCCTGTCTATGAAGATGGCAGAGTGCTGCTGTAACGCAAACCACAACTGTGCCTGTACGCGGCTGCAGCGCTAGCACAACCCTCCTATTGAGATTATATACCTAAAACTAAGCAAATCGTTTCAATTCGACATGCCACTAACATAATATTACAACTAACGGGAATAAAAAGTGCCGGCATTCACAGTATCGTCGCGAATGCCGGCATACAATTTTTCCAAATTACTGGTTTTCGCCTTTCTTGATGGAAAACTTGCCCACAGCAGTATTACGGTCAACTTTGCCAGCACTGAAATCCATTAATACCGCCCCTTTTATGGAAAGCTCAAGCGTAGAAGGGATACCGCACCCTGCACATTTTGTCAATGTAACCTGGAATACCAATACCTCGTTATCCTTTAAACTTTTAAGCGTTCTGCCGTACTCAAGGATATTTTCTTTCAATTCCTGTTCAAATTTTGGATAGAGTTCTTTTACTTTTTGATCCTTTGTTTCCTGGTCTACATCCGTCAGGCCAAGTGTTGGCATAACGTATCGTCTGCTAAAGTCACCACGCTCTATCCCACTGTATACCTGCATATAATAGATGACACCAAAATCCCTAAGGCGTTCAAAATAAACATTATCCCCAGTGAAATAAGTCTTAGAAAGATCCTGGCTGTACAATCGACTGAAGATACTCGACAACAACTCCAGGTCTGGCTCAACATTTTCTACCGTTTCGGTATTCACAACTTTTACCTTCGCCAGGGCCTGGTCGCGACTAATCTTGCCTTGCTTGAATTGCGTGATGTCAGATTTCAGGGCTTCAATGGAAAGATGGGTACGTTTGGGTGCGTTGAAATATCTTCCAACCCACATGCGCGGTTGATTTCCCTGATTCGAAATAATCACTTTCTCCTGCGCCCCCAACTGTGTTATCATATCCGCATAGTCAACAAGGAATGTTTTTGCCGCCTCAATTACTTTAAGATTGTATGCGTCACGGATGCTGTCCATATCAAGCCGCTTTCTTTCTCTGGACCTGTCTCTGAGCCTTATTGATTTTTCTTCTGCAATGGCTGCAGCTCTTTCCTCCTCGTCATGTTGTCTATCCTCAACGTTAAAGTCGAAATTAAATTGATCGTTTCCCCAAACGACTACATCATTATCAGCCCCAGCAATAGAAAAAGCGATTGGCGTGGTGTAATCTGCAGGTAAACTAAAAGTAACACCGTAACCCGCCTGATAAGTACCCTTAATCTCCAGCGGGAAGAAGGTGCGTTGGTTGTTGAATTGCTGCTTAATCAAGGTACTCAAAACATTCTCAGCAACAGCGATATCCCGTTCCATCCGTTCTTCGTCTATCTTTTGGGCCACTGCTGATTGCATGATCACTACCAAAGTGACTGCCATGCTTGCAATTATATTTCTCATATTTCCACTCATTACTTTCATTGTGTTAGCTTAATTTTCAATTCCTGGTACCTAAAGATTTTTTGTTGCCTACGGTAGATATAATACTCGTCAATATCTGTTCCGTCTCCTGCTTGAATACATCCGTATTTTGCTCCAAACTGTTCAACTTGGTTTGCACAACCTGGAGGTCATCATTGCGCTGCTGCTGAAGATACTTTGCAAAGTCCACCAACAGGCTTTCTATATATTGTTTCTGTTCATTTGACGTTAGCTGAAAATAATTCTTAACCAGCTGCATGTTTTCAGTTTGCAATCCCGAAACAAATTGCTGGATCTGTTCCTGGGAAGCAGCCGAAGACTCTCGTACGAGGTTGTCAATCTTTGCCGAGTTAAGTGCTAAGTTGCTTTTGACGGAAGCATCAAGCTTTTCCTGCGTTTCGCTCCAACTTGCTTGCATGGCGATATTGTTTTGATTCAGCGAGGTATTGATCATCTCCTGAACCTGAGCTGACGTCAGGGCCGGGATGGTTTGTCTAGCTTCAATGTAAGGTTCTACAATGCTGCCAAAACTCATGCTAAGCTGATTGTCGGAATACTTCACTTTCATACCGATAAACTTCCCAACCAGCATGATGACCAACAAAGAAGCAGCGATGCTGACAACGGTCTTGAAATAGGGTGCATTCCAGAAACGCTGATGATGATCGCCTACGAAAATTGGTGGTGCGATTACCTCCTTGTCCTTTACATTACCCATCACGCTTCTCAACTGTTTGAATTTTTCGAGTTCTTCGCGCGCTTCCGGATTGTCCAGAAGGTATTGCTCGAACGACTCTTTTTCTTTTCCCTCCAACTCACCGTAGAGGTATGCGATTAAATCACTTTCAGTTCCTTTAGAATCCATAGCCTATTGTTTCTTTAGTAATCTTCTTTCGTTCCAAAATCTTCCGCAATCCATCAAGACCATAATACATTCTTGACTTTACTGTGTTTTCCGAAATATTCAACACTTCGGCAATTTCTCTGAATTTCAATCCTTCATATTCCTTCATGATGACCACTTCCCGTTGCTCATTATTTAATTCAAGCAGCGCGCCCTGCAAAACATCAGATAATTCGCGTTGTTGTAACTGCCTTTCGGGATTATCCATCTTGTGGGAAGTTGATTCCCACTTGGGAGAATCCTCTACATCACGGCTCCAAACGGCTTCAAACGAAACCGAACGCGTTCCTTTCCGCCTCCGCACTTCCCCCTGCAGTAATTCACCGCAATTTTATAAAGCCACGACTTAAACCTTGCATTGTCCTGCAGGGCAGGCAGGTTCTTGCACATGGATATAAAAGTCTTCTGCGACACCTCCATCGCAAGGTCATGGTCTAGAAAGAATTTATAGCAGAAGTTGTAGATGCGCTTGTACCACAACTGTACTACTTTTCCCTGGGCATGCTGATCCCCCTCCTTGGCACGGGCAATAAGGTTGTCAGCATGCATCATGGCAATGTCCAGTAGCGTATCACCCACAAATTAATCCGTTTATATAAGTTGACAGATTCATAATGTTTTCTACCATAAAGATGAAGACACAAGTGAAATAGTTTTAATATTTCCAGGATTTAGCATGAAATTCATAGGACTGAAAGCCATTTTTGAGCCCGGGGCAAAGAAGCAAATCTGATATGGTGACCCTATGGTTATTCTCTGATTCCTGCCAGGTCTATCATGAATGCGTATTCCTGAGCGGTTTCAAGGTAGACTTTGAACCTTCCGGTCGTCCCGCCATGTCCGGTTTCCATGTTTGTTCTCAATAGCAGCATATTATGATCTGTTTTCATATCACGAAGTTTGGCCACCCATTTTGCGGGTTCCCAGTATTGCACCTGTGAATCATGCAAACCCGTCGTCACCAACATATTCGGATAGTTTTGTGCTTTGACCTGGTCGTAGGGTGAATATTCGAGCATGTATAAATACGATTCCAGTTGTTCAGGGTTACCCCATTCGTCAAACTCACCCGTTTTCAGTGGGATATCCCTGTCGAGCATGGTAGTCACAACA
>Ga0224510_10001066_pt1 | contig 18746 bp, 17 predicted proteins | sample SF_May12_sed_USG_FD_170161 | JGI IMG/M metagenome (GOLD analysis project Ga0224510, IMG submission 170161) | Sediment microbial communities from San Francisco Bay, California, United States - SF_May12_sed_USGS_4_1 | ecosystem: Environmental > Aquatic > Marine > Sediment | place: USA: California... | reverse complement strand
TCGGGTGTGGCTACAAGTATCTCAACGGTGGCCCGGGTGCGCCCTCCTTCATCTACGTTGCCCCCCATCTCCAGGAACGGTTCGACAACCCGATCCGCGGGTGGTTCGGGCACGCGAGACCCTTTGCCTTCGACGTGGAGTTCGAGCCGGTCGCCGGCATCGACCGGACCCGGGTGGGTACGCCCCACATCCTGTCGCTGGCGGCGCTCGACGCGGCGCTCGATGCGTTCGAAGGGGTCGATATGGGAGCCGTGACCGAGAAGTCGCAGGAGCTGACCTCGCTGTTCATGGATCTGGTGGAATCCCGGCTTGGCCGCTATCTCACGATCGTGACCAACGGCGACCCCGAGCGGCGCGGGAGCCAGGTGAGCCTCACCCACCCGCAGGCGTTCTCCATCGTGTCGGCCCTCATCGAACGGGGAGTCATCGGTGACTTCCGGGAACCCGATGTCGCACGGTTCGGGTTTGCGCCGCTCTACGTGCGGCATGTCGACGCGTACGACGCCGTCGAGGCGCTCGTTCGAGTGATGTCGGGCCGCGAATTCGAGGATCCGAGACATGCGGTCCGGCGTGTTGTGACGTGAGGGTTTCCGGGATTGTTCGACTTCTGTCGTCGGGGATTCAGGTCTCGGCCTGACTCTGATCTCATCCGAGACAGGAGATCGAGAAATGAAGAAGCTGATACTCGTGGCGAGCCTCGTGCTCGCTGCGTGCGGTAGCGGTGACGCCGCGTCGGACGTCACGGTCGTCCCACCCACCGACACGACGGTCCACGACGGCGAGATGATGGACGAGTGCGAATCGAAGTCGGACGACTCGGACGAGGCCATGACAGACGACTCGATGTCCGGAGAGATGACGGACGACTCGATATCGGACGAGGCCATGTTGGAGGGCTCGAAGGCGAATTGCGACGAGGAGATGTCGGACGATGAGATGTCCGACGGAGCCGGGGAGTCCGATCAAGGATGAGGTGGCGCCGTCCTCGGAGCCGGCCTCGCTCACCGTGAACCCTCCACTCTCGGGTGAGGCGCCACCGCTCATCGGCCTGGACGGGTGGCTCCAATCGGACGTCACGTCCCTCGACGAGCTGCGGGGCAAGACCGTCGTCGTGCACCTCTGACGTTTGGCCGCATCCACTGCCGGAACACGGTTCCGCACCTGCGAGAGCTCCGCGCCCGCCATGCCGAGAACGATCTGGCCATCGTGGGTATCCACGCCCCCGAGTTCGAAAACGAATCGGATCCCACCGAGATTGCGGCCGTCGCGGAGCTTCTGGGCGTCACGTGGCCAATCGCTCTCGACACGGAACGTTCGAGCTTCCGGCTTTGGCAGGGCAGTCCCGCCTCCTGGCCTCGAACCTACGTGCTCGACCGCGACGGTGGCATCCGATTCGATCGGTGAAGGTACCTACGAGCAGTTGACCGCCACCGTGGGGTCACTGGTGGTAGATCGGTGATCGGTCGTTTCGTCGAGGGCCTTCACAGCCTTGCGCTTCCTTGCAGCCTGATGGTGGTCGTTCCGACCGCTCTGGCGATGATCGCCCCGGGGGAGGCCGAGGGCGATGGCCGCCGGCGTGGTTGGTCTCGGCATCGGCGCCTCCATACGGGCCGCGGGGGTGGATGAGCTGTCGGGGGTGTCGGCGTCCGTGGCTGGTGTCGTCTTGGCGCCCGGGTTCTTGTTGTCACGGGCCGGGCGGCCACGCCCGCAGTCGGTGCCGTTGGTGTGGTGTCGGCGGGTTTGTGGCGTCCGTGCGTCGGTCCACATCTCGGGACGAATCTCGAGCTCGGCGTCGACGACCGCACCGCTGCCGCGGTCGCAATGGTGCCCTTCTCGGCCGGTCTCGTGGTCGCTGTCCTCGGTGCGTCGCTGGCGACGTTATCGCTGCCGCCGCGGATGAGGCACTGGGTTCAGCGGGTCGCCCTTGGGGTCGGGGTGGCTCTCGGCACCGCGGTGGTGGGTGGAGCTCACACCGACCTCGTCGCTCGGCTCGCCCGATGGGGCCAGTGACGCATGACCTAGGGTGACGGGGGCCAATAGCATGGGGACCGTCGATGTTGCTGATCTTCGGTCTAACCGTGCGCTACCGCCCCATGGAGGCAGGCTCGTTCCACTGTCCCCGTGAGGGCGGTGATCGCGACTACGTGTTGCTGGAGGCGCGACGTTGGGCGTCGCTCTTCTTCGTGCCGCTGTTTCCGCTGAAGGTGCTGGGGATGGTCGTGGAGTGCGAGTCGTGTCACGGCCGTTTCGACAGCGTCACGCTCCGCATGCCCACCTCGGCGACGATGGAACACAAGATCGACGTGGCGGCGCGGTCGCTCTTGGGTGCCGTGGCCGCCTGTGACCCGATGACCCACGCGCACGCGGTCTCGGAACTCGAAGGGTTTCTGGGAGCGCCCACGTATTGCGCATCGGACCTCGTAGCCCACTCGCGGATCCAGACTCCTGCCCAGCGTCAAGAGGTTCTGGCCGCAGCCGGTAGGGTGCTGGATCCGGCGGGAAGGGAGTCGCTGTTGATGGCTGCCGCCCGCGCCGGCGCCCGGGCAGGGGCGATCTCGGCCGACATCAGGCGGCTCGTCTCGGAGGCCGGTGTGGCCCTCGGCATGACTCCCGTTCATGTGGAGGGTGTCCTGACCGTGGCCCAGCGGGCGGTCGATGAAGCCGTGTGAATCGGAGTTTCGAACAACGAACCAACCCGGTCGTGGACGGCAGGCGGTGTCGGTTCAGAACGGAACGACGTCGTCGACTCCGGTCATGGCTACGGAGATGAGATCGTTGCCGAGGTCGGCCAGCTTGGGCCCGACGGTCGCCAGCCCTTCCTGATCGGTGGCCAATCGCACTATGGCGGTGATGTGTTTGTTCTCGAGACTCGACCCTTTGAAAACGCTGAGGGTGCCCTTCCAGCCGACCGGGTCCGTGGTCATCAACTCGGCCTTGCCGACGTCGATGAGCATTCCATTGCGATCGAGGATCCGAGCGATCCCCTCATAGGTCCGGCTGGTGGTCTCGATTGTCATGACCGGACAGCGTAGTGGCTGATGGTCGGCGGTTTGGCTTGACATTCCCAGGCGGGATGAATAAACACTACGGCGATAGTGTTTATCAGGTGTTCCTGACAGTGTATGTCTTGGAGGCCTGATCGGTGGGACGTGAGATCGGCGTTGGAGGCATGGTGCTTGCGACATTCGTGATCGGATTGCGAGAAGGTTTGGAGGCGTCGCTGATCGTCGGGATCATCGCTGCCTTCCTCACTCGCAACGGCGACCGCAAGTCGATCAGGAGCATGTGGATCGGTGTCGGGGCCGCCATCATCGTCTGCATCGGAGTGGGCGCGGGTCTGGAGCTCGCAGGCCGGCGATTGCCGTTCAAACAGCGCGAGATCCTCGAAGGAGTGCTGACCGTGATCGCCGTCGCCGGCGTCACGTACATGATCGTATGGATGCGCCGCCACAGTCGGACGCTGCGGAGTGATCTCGAGGCGAAGGCGTGGGTGGCGCTGGGGTCTAGGTCGGGGACGGCGCTGGTCGTCATGGCGTTTCTGGCGGTGGTCCGCGAAGGTCTGGAGACGGTGATCTTTCTCACTGCCAGCCTCAAACAGGCGACGTCTGCGGCGGCAGGCGCCGTCGGTGCCGTCGCCGGCGTGGTCGTGGCCATCGGAATCGGCTATGCCATGTATCGGGGTGGTGTGAAGGTGAACCTCCGGAAGTTCTTCGGCGTCACCGGCCTCTTGCTCGTGCTCGTGGCGGCAGGGCTCGTGTCGACGGCTCTTCACGAATTCACGGAGGCAGGCTTGATCGGATTCGGCACCACCCCCGCCGTCGATCTCGCCTGGTTGGTGCGGCCCGGAACCATCCGGGCGGCCCTCGTGACCGGGTTCCTGGGAATCCAACCCGTCCCCACAGTTTTGGAGTCGCTGGCCTGGCTGGCCTTCCTCATACCGATGGGGTGGTACGTGGCAACGTCGATGAGGACGCGCCCGCTGGCGTCATGACAGGAGAGAAGGGAATGATGAAGAAGCTGATTGTGACCGCCGCTGTGATGGTGGTGGCCGCCTGCTCCTCGGCTCCCGCCGGCGAACCCGTCGCGGTGGAGATAACCGACGGAGCCTTCAACCTCGACGCGACGTCGGTGGATCCCGGGCTCATCACTTTCGAGATCGACAACGCCGGCAGCCAGGTTCACGAGTTCGAGGTATTCGCCGGGGCCTCGGCCGGGCAGGTGCTTCCCCTGGTCGACGGCATCGCCGACACCACCGGTCTCACCGTGATCGACGAGGTGGAGGACATCGTGGGCGGGACATCTACCGAACTCACGCTCGACCTCGCCCCGGGCACGTACCTTCTGATCTGCAACCTCCCGGCCCACTATGCCGCCGGGAACTGGAGCGAGTTCACCGTCACCGGGTGACCTTCAGCGGTTCCGGTTTCGCCTCACCTCGGGGAGCACTTCAGAGCGGAGCACGATTTCGTGCCGGTAGGACTGGTGGATCTGCTGAGCCTGAGACCTCATCTCGGCCCGTGTCCGAGACAGTTCGGATTCGAGCGCCTCGATCTTGCCTCGCAGATGTTCGATCTCCGCCTGCATGGCCATGATGCGCTTGACGCCTTCGAGGTTGAGGCCTTGCTCGGTGAGTTCCTGGATCAACGCCAGGCGGTCGATGTCCTCCTGGGAGTAGCGTCGAGTGCCGCCGGGTGTTCGGAAGGGCTCGATCAGCCCTTTGCGCTCGTAGATGCGCAACGTCTGTGGGTGCATGCCCGCGAGTTCGGCCGCCACCGAAATCACAAACACCGCTCTCTCGCGCCGGTTCATGAGTCACCTCCCTGTGGTGCCAAGAGATTCTCGTACGAGGTCATGGCGCAGTCTTCAGATGGGCTCGAACGTCGTCGTCCTGATATGTGGCAAGCTGTTCGAGCAGCTTCTTCTCGTCACGTGACAGTCGTTTGGGCACGACCACCTCCACCCGAACGAGCAGGTCGCCCGACTTTCCCCGGTCGAGCTGAATGCCTCTGCCGCGCACCCGGAACGTCTTGCCGCTGGGCGTGCCCGATGGAACCTTGAGCGTTACGGCGCCGTCCAGGGTCGGCACTTCGATCTTCGTTCCCAGCGCCGCCTCTGAGTAGGTGACGGGAACCGAAACGGTGAGATCGTTGCCGGACCTGCCGAAGACGGCGTGCGAATCGACGTGGACGGCCACCAATAGGTCGCCGGGCGGTCCCCCGTTCGCGCCGGGTGCGCCCTTGCCTCGGAGGCGGATCGTCGAGCCATCCTTCACGCCGGCCGGGATCTTGACCTTGATGGTTCGGGTACGCACCGTCCTCCCCGATCCGCGGCAGGTCGTGCAGGGTGTTTCGATGATGCGACCCGTTCCCCTGCACTGCGTGCACGGTGAGGTGAAGCTGAAGAATCCCTGATTCTGGGCAACCGAACCCGAGCCGTGACACGTCGGACAGGTGTGAGCGCTCGTACCCGGCTCCGCACCGGCGCCCCCGCAGCGGGAACACGACGCCTCCCCCCGGACGGACACCGAGGTGGTGACCCCGCTGACGGCGTCGGTGAACGCCAGGTGCAGTTCGGCCGTGGCATCTGCACCCCGCTTTGGGCCTTGCTTGCGACCGCGGCCGGCGCCGAAGATGTCGCCGAGGCCGCCGAAGCCGCTCAGCAGGTCGTCGAGGTCTTCGACACGCACTCGCTGGCCGCCCGGGCCGGCGCCGCCGAACCCGGCGAAGCCTCCCGACCCGACCAGCCGTTTCAGGTCGTCGTACTCCTTGCGTTTCTCGGCGTTGCCGAGCACCGCATACGCCTCTGAGATCTGCTTGAAACGCTCCTCGGCGTTCGTGTCACCGGGGTTGGCGTCGGGGTGGTTCTCCTGGGCGAGCTTCCTGTAGGCGCGTTTGATGTCGTCGGCGCTCGCCTCTGTGGTCACACCAAGGGTCTTGTAGAAGTCCTTCTCGACCCAGTCACGGTTCATCCGTCTGTCGCCTCCAGGGCCACGAGCGCGGCCCTGATCACCTTGCCGCGCAGCCGGTAGCCCTTCCGGTATTCCTGGCTCACATTCAAGACCGACCCATCACCATTGGACATGACCGCCTCGTGGATCTCGGGATCGAACGCCACCCCCCAGGTGGGGACCGACTCGAGCCCCTCCTTGGCGAGGACGTCCATCAACTGGGTGTGGGTGCCGCGCATCCCGCCGAGGAGCTTCTCCTCGGTTTCGCTGGTGGCTTCGATCTGAAGCGCCGCGTCGAAGCTGTCGAGCACAGGGAGCATGGCTGCGAGCACGCGCTCTGACGCCCGCTCCACCGTGACCTGCTGCTCTCGCGTCGCTCGCTTGCGGTAGTTCTCGAAATCGGCGGCAACCCGCCGGAGGTCGTCGAGGTACGACGCAGCCTCCGACCTGGCATCCCGGAGCTCGCCGAGCAACACCGTGATCGCCTCGTCCTTGTCTTCAGGGAGTGCGACCCCGAGCTCCGCCAGATCGAACTCCTCGGCGGTGGCTTCGACCTCTGGTGTGTCGGATCGTGGCTCTTCCACCGCGATCAGGCCTCCTCGCCGTCTTCTTCGACGATCTCCGCTTCGACGATCTCGTCGTCGTCGGCCGGCCCACCGCTCGAAGCCTGCCCGGCCTGGGCCGCCTGAGCCGCCTCCTGGTACGCCCGCGTGAAGGCTCCCTGGCTGACCTCGACGAGTGCCTCCATCTTGGCCCTGACGTCGGCGGTCTCGGCATCGGCGTTGCCGAGGGTCGCCTTCAACTCGCCGAGCTTCTCCTCGATGGCGCTCTTCTCGTCGGCCGTGATCGTCTCCTCGTGCTCTTTGATGACCTTCTCGGTCTGGTGGACGAGCTGATCGGCCTGGTTGCGGGTCTCAACCCTCTCGCGGTTCTTGCGATCCTCGTCGGCATACGACTCGGCGTCCTTCACCATGCGGTCGATGTCGTCCCGAGCAAGCGCCGTTCCACCGGTGATGGTCATCGCCTGCTCCTTGCCCGTCGCCAGGTCTTTGGCGGAGACGTTGACGATGCCGTTGGCGTCGATGTCGAAGGTGACCTCGACCTGAGGGATGCCCATGGGTGCCGGCGGGATTCCCGTGAGGCGGAACTTGCCGAGGCTCTTGTTGTCGGCGGCCATCGCCCGCTCGCCCTGCAGGACGTGGATCTCCACCTCGGGCTGGTTGTCCTCGGCCGTCGTGAAGATCTCGGTCTTGCGGGTGGGGATCGTCGTGTTTCGCTCGATCATCTTGGTCATCACGCTGCCCTTGGTTTCGATGCCGAGGGTGAGCGGAGTGACGTCGAGAAGGAGGATGTCCTTCACGTCGCCCATGAGAACACCGGCCTGGATTGCTGCGCCGGCCGCCACCACTTCGTCGGGGTTGACACCCTTGTGGGGTTCGCGCCCAACGAGGGACTTCACGAGTTCCTGGACGGCGGGCATCCGGGTCGACCCACCCACCAGCACGATGTGGTCGATCGCCGACACAGAAACGCCGGCGTCCTTGATCGCCTGCTGGAACGGTCCACGGCACCGCTCGAGGAGGTCCTCGGTGAGCTTCTGGAACTCCGATCGGGTGAGCTTCTTCTGGAGGTGGAGTGGCCCTTCGGCGGTCGCCGTGATGAATGGCAGGTTGATCTCGGTCTCGGACACCGTCGACAGTTCGATCTTCGCCTTCTCGGCGGCTTCCTTGAGCCGCTGGGTCGCCATCTTGTCGGCGCCGAGGTCGACGCCGGACTCGGCCTTGAACGTGTCGACGAGCCAGCGGATGATCGCCTCGTCCCAGTCGTCGCCGCCCAGGCGGGTGTCGCCGGACGTGGCCTTCACTTCGAACACGCCTTCGCCGATGTCGAGGACCGACACGTCGAAGGTGCCGCCCCCGAGGTCGAAGACGAGGATGGTCTGGTCGGAGCCTTCCTTGTCGAGGCCGTAGGCGAGGGAGGCCGCCGTCGGTTCGTTGATGATCCGGAGCACGTTCAGGCCGGCGATCTGCCCGGCTTCCTTGGTGGCCGTGCGTTGGGCGTCGTTGAAGTAGGCGGGGACCGTGATGACGGCGTCGGTGACCTGGTCACCGAGGTACGACTCGGCATCGCGCTTGAGCTTCATGAGGATGCGCGCCGAGATCTCCTGGGGGGTGTACTTCTTGCCGTCGGCCTCGGTGGTCCAGTTGGTACCCATGTGGCGCTTCACCGAGCGGATCGTCCGATCCGGGTTGGTGATCGCCTGCCGTTTGGCGACATCGCCGACGAGCACCTCTCCGTCTTTGAATGCCACCACCGAAGGGGTCGTCCTGGTGCCTTCGGCGTTGGCGATGATGGTGGGCTCGCCTCCGTCGAGGGTGGCGATGACCGAATTGGTGGTTCCGAGGTCGATTCCTACGGCGCGGGGCATGTGATTCCTCCGAGGTGAGCTGAGGTTCGTCTGGTTCAGACTACCGAATTGATCGTGTTTGTATATTAGAACCTGAGTCGACCATTGTCATATTCCACCTGGTCGAGTTGGTGAAACGTCGACGAATGTTTCGCTTGGGTGGCGGTGGCGGCGCTACTACGCTCCGGATGCGGGCGATGAGACCCATCGTCCGGAGAGAGGGAGTGTGCGCCAAGACCTGGCGCACCCGAATTGGGAGGATGCATGAAGCGACTTCTGTTGCTTGGACTTGCCGCGGCAATGATGATGGCACTGGCCGTACCGGCCTCCGCCATCACCAGGGGTGGAACGCTGGACGGAGAGGACCATCCCTATGTGGGTCTGATGGTCGCCGACGACGCCGACGGGAACCCGATGTGGCGGTGCAGCGGCGCACTGATCTCGGAGACGGTGTTCGTGACCGCCGGACACTGCACGTTCGGGGCTGCTCGCGCCACGATCTGGTTCCAGAGCGACGTGCAGAGTCAACTCGACGTGAACGGTTATCCGTTCGGAGGCACCGGGTATTCGGTGGATGGGACGGCCTACGCCCATCCCGACTACATCGATGCGGCGTTCTATCTGTACGACCTCGGTGTGGTCGTGCTCGACGAGCCGGTAACGGTCGCTCGTTACGCGAACCTGCCCACCGAGGGTCTGGTGGACACCTTCGATTCGGGTCGTAACAAGGCCACGGTGACGGCGGTGGGTTATGGCCTCCAGGCCGCAAGTCAGAACCCCGTGAAACCCGAGAAGACGGTGGCCGAGAGGATCCGTATGCAGGCCGACCTGTTCGTGGTCGATACGAATGGCGTGGCCGGCATCGGACCGATCCCCGGCAGCAACTCGATGACGCTGAGCGGTGACTCGAAACACGGCGGTACCTGCTTCGGAGACTCCGGCGGCCCCATCCTCCAGAGGGGGACCGACACCATCACCGGTGTCAACTCGTTCGGACTCAACGGCAACTGCGCCGGCGTCGGCGGTGCCTTCCGCATCGACCGCGAGTTCGAGCTCTACTGGATCAAGACCTTCCTCGGCTAGACCCGAGAAGCTCGACGGAGAAAGGGACCGGGTCAACCCCCGGTCCCTTTTTTCGTGGGCGACACCCTTTCACGCCTCGCTTCCTGACCTGACTACACAGGGCCGAGAGAATCTGAGTCACATAGGTTCAAATATGTGGAATAGTGGTCGGGGCCGCCTGGTTGAGGTGGCCACATCAGCGAGGAGCCACGCAATGCCCGACACATCCCAGCTCACCCTTCCCGTCCTCCCCCTCCGAAACGGCGTCGTCTTTCCCCACATGGTGGTGACGCTCCGCATCGAGACCACCGAAGGCAAGACGGCGGTGGCGGCAGCCGACACCGCCGGTGGTCAGCTTCTCCTCGTCCCCAGACTCGACGGCCGGTACGCCAGCGTGGGGACGATCGCCGAGATCCAGCAGTCCGACGACGCCGGAAACGTGGTGGTGTCCGGCATGGCTCGGGCCCGGGTCGGCGCCGGCAGGGTCGACGAGACAGGCGCCCTCTGGGTCGAAGCCGAGCCTTACCCCGAGGTCGACCTCATCGACGACGAGCTGGAGACCCTCGTCGACGAGTACCGAGCCACGGTCAGCGCGGTCCTCGAAAACCGGGGGATGAACGCGGTCGCGGAACGGGTCCTGGCCATGGAGAACCCATCCCAGCTGGCCGACCTGGCCGTGTACTCGCCCGATCTCTCCCTGGCCCAGAAAGTCGAGCTACTGGAAGCGCTCGACATCCGGCAACGTCTCGGCACGCTCCTCGGCTGGATGCGGGAAGTCCTCGCCGACCTCGAGTTGCGGCGCAAGGTCCGGGACGAGGCCGCAGATCGCATCGACAAGAGTCAGCGCGAGTACCTCCTGCGCAATCAACTCGAGGCGATCCGCCGTGAGCTCGGCGATGAGGCCGATGTCACGAGCGGGTACCGGGAACAGCTCGAACAGCGGATGCTGCCTGATGGCGTCCGTGCCGCGATCGACCGCGAGATCGACCGCCTCGAACGAATCTCGGAACAATCCCCCGAACACTCCTGGGTGCGGACGTGGCTCGACACGATGCTGGAGATGCCGTGGGGCAACACGAGCGACGACCGGCTGGATTTGCAGGAGGCATGGGCGGTCCTCGACACCGACCACACAGGCCTCCACGACGTCAAGGAACGGATCGTGGAGCACCTGGCGGTGCGAAAGCTGCGCGCCGAACGCGGGCTCGACGTGACCGAAGGGAAGAGCTCGGGGGCCATCCTGTTGCTGGTGGGTCCTCCCGGCGTCGGCAAGACCTCGCTGGGAGAATCCGTTGCCAAGGCTCTCGGCCGCACATTCGTGAGGGTCGCCCTCGGCGGCCTCCGCGACGAAGCCGAGATCCGCGGTCACCGACGCACCTATGTGGGGGCCAGACCCGGGCGCATCGCCCGGGCGCTGACGGAGGCTGGAACGATGAACCCGGTCTTCTTGCTCGACGAGATGGACAAGGTCGGTAACGACTGGCGAGGTGACCCATCGTCTGCGTTGCTCGAAGTCTTGGACCCCTCGCAGAACCACACCTTCAGGGACCACTATCTCGAGGTCGACCTGGACCTGTCCGACGTACTGTTCATCGCCACCGCGAATGTTCTCGACACGATCCCGGCCCCTCTCCTCGATCGGACCGAGGTGATCTCGATCGACGGCTACACCGACGAGGAGAAGGTTGCGATAGCCCGGGACCATCTGCTCCCGCGACAGCTGCGGTCGGCGGGGTTGGAACCCGAGGAGTTGGAGGTGACAGAAGGTGCTCTCGCAGTCATCGTCGACCGGTACACGCGGGAGGCCGGAGTCCGCTCGCTCGAACGTCAGCTCGCCAAACTCACCCGCAAGGTGGGGACCGCCGTAGCGCGAGGCCGCGACGGCGGCGGCGGTGGGTCTCCGGTTCTGGGAAGCATCGTGGTGGAGGAGGCGCAGGTGATCGAATACCTGGGCCGGCCCAAGGTATGGAAGGACGAGGCATCCGATCGAACCGACGTGGCAGGCGTCGCCACCGGCCTCGCCGTCACCGGAGCCGGCGGCGAAGTGTTGTTTGTCGAAGCCGGGGCCACCGATGGCGACCCCGGACTCACGCTCACCGGACAGCTGGGCGACGTGATGCGAGAGTCGGCCCGCATCGCCCTCTCCTACATCGAGAGTCACCATGGCGCATACGGCATCGATTTGGACAAGCTCAGACACCGATTTCATCTCCACGTTCCGGCAGGGGCCGTTCCCAAGGACGGACCGTCGGCCGGGGTTGCCATGACGGCGGCGCTGGTGTCTTTGCTGACCGGACGCAAGGTCAAGGACAGCGTCGGCATGACGGGCGAAGTCACGCTCACCGGGAAGGTGCTTCCCGTCGGGGGTGTGAAGCAGAAGGCCCTCGCCGCCCACCGAGCCGGCTTGCTGGAGGTGATCATTCCGCGACGGAACGAGCCCGACCTCGACGATCTTCCCGACACGGTGCGCGACCAGATCGTCTTCCACGTCGTAGACACCATCGACGAGGTCATCGACCTCGCCCTGGAGCGGGCTCCCCAACCAGTTTGAGACGCCTCGGCCCCCGCGGGTATCTTGTGTACACGCGGGGGCGAGGACAAGGGATCAGCCCCGGAGCCGGGGCGCGATCTCCGGCGACGGGAGGGAATCACAATGGGCACCAACGGCGAGCGGGGTCGAAGCCGCTTCTGGAAACGCCGGCGGAGTGGAGACGAGCCGGCTGATCAACAACAGCTCGAGATCCCCCTCGAGAGGCCGGCCTCCGCCGACGAAGAGTTCCTCGAGCAGATGCGGGCGGCCATCGAAGCTGCGGCACCCCACCACGAACCCGAATCACCGCGCGACCTTGCGGCCCTTGCCGACCTCGTGACCTACCAGCAGACCGGCGAGGCGCGGGTTCCCCATGTCTCCGTGCCCACCGGTGCGTGGAACACCCTGGCGTCGGAGTCGGTGGCACGCGGGCTGCGCCGCCTGGAGACACCGGGACGGGATGAAGCGCTGTTCAAGATGGCTCTCATCGAACCCACGCACCTGTCGGCGGTCCTGATGACGGCAGCCGCGGCCTTGGTGCTCAAGACCGGAGATGTGGCCCCGTGGCGGCATCGTGCCCACAGCGAGCACCACGACCCCAGGCCGATCCCCGGAGAGGAGAAGGCCGGCGTCATGATCGGGATGGCCTTCACCGGGCCGTGTGAGCCTGTGATAACGCCGCTCGCCGACCCCCAGTGGTTCCAGCTCGACGGAGTGGACCTCATCGTCCATTCCCACCTCTACGACGCCCTGATCGTGAGGGTGCCGGAGCCCAATGCGCGCGCCACCTGCTACCTGGTCCCCGTTCACAGTGACAAGGGCCGACCGAACGGCATCGAGGTTTTGCGCCTGTTCGGAAAACCCGGGACCGCACCCCAGGCGTTCGCCGAGGCGAAGCTCGACGGAAGCCGGGCGGTCCGAATCGGCCCGGCCGGGGTGGGCGACGATCTGCTGGAACCGGCGATCGCCCGTCTTCGCACCGACGCCGCCATCATCGGGGCGGCCCAGATGCGGGTGGCCGTCGATGCCCTGGCCGAGGGTCTCGAGCGTCGAAAGGGCGCCGACGTCTTCCATCGCCTCTTGGTGTCCGACATCGAGGCGGTCGTCGCCCGAGAGATGGCGTTCGCGGCATCGCGAGAGACCGCCGGGCCGGTGTTGGGCGAGCTCGCCCTGGTGGTGGCTCAGCACTGGGTGAGGTCCCGCTCCGAGGCGATCATTCCAGACGCCGCCGCCATAGTTCACCTCGAGGAGACCGCTCGGCCCGGACTCACGTTCACCTCCCCGCTCCTCCCGCTGTGGGGCGCGACTCCGGTGGTGCTGAGAGCCGAGTTCGCCCGTCTCGTCAAGCAGGGCCGCCTCGAAGTCTTCCTCGAAGCGTGCGCCAAGAAGCCGGCCTCCACTCCGTTGGCGGCCACCTTCCGCTGGCTTCTCGAACTCGCCCTCGACGCCGAGGCTCCGATCCGCGACCGGCTCGAAGCCACGTCGCTCTTGTGGGCGGCGTCCATCCTCGTGGATCTCGGCCGCATCGATGCTGCCGCTTCACTGCTCGGCGCCGACGCGGTTCCCATTCAGCGAAGCGAACTCGTCCAGGCTCGACGCTCGGCCGCCGAGAAGGCGACCAACCCCGGGCCCGAGGATTCTGGACGGCTGGTGGTCGATCTCCGATCGGTGGACAGTCCGATCGGCGTGCCCACGTCCCTCGACCTCGGCTACAGCTGACCCGGCCCATAAACCCACCGGCCGTGTAGGTTTCCGCCGATGGGGTCTGTGGGGACGTGGTCACGGGTGGCGGTAGCGACCGTGCTCCTGGCGGCCTGCACATCCCCTGGCGCACGGCCAACGGGCACCGAAAGGGCCTCGCCGTCGACCGCGGCCGTTCCGGCCGGAGCCGCTCCGACCACTGCCGCGCAGACCGCTGCGACGGCCCGAACCTCACTCCCCGACGAGGTGTGTCCGTCAGGCGGCGGGGTCGCCTTCGCCGACGGGCTCACCGCCACCGTCGTCGACATCCCCGGTTCCGACCTCCGCATCCGAGCTGCCGTGTACCCCCATCCCGACCACGAAGGCAACCCGTGGTCGCAATGGGGGCAGGGTCTTGCGACGGCCGACGGCCGCTTCTTCTCGGCCATCGGCGATCACCTGGGCGCAGACGGCAACAGCTACCTCTACGAGTTCGACCCGGATACCGGCGTCCTCGCCGAGATCGGAGATCTGCGTACGTTGGTGGGCGCGGAGCCCGGGGAGTGGGGCCACGGCAAGATCCACGCCCAGATGGTTGCGGGGCCGTGTGGAGAGTTCTACGCAGCGGGCTACTGGGGCTCCAGGCGCGGAATCGATGGGTACGAAGGCGGATCGTTGCTCCGGATCGACCCCGATCGTCGGATGATCGAGAATCTGGGTGTCCCGATCCCCGGCCATGGCATCCCTTCGCTGGCGTCGTGGCCCGCCGGAGGCCTGCTCTACGGCGAGGCGGCTGATCCGGGGGCCGAGACTGGGTCCAACACCGGGCCGTTCTTCGTGTATGACGTCGTGTCTCGGGAAGTGATCTACACGTTCGATGACCCCAGCCACACCGGCTTTCGATCGATCGCCGTCGACGCCGCGGGCCGCGCCTACTTCGGGGTCGGTGACGGCGTGCTCGGCGTGTACGAGCCCGAGACGAACGACCTCGGGGACACGGTGAACATTCCCGGGGAGGTGTTGCGGGCGGCGGCGACCGTCGGAGAGCGGGTCGTCGCCGTTTCGGATCGTCCGGCGGTCTTCTTCACCATCGGCGGAGATGGAACGATCACCGAACTGGGTCCGGCCCGCGGCTATACGACATCTATCGCCGGCACCGGGCCCCTGTACTCGGTTCCCGGCGCCCACGGCGACGGCTACGACATGGGTACTCCCGTGATCGCCCTCGATCCGGACTCGGGCTCCGAGTCCGTGCTGGTGGAGCTGGCCCCGCTCATCGAGGAAGCCTTGGGTCTCCGGCTCGGAGGCACATACGGCGTAGTCCAGGCGGGCGACCGGCTCTTCCTGTCGCTCAACGCCGGCGGACCGGCCGACCGTGACCCATTCGGCGAGGTGGTGCTGGTCGAGGTGACCCTGCCATGAGAGCGGTCTGGGTGGTCTTCGCCGTCATCCTGTCCGCTTGTACTTCCTCTGGTTCCGGGACAACTGCCGCCGCGCCGACCACGCGACCCGCCGGCCCGACATCGACCTCGCCCGGGCCGTCGACCGGTGCCTCCTCCTCCACGGGAGCTTCGTCGATCACCTGCTGGACAGCTCCGGCGGCGGCGGGATCGGACGGCATCTCGTTCGAGATCGGCACCGAGGGGTTCGGCCTCGTCGAACCCCTCGACGACATCAAAGGCCACGCCGGCGCCTTTGGCGACGTAGACGGTGATGGGTGGGTGGACCTGTTCGTGGGCACCTTCGCCAACCGTCCCGTGTCCGACTACCAGGTCCGGGGCGCCCCAGGCCCGGGTCCGGATCGCGTCCTTCTCCACGATGGCGAGGCGTTTGCCGATGCCGGGGTCGACTTCGATCTGGGTCGCACATCGGGGGCGGTGTTCGCGGACCTCGACCTCGACGGTGACCTGGATCTGGTCGTCTCCCGAAACACCCGACCCGGTCAGGAACGTGGCGATGCGGCGTCGGTGATCTATCGAAACGACGGTGGGACGTTGGGGTTCGAGACAGTGCTCGCCGATGCCGAAGGCGGACGGTCGATCGGAGTCATCGACATCGACAGCGATGGACTCCCCGACCTCATCCTGCTCGAGGATCGATGGAGCGGAGGCTCGTCGGTGGTGTACCGCAACCTGGGAGAGCTGCGCTTCGAAGATGCCACCGCTTCTTTCGGGTTTCCTCCCGACGTCCACGGGCTCGGCATCGGCACGGCGGATCTCGACGGTGATGGCGTCACGGACGTTGTGGTTGGTGGGTCCAATCGGGTCTTCCTGGGCACCGGCTCCGGGCTGGCGGAGGTTCCGGGTGTCATCTCGGACTGGGAGGTGTTCACCGACGAGGACGACGTGGCGGGTGTTTCGATCGCCGACGTGACGGGTGACGGATTGGCGGACATCGTTCTCGGTCAGCACTACAACTCGACACTGAGTCGTGACACCCGTGTTCCGGTGAGGCTCTACGTGAACCGCAGCAGACCGGGTGAAGTCCGATTCGAAGACGTCACCGAGGCTGCCGGATTGGTGGGTCTCCCCACGAAGGCACCACATGCCGAATTCGTCGACCTCGACAACGACGGCCTGGTCGACATCATCACCTCTGCGGCGGGTGGTGACGGTTCGTTGCCCGCCGTGTTTCGCAACAAGGGGATCCAGGACGGGATCCCGAGATTCGAGCCTCCGTCGGGTCTTGGATCGGCGCAGTACTGGGTCGCCCTTCCCACCGCCGACATCGATCGAGATGGCCGGGTGGACGCCTTCGGGGTCGAGTGGGAGACGGCTCTGCAGTCGCCTCTCTTCCGAAACACCTCGTCGTCGGGGCACTGGCTGGAGGTTGCAGTCGATGAGTCCCTTGGAGGCGGGCCGGGGACCAGCGTCGAGGTGTACGCGATGGGGGGCGCCGGCGATCCTTCGATGCTGCTCGGAGCTCGTGAGATCTCGGTATCCCAGGGGTACTCAGCCGGGAACGAGGCCGCCGTCCACATCGGGCTGGGGTCGTCGGATCGAGTCGACGTGGTCGTCACGCCCCCCGGCGGCCCGCCGATCACCCTGGGAGATATCGCCGCCGACCGTCGCATCCGCCTCCCCGACGGGTGTTGAGCGAGCCGGCACCGGCGTTCTACCCTGGGGTCATGCCTTCTTTCGATGTTGTATCCCAGGTGGACCTCCAAGAACTCCGAAACGCCATCGATCAGGCGGCCCGCGAGTTCGCCAATCGATTCGACTTCCGGGGAACCGACACAACCGTCGAGATCTCAGGGGAAGACTCTGTGGTCGTCGAGTCATCCGCCGAGGGCCGGCTGGAAGCCGGGAATCAGGTTCTCAGGGAGAAGCTCATCAAGCGAGGGATCGATCCCAAAGCCGTTTCCGGCGGCGAGGTGAAGACCGTGGGCGGCGGCAGAGTTCGGAGCGTGTGGGCGCTAGCCCAGGGCATCGGTCAGGCCGAAGCAAAACAGCTGACAAAGCACATTCGAGATTCGGGCCTCAAGGTACAGGCTCAGGTTCAGGGCGATCAGGTCAGGGTGCAGGGCAAGAAACGCGACGACCTCCAGGAGGTCATCCAACTCCTCAAAGGACTCGACTTCGATCTCCCGTTGCAGTTCATCAACATGCGCGACTGAGAACCGTTTTGGAGGCTGCGGCCAACAACCTGGGACCGGCGGTCACCGAGACGATTCGGGGGAAACCGCACCACCACGGGGGAGCCGAGGGGGTCGAAATCGAGGCTCCAGGGGGACGGGATCGTCGGTCGCACCGCAACAAGAGGTGCGAGCGGAAGCCACCATCCGCTCGCACCTCTTGTTCGTTGGGGATTGGGACCTGTGCCGGACTAGCGAGTCGCGAGGGCCTCGGCCAGGCCGGAGCGTGGCCACTCCGTGGTGAGGATTGCCGCGAGCTCGGCTGCGATCTCGTTGGCATCTCCGTAGACCGCGCCGAGCGCCGTCGGGAGGCTTCGGTCGATCGCCATCGGCTCCGGGGGCTGTGCTCGCGGCACGACGGCCAGTACTGCTTGTCGAGTGTCAACCATTCTCGCCACCCGGGCGTCCACCGGCCGATCGGTGACGAGGACGAGCTGCTCGCACATTCCGTGGAGCGTTGCCGATTCGATCGGGCCGCAGTCGACGACGATGATGCCGGCTACCGGTCTCAGTCTGTCGAGAAGCCTCCGATACGTGGCAGGAGCCGGGTGATCCGCGGTGGCCGGGTCGGACACGACGACGATGGGACCTTCGGACCGGGCCGCGAACCGGGCGTCCGGGAGCCCGTGGCCATCGATTGCCTCGGTGATCACGACTGTGTTCGAGCGGACTCGGCGGCTCACGCCGGATCGATCCGGATCACCATCGATGAGGGCGACCCTGTCGGCTCTGGCCCGGGAGAGGACGTCGACCAGCTCGACGGCGATTGCGGCGCTCGAACCGGGTTCCGACTGACTGACGACGCCGATCGTGACCGGTCGGCGCAGGCGGATCCGACCGATGATCCACTGGAGCCGGCGTTCGTACGCCGTCCACTCCCACATCGCTCGGGCCCGGCCCATCGGCCCATCTCCGAGCGCGTCCACGGTGGTCCTCAGTCCGAGGAAAGCGGTCGTGCATGCGGCGAGCCGTCGCACGGTTCCGAGCCGATCGGGGAGGAGATCGGCGGCCCGCACGGTCGGACTGCCGGCGCTCGGCCCGGTCGGAGAGTCCACGAGATCTGGTTCAGTGGCTACCACCGCCCTCGCCACGTAAACGGTGTCTCCTGACCTGACGCCGAAAGCCGAGAGGCTCACGTCGGGGGGAATCCGCTGTCCTGATTCGGTATAGGCGAACCAGGGTCCATCGGCGAATGACCGGTCGCCGACCAGGCAGACCATCGACGCCAGGACGTCCTCGAGTGGAGCATCTGCCGGCACGTCCGGGGCGGTTGCCCGGCATGTCGGGCCGGCAACCTCGATCGACAGCATCGGACTCACAGCGCCGCTCCGTGGAGGGGGCGGTCTGCGACCGGCGGTGGGGGGTCGCACAGAGCCACCTGAACCTCGGTGACCCGGCCCCGCCCCACCCAGGTGCCGCGCCCCGGCGGCCGAATCGTCGCTTTCACACCGCCGATGAGTGGTCCTTCGCCGGGGTCACCGCTGAG
>Ga0224510_10001065_pt1 | contig 18786 bp, 20 predicted proteins | sample SF_May12_sed_USG_FD_170161 | JGI IMG/M metagenome (GOLD analysis project Ga0224510, IMG submission 170161) | Sediment microbial communities from San Francisco Bay, California, United States - SF_May12_sed_USGS_4_1 | ecosystem: Environmental > Aquatic > Marine > Sediment | place: USA: California... | reverse complement strand
AACGGGAAATGCGCCACGTCCAGGAAGTTCTCTATCGCCCGAGGGGCGGCGGCCCTGAATCGGTACGGTCCGCAATGGATCTTCCTGAACGCCGGATCCGCCCATTCGGGAAAAACGGGTATGTCGTATCGGGGGTCGCCCAGCGAAACCCAGATCCAGCCGTATCGCTCCCGGGCCGTATACGAAGGTACCGTCGCACGACCCGGTGGTGGTTGATCGGGATGCGCGGGGATGCGGATGCATTTTCCGGTTCCGTCGTACACCCAACCGTGATACGGGCAGGTGAGGCAGCCGTCCGCGATCGTGCCGAGCGACAGCCGGCTTCCACGATGACGGCAAAGGTCATCCCACACATGGATCGAATCGACTCCCCTCCACACGACCAGATCGCGCCCGAGGAGCGTGACTCCGACCGGGTGATCCCCAACGTCGGATGCGAGCGCCACGACGTGCCAGTCGTCGATCAGGACTGCATCATCGAGCTTCGGGCTCATGTGTGAAGGTTACCGATCGCTCAGAAACCCATTGACTGACGGCCACGGACTGCTCAGAATCGCCACATGCTGACCGATCGCCAGCTCGAATCATTCCATGACCAGGGTTTCCTCGTCATTCCTGGAGCCCTCGTGGCAGCCGATCTCGATCCGGTGGTCGCCGAATACGAGCGGGCTCTCGATGACGCAGCGCACCGGATGTACGAACTCGGACAGCTCTCCTCGACCCACGAGGGTCTGGACTTCCAAGAGCGCTATTTCGCCCTCATTTCGGAGAACCCGGCGACCTTCTACTACCTGGGAATCTCACTTCCGCTGGACTATGAACAGCTCCCGCCGGAGTTCATACGTGTCCACACCGGACAGGCCCTGTTCCGGCTCTTGAGCCACCCCACGATCCTCGACATCGCCGAGAGCGTTCTCGGGGGCGAGATAATCTTGAACCCGGTTCAGCAAGCGAGGCTGAAGCCGCCTCAACGGTTCCTGAGCGGGCCGGTGGCGGAGTACTCGAACATCGGCGCCACCACATGGCACCAGGACTTCGGAGCCGTCATGGACGAGGCGGCGGGTACGGAGATGCTCACCGTGTGGGTCGCCATGACCGACGCAACCGAGGAGATGGGGTGTCTCGCAGCGATCCCCGGTTCGCACCGTGAGGCGGCGCTCACCCTGCATTGCCCTGGAGTGAAGAACGCGGCCGAGAACTACATCCCGCAGGTGCTCCTGGACCGTCATGGACGAGATCCGGTGCCGCTTCCGTGCCCCAGGGGGTCACTCGTGTTGCTGGATCGCTTCACCGAGCACGGTGCCCTCCCCAACGAGTCGGACACCCTGCGGTGGAGCTTCGACCTCAGGTATCAACCGTCAGGGATGCCTACGGGACGCCCGGCGTTTCCGTCCTTCGTCTTGAGAAGCCGCTCCGGGGCGTTTGCTGTCGTGGACGATCCCGCCGAGTACTCGTCTCGGTGGGACGATACGAGGACCCGGATCCTGGCCGGCGCCGTCGCAGGTCCTTTGTACGAACAGAACCGATGGTTGGCGAACCGTGGCAATCCAGTGTGTGCCTGACTCGTCCGGCGAGCCCTGGCGGTTGTGGGCGACGATGCTGGCGGTCCGCGACCGTGGTGACGGAATCCATCTGCACCGATTGCGCTCCTGAGGTTTGGATCGGTCCATGAGAAACCTCACCGACTTTCGAGTCTTGACCTTCGATTGCTACGGCACCCTCATCGATTGGGAAACCGGCATCTGGGATGCGCTCCAGCCCGTGATCGCCGCGAACCACAGGTCAGACATCACCAGGCAGCCGGCACTTCGAGCATTTGCCCGTCACGAGAGCCGGCAAGAGGCCGAAACGCCCCACGAGGTCTATCCCGAGATCCTCCGTCGCGTTCACCGGTCGCTGGCGGCGGAGTTGAATCTCGACACCGACGATCACCTCGACAGCGCGTTCGGTGCCTCGGTGCCGATGTGGCCGGCATTCCCCGACTCCGCCGATGCCCTCCGATCGCTCGCCGAACGTTTCCGGCTGGTCATACTGTCGAACGTGGATCGTGAGGGTCTCGCGGCGTCCAACCGGCGGCTCGGTGTGGACTTCGACGCCGTCTACACCGCCGAAGAGATCGGCTCCTACAAACCGAATCCCGTAAACTTCGCCTACATGCTGTCCCGCCTCGAGACCGACCTCTCGCTCCGAGACTCCGATGTTCTCCACACGGCACAGAGTCTCTTCCACGACCACGTGCCGGCCTCGCGACTGGGCCTGGGAACGGCATGGATCGACCGGCAAAGGCTGTCGCAGGGAGGTGGCTGGGGAGCTACGGCCGAGGTGGAGGCTCGCCCGATCACCGATTTCACCTTCTTCACGCTGGGAGAGATGGTCGAGGCGGTGGCCGTCTCCTGATGGAGCTGCGCTGATGGAGCTGCGCTGATGGAGCTGCGCGTCGATCAGGTGAGCGCCTCCAAGAACCGGTCGAACTCTTCGGGATCGATCTCGGCGGTTTCTGTTTCGTCCGGGAACGCCCCCGCCGCCACGTCGGCCCGGTAGGCGGTGAGGGCTCTGACCCGCTCGGCTCGGACCTGTTCGTACAACGAAGCGAGGTCCCCGTAGGTGCGAGAGTGGCGGGGCGTCCGTCCGCCCTCGCCGCAGATGTCGGTGGTGAACAGGAACAGGACGTCGGCGGCCGCTCCTGAACCCAGCGAGATCGTGCACAGTCCCGTGCGCCGGTCGATCTCGGCCATGACCCTGGCAGGGATCAGTTCGCACTCCACCGCGAACGCCCCGGCATCTTCGAGGCGTCGGAATCGGTTCCACAGGTCGACCGCCTCGGGGGCGGTCTTTCCGACTGCCCGCACCCCGCCGTACAGCGTGGACTTCTTGGGCACGAACCCGAGGTGGCCCATCACGGGGAGGTCCTCTTCCGCCAGCCGTTCCACGGACTGCATTCCTCGAGCCGTTATCACGGCGTCGGCTCCGGCTGCCAGGGCGTCGTAGGCGACACCGAGCAGTTCGTCGGCGGTGACAGAACCCGTGAAGTCGATCGCCGCCGTGACGAACAACCGGGCCGACCCGGCCCGAACCTCGGGGACCGCCTGCGACATGCACACAACCATCTCGATGGCGGCCGCCTCGGCGGCCGCAGCCTCGTCGGCGGTGGACGCCGTCACCTGGGCGAGGTGACCGGGCTGTCCCCGGCGCCCCAGGAGCGACGACACCGTCACGGTTCGGTCCGCCTCGCGGCCGTTGTAGTCGAGTATCCGCGCCATCGGTCTCCTTCGTTCGGTTGCCAATGAAACCAGACGGACCCTCAGGTCGTCGGGAGGGTGTCAGCATCTGCGAGGGACGTGCGAATGTCGACATCGGCTCGCGGTGTGACGTCGGGGCAGAATCGCCGGGATGCAGTCTCGAGCGCGGTGCGAACCTCCTCGGCAACAGAAGGAGCATCAGAGACGTCACATTCGATGACGACCGAGTCGTGCACCGTCTGCACGGGTCGGGCACTCGGGTAGCGTTCCAGGCGTTGATGGAGGTCGGCGTAGGCGCTCAGCATGATGTCGGCGACGCCGCCCTGGATCGGGGCGTTCCGCCAGGCATTCACCATCGCAGACACCCGTTCGCGTGCCGCCTTGCCAAGCCAGGCGTGGGCCACGTCATCACCCAGGCAGTCGCCGAGGCTCTCGATGTACTGCCGTCGCAAAGATCGGTTTTCGAAGACCCGCTCCACGTGGCCGTCGGATGCTGCGGTGAGGCTCACGGCGTGGTCGCGTTCGAACCGGTGCCGCACGCTTTCCAGGTCGGGGTCGGGCGACCGGATCGCCGAGATCGACGCCACCAGAAACAGCCGGTCCAGGTGCAGCTCGAACTGCTGCCTGCGTCCGGCGAGGGTCCGGCTCGAGAACCGGAACGGCTCGCCGCCGGACACGAGGGCGACGGGAGCCGAGTATCGCGCCAGCCACTCGATCTCCGCTCGTACATCGGGTGAATCGATCCGGTCGGGGTGCCGCTCGGCGATCTCGTCGACGGTCGGACGGCGACCCTCGATGGCACGGAACTCACGCCGGATCGAATCCATGTCACGGAAGCCGCGCGCCAGTCGCATGCTCAGCCGCCAGTCGATCACCGACGTCTCTTCGGCGATCTTCTTGATCTCGGCGATACGCGCCTCTCCCCACGAAGCGGTACCGGGGTAGGTGCGGCGGTACCTGGCGAGGAGCTCGGCCGCCTCCTCGGTGGTGGTTGGCGTGCCCTCAGCGGTGAGGGTTCTCCCCAGTGATGCTGCCCCCGATCCGTAGGCGATGCCGAAGTTCAGCGCCTTGGCGATTTGGCGGAGACGTTTGAATCGCTCCGGATCCGAGTCGGACAAGTCCTCGGGTTCGAAACCGAACATCGATGCGGCGGTGGACACGTGGACGTCCACACCTCGCTCGAACGCCCGTCGCAGCGGCTCGTCCTCTGCCACCTGGGCCAGATACCGGAGTTCGGCCTGACTCAGGTCCGCATGAACGAAGACCCTGTCTTCCCGCTCCGGCCGCAGGTACGGCTTCATCCTGGGGGTGAAGTTCTGGGCATTGGGGTTGCGGCTGGCCAGCCGACCCGTGTTGGTCCCGACCACTTGCACGTATTGGGGTCGGAGCCTCCCGTCGGGGTGGACGTGTTCCACGATGGACTCGCCGTAGGTCGTGATGACCTTGGCTTGGTTCCGGTATTCGAGGAGCGCCTCGCACAACTCGCCGCCGATCTCCCTCAACACGCCTGCCCGCATCGAGTCGGTGTCCGTGAGCAGCCGCTCCGCGCCCTCGCGGGTCTTGGCCCACATTCGGACCTGCGGCGCGGCCCATCGGTTGAGCGCCTCCCGAACCTGGGCGTCCGACGCCGGGTTCCAGGTTGGTTCCACCACGTCGTCGAACAGAGTGCCCTGGCCCCCGCCGGTGAGTCCTGCGAGCTTCCCTATCGACGCCCGGTGCTGGGCTTCGATTTGGGCGAGCTCGATCTTCCATCCCTCGTGGTCGAAAGGAAGTCCCGTGCGCTCCATCCGGTCGAGAAATGGACGGGCCCCCTGTTCGATCTCGCAGATCTCGGACAGCCGGGCGCGCTCGATTTCGACTCGAATTCGATCGGAAACCCAGAGCGTGAGAACGGCGTCGGCAGCCGAATACGAGATCTGCTCGGCCGTGAGGTCGTCGGTTGCCGTGAAGGAGAGTTGGGTGGTGCCCTTTCCCTCGATGTCGATTCCGAGGTAGTGAGACGTTGCCCACGCCAGCCCGTGATACCAGGCGAATCCGCTTCGCCCTTGGTGGATGAGGGCGTCGGCGATCTGGGCGTCCCACCAGGTGATCGCCCCGGTGGTGTCGGAGGTGCGGTACACGGCGGCGTCGATCACCCGCGCATCGAAGCCGGCATTCCAAGCGTCGGCGGTGACCCCTTCGAGGACCGGCGCCAGCAGCATGGGGTCAACATCTCTGGCGTCTATGACGAACGCTCGCTCCCCATCGGGAGTGCGGGTTGCGACGGACATCACTCGCAGTTCGCCGGAGCGCGGACCGTCGATCGGGACTTCGGTGTCGATCGCCACGCGATCCGCCGCAGCCAGCACCGCCGCCAGATCATCGACCCGGGCGGCGTCGGCGATCACCGTGATCGGAACCGAAGCGGCGTCTCGAAGCATTCGCCGACCCTAGGCCGCTCCGGCCGACGACGGAGTACGACTCGCGTTGTCAGCGCCAGGAATACGAGAAGGCCCAAAATCCCGGGGGAGTGATCGGCCACATGGCGGCGTCGCTCAACCTGACTGCGTGGATCTGGTGTATCACGCTGTCGCCGGAGGACCCTCCCGTCACGAAGGCGATCTGGTCTCCATCGGGCGACCAGTCGAACGTCCCAAGCACGCCATCGGGGATGTCCGAGAGCACGATGTCGGGGTCCCCACCGGTGAGGGTCGCGATGTGAATGCTCTCCGCCCCGGTGGTGCCGTCGGAGTCGACGTAGGCGAGCCTCGTTCCATCCGGTGACCAGGCGAGGTGGGTGACGTACTCGACACGGGCCACGGATCGCCATTCACCGGTCGAAGGTGTGATGACGAGGATGTCGGATTCGCCGGGTGCGACCCCGCCCATCGTGGCGTCGGAGAGCAGGGCCAGTCGGGTGCCGTCCGGGGACCACTGCAGGAGCGACAACGTCCGGTTGTCGTGGGAGAAGCGATCCAGGACCCCACCCGTCCGGTCGATCACCGTGATCGCCTGTGCGGAGTCGTGGATGGCAGCCGCCAGTCCGGTCGGGGCCCACACGATGGCCCCCGTTTCTTCGATGGTTCGGATCCGGTCCAGAGCCTGCGTGGCCACGTCGAGACTCCACATCGACATACCTCCGGCCTCCCCTGCCGACAACCAGATCGTTTCACCGTCCGGAGACCAGATGTAGGCGTCGACACCGGGTGCGACGTCGAGCCAGTCGGGTGTCAGCTGTCGCCGGGCGCCTCCTTCGAACGGGATCGAGAACAAGCGTCTCACACATTCGGGAGATTTCGGGTTGTCGCTCGGGCACAGCCCGAACAGGTCGATGTAGGAGATGGTGCCCGCGTCGGGAGACAATTCCGGCTGCGACGACCATTCCCGGGAGACCACCACTGGAAGGCGGGTTCCGTCGAGCACGGCGAGCTGAGTGAGGCCGAAGCTCGCGCCATGGGTGCCGAACACCATACGACCATCGAATGCGTCGGTCGGCGCCGGCGTGGGCAGGTGCAGCGCCCGGGCCAGGAACGCCGCCATCTGACCTCGGGTCACCACGTCGGTCGGGCAGAAACGACGGTTTGCTGGGGGGTCACAGCCGACCGTGATTCCGGAAGCGGCCATGGCGTTGATGTCGGCCTCGAACACCGTGCCGTCGTCGTCATCGAACGTGTCAATCATGGACGGGGAAAGCTCGAACGCGCGTGTCAGCATGGTGGCCATCTCGGCGCGGGTGATCGGACGGTCGCCGCAGAATGCGGTGTTGGCCGGCGGGTTGCACCCCTTCACCCAACCCGCCGCCTCGAGGGCGCCGACATTGTGAGCGTGTACGCCCGTGACATCCGTGAGTCTCTCGGGTGGCCGCGGGGTGGAGCCGGTGGCGCGGACCAGGAACGTCGCCATCTCGTAGCGGGTGACGGGCACGTCGGGACAGAAGTACGACCCGTAGGCATCACACCCCACTGTGACGCCCGCTTCCCGAATCGCCTCGATCGCACCCTCGAAGACGTGACCGTCGTCGTCGAAGAACGTTCCACCCGGAGGGAGCGGTTCCGCTGTAGCCATGGCGGGCAGGGTCATCGACACGATCACCATCGCCGTGAGTCCCAGAATCACCCTCATGACGGATCCTCCTGAACGAACCCTACGGCATACAGAGCGGTTCGGACCGGTCTCGCGGACGTGAGTTGATGAACGTTCTAGGCTCCACCTCGATCCAGCTCTTGTTTCGCGCTCGGAGATCTCGTGCCTGCAACCCATGCCTTTGACACCGTCCTCACCGCCACCGGCAACAACACGGGAATCGTCGTCCCGCCAGAGATCATCGAGGCACTCGGGGCCGGAAAGAGGCCACCCGTGATGGTGGTGATCAACGGATACTCCTTCCAGACGACGGTGGGTGTCATGTCCGGACGATCGATGATCCCGGTCAGCGCCGCCGTCCGGAAGGAGTCGGGTCTCGCGGCCGGCGACGCGATCCGGGTGGAACTGGCTGTAGCGGCGAAGCCACGCTCGGTCGATGTCCCGGCTGACTTCGCCGCGGCCATGGCTGAGGCGAAGGGCGCGCGAGCCTTCTTCGACGGACTGTCCAACAGTATCCAGCGCTATCACATCGATCTAATCAATGGTGCGAAGGGACAAAACACGAGGGTTCGAAGGATAGAAAAGGCTGTCGCCCTCTTCCTGGCGGGCAAGCCTCGTTGAGATGCGGAATTTCAGAACGCGGATCACCATGGCGCCGTCCGGCGGGGCCCCCGACATCGAGTCGCGCCTCAGGGCCGTACCAGGGGCATGCCCGATGTTCAGAGACATCCGGGTGTGCCAGGATCACCAACGATGTCGATAGTCGTCGCTCGAGACCTGACCCAACGGTTCGGCGCAGTCACCGCCCTGGACGCACTCTCGCTGACTGTGGAGCCAGGTGTCACCGGTCTCGTGGGTGCCAACGGTGCCGGGAAAACCACTCTGCTGAGAATCATGCTCGGCCTCGTCCACCCCACATCCGGCTCCATCACGGTGTTTGGTACCGACGCCCGGACCGACCCGCTGGCGGTGAGGGCCACCGTGGGATACATGCCGGAAGGCAACTGCATCCCCAAGGATCAGACGGCAGCAGACTTCGTAGCCTTCGCCGCTCAGCTCGCCGGTGTGCCGCCCAAAGACGCCAGACGGCGGGCGTCCGAGACGTTGTTCCTCGTCGGGCTCGAAGAGGAACGGTTCCGATTCTTGGGTGACTTCTCCACGGGCATGCAACAACGGGTGAAGCTCGCTCAGTCGATCGTGCACGGTCCGAAGCTGGTCCTGCTCGACGAACCGGCATCCGGTCTCGACCCGGCGGGACGTGAACAGATGCTCGCCTTGATCCGGCGTCTCGGTGGGTTCGGAATCAACGTGATCGTGTCATCTCACGTTCTGACCGACATCGAGGAGACCTGCACGCGGGTGGTGATGTTGGACGCCGGGAAGCTCATCCGATCAGGTGACCTGGCGGAGCGACGGTCGGACGTTTCGATCACCGTCGAGGTGATGGGCGCCGTCGACGGGTTCGCCCGAGACCTCGTGGCCGCCGGACTCGACGTGTCCGTGACCGGCAATCGCGTGGCGGTCGTCGCCCCCGACGACCAGGTGTTCGACATCATCCGTGATTCGGCGACCGCCAATGGCATCGGCATATTCCGAATGGGACGCCGGTCGGTGTCGTTGGAGGACGAGTTCCTGGATTCCGCAGGAGGAGCGGCATGAGCGATGCGGTGATCTTCGATCGCGGCTACCGGGCTTACGACGGCGCCCTTCGAGGTCGTTCCGGAGTACGGCGCGCCATCTACGCCGACGGGGTTCGGAGGATCCTCGGACTCCGGAGAAAGGCCCGACGGAAGGTCCTGCCCTGGGGCCTGCTGGCCATCGGTGTCGTGCTCGCCTCGGTGTTCATCGGGATCCAGTATGTGGCCGGGTCGCTGGCAGCAGCCGCCTCCGAAGGGCTTCCGTCGTACCCGGAGCTCTTCGACGTGTACTCGCGGATCTCATTGCTGTTCCTCGCGGTGACGATTCCAGAACTGCTCGGACCCGACCGGGCCCATGGGGTCACGTCGGTCTACTTCTCGCGCCCGATGACCGTGGGCGACTACCTCGGCTCCAAGGCCGCCGCCTACCTGTCGATGGCAATGGCGATCTATCTCGTGCCGCAATTCGCACTCCACCTCGGCCGCGCCGGTTTGAGCAACGACGGCTTCCTCTCCTATCTCGGCTCGAACATGGACATCGTGTGGAAGGTCGTCGTAGTGGCCCTCGCTTTCGCGCTTGTTCACGGAGGGCTGCTCGCCATCGTCTCCTCGTACATCGATCGAACCGCATTCGCGGCCGCCACGTTCCTCGGCATCGTGATCGCGGGCGGCGGTCTTGCCGAGACGCTCACCCGAGCCGGGTTCTCGGGCAGTGAGTACTTCTCGCTGCTCGCGTTCGACGGCTTCGCCCGGCACATTCGAGACTGGCTCTTCGATGTCGACATGGGCGCGACGGCGACCGAACTCGCGGGTTTCTCGCCCTGGGTTGCGGTCGGTGGGGTGCTGGCTGTGGCGGTTGCAGGTTCGGCATGGGTGTATCGCAGCTATCGGAGACTCGCATGACGGCTGAAGCCATAGGGCTGTCCAAATGGTTCGGACAGAAGGTGGCCCTGTCAGACGTGACCGTGTCGTTCGGACCGGGCGTGACCGGGTTGTTGGGACCGAACGGCGCCGGCAAGACGACACTTCTCCGGGTACTCACCGGGTTGCAGGTCCCCAGCCAGGGTCAGGTGCGTCTTCTCGGCGTCGACCCCCGGGTCGACCGTTCTGTGTACTCGAAGGTTGCGATGGTTCCCGAAGACGAGGCCGTGTACCCCGATCTCAGCGCTCGGGATTTCATGACACTGAAGGCATCGCTCGCCCGGCTGGACGAGCCTGCAGCGGCGGTCGACCGGACGCTGGAACTCGTTGGGCTCGTCGACGTGGCAGACCGGAAGTTGGGCGGGTTCTCGAAGGGGATGAAACAACGGGCCAAGGTGGGTGCCGCCCTGGTGACGGGGCCCGAAGTGCTCGTGCTCGATGAACCGTTGAACGGAGCGGATCCCGTGCAGAGGGCGCACCTCATCGACCTGTTCGTCCGCCTGGGCGGGCAGGGTGTCGTCGTGATCGTGTCCTCGCACGTGCTGGTCGAGGTCGAACGAATGACCCATCAGGTGGTGGCGATGGTCGACGGCCGTCTCGCAGCCACCGGCGACCTCGCAGCGTTGCGCGCTTCGATGACCGACAAACCTCGCCAGGTTCGAGTCACATGTGACAGACCGAGGGATCTGGCTCAGGCGCTCCTGGGCGTGGAAGGTGTGAACGGAGTGTCGCTCAACGGCAACTCCTGTGAAGTCACGACCGCCGACCCGTCCCGGCTTGCGCACAGCATTCCCACCAGCGCCCGTGACCTGGGTATCCGGGTCTTCGAGGTGGCTCCGGCCGACGAGTCGATGGAGAGTGTGTTCCGGTATCTGGTGGAGGCAGCGACATGAACACCACGCTCAGTGTGCACCTGCTGAAGCGGTTGCTTCGAGGCAAACGGCTGGCGGGGATGATCGCCCTGGCCTCGGTGGCCGGGGTGCTGGCGTGGGTTGCCGTGCTGGGCGAGCCCGCAAGTCGAGCCGCGACGACGTTTCAAGAGGTCATCTCCACCGCACCGGCCGCCACCTTGTCGATCGCCATGCTGTTCCTGGGCACGGCGGTGCTCCGCGATGAGCGCGACGGCGGGACATTGCCGTTCTTGTTCATCTCGCCCATCGGGAGGGTTGCGTTCGCGTTGTCGGCATGGGTCGCTCTGACCATGGCGGCCCTTCTGATCGCCTTCATCGGGTGGTTGCCGGCGCTGTTCGGGGCGGGCTTGTCGGCCGGAGATTGGAGTCTCGCCTTTCCCGTGCTCGGCCTGTATGCGGCGGCGGCGGTCGCATACTCAGCGGTCTTCCTTCCACTCGGCTACCTCTTCTCCCGCTCCCTTCTGGTGGGCCTCGGCTACGTCTTCATTTGGGAAGGGATCATCGCCTCGTTCGTTCCTGGCCTGGCGGCATCGTCGGTCTGGCGACTGGCGTTGTCGATCTATGCCGGAGTGGTCGACCTTCCTCGCGACGCGATGGATGTGTTGGGATCGGTCAAGCCTGGTGCGGGGGGCGGGATTGTTTCGATCGCTGCGCTCGTGGCGGTGGCGCTGGCAGTCCTGTCATGGGCGATCCGGCGCCGCGACGCCGTGTGAGTCACGCCGGAGTACCCCCACCGGGCGTTGAACTGGGGATCTCTTGTGCCAGTCGAATCGGGCCTTGATTCGACGGTTCCTTGCCCAAGACGCCTTCGTAGGCGGCCCGGATCAGGTCCATGTCGGCTTTGATGTCGCCGGTGGGCTCGATCGCCGGTCGGAAGCCGCCCTCCTTCTTCGAGTAGTCGAGGAACGCGGGGGCGATGGGGACCCGGGCGCCACGGGCGATGTGATAGAAACCCGACTTCCAGTGTTCGGTGCGTGAGCGGGTGCCCTCGGCGGGGATGGCCAGAACGAAGCGCTCGGCCGCCTCGAAGGCGGCGATTGTCTGGTCCACGACGTTGTGGGCTGTGTGCCTCTTGACGGGTACCCCGCCCAGCCGGCGCATGATGAAGCCGAAGGGTGCTCGGAACAGACTGTCCTTCCCCATCCACGACAGACGGAGGCCGAAGGCGCCGGCCATCGCCAGCATGATGGGAAAGTCCCAGTTCGACGTGTGCGGCGCGGCAATCACGACATACTTCGCCGTTTGGGGCGGGGAGCCGAGGAGAGTCCAGCCCCGGATCCGGAGCAACGCCCGGCACAAATTGCGAATCAAGGGCCTCAGCTCCGATCGAACCCATGGATGGGTTTCACCGCCATTCTAGGTGCCCGGGCACTGCGGCCCGCCGCGGTCTTCGAGCGGTGAGTGCCACACTCGGCGAATGGAAGACGTCATCGTCGAGATCGACGGAGATCCGCTCGTCATCACCCACCCCGACAAAGTGATGTTTCCCAAACAGGGGTGGACCAAATTCGACGTGGTCCAACACTTCTTGACCTGTGTCGACGGCGCTCTCGCCGGGGTGTTCGGTCGCCCCACGATGCTCAAGCGGTGGCCGAGCGGCGTCGAAGCCAAGCCCTTCTTTCAGAAACGGGCCCCGAAGTCGGCGACCGAGCGGTACACGGTGGAGTTCCCATCGGGCAGAACCGCCGGGTACCTCGTGCCCAGGGCGCCGTTCGACGTCATCTGGATGGCGCAACTCAACTGCATCGACCTGAACCCGTGGTCGACACGAGTGGAACAAGTCGAGTTCCCGGACGAACTGCGGATCGACCTCGATCCCACCCCGGAAGCGACCTGGGCTGACGTCCAGCAGACTGCGCTTGTCGTCAACGAGGTACTGACCGACCACGGTCTCGTCGGCTACCCGAAGACGTCGGGATCGAAAGGCATCCACGTCTATGTGCGCATGGAACCGCAGTACCCGTTTCTGGAGGTCCGCCGCGCCGCCCTCGCCCTAGGGCGGGAAGTCGCCAGGAGGAGGCCCGATCTGGCAACGACCGAATGGTGGAAGGACAACCGCCACGGTGTGTTCCTCGACTACAACCAGAACAGCCGAGACCGGACTGTCGCCAGCGCCTATTCAGTGCGTCCCACGGGGTGGGTATCGGCGCCCCTCACCTGGGATGAGGTTCCCGCTGCAGAACTCGCGGACTTCCCCATGGGCACGTTTGCGGCGCGGTACGAGACGGTGGGTGACCTCATGGAGCCGATCGACGATGTGGCATTCAGTCTCGATTCCCTGCTGGAATTGGCGCGTCGGGACGAGGCCGGGGATCTCGCTGGCGACCCGTGGCCGCCCAACTTCGGAAAACCGCGGGGCCGTCGGAGTTGGTGGGGACAGGATTGGGAGCAGTGAGGATGTCCCTCTCACGGCAGCCAGAGCCGCGTCGACGAATCGGCGGCGGTGACGTCGCCGCTCGCCAGGTTGTACGCGGCGATGCGCTCCTGTTCGGGATTGCCGCCATGATCGGCGTTGGCCAGCCCAACAACGAGCCAGCGCCCGTCGAACTCGAGCCACAGCACCGGTGTGTCGAACGCGACGCGGTCCAGTTCCTCGCCTGAATCGATTCTCTTCACGACGACCACCCGGCTGAAGAAGTGGGACTCGGCTCGTTCGTCGGCGTGGTCGACGTAGGCGATCAGCGATCCGTCCGGTGACATGCGGAGGCCGGAGGCGTAGTCGTCGCCGAGCAGATCCACCTGGCCGGCTGTCAGCCCGGTGATGTTCCCCTCGGCGTCTCCGGCTCCGCTGACCAACACGCCGTTGCGCTCGACGTAGTACGACCAGCCGCCGTCGCCTCCGGTGATGGGCCCGAATCGATCGGTCGTCACGGCCTCGCCTGCCGGCCCGAAGACTGTGGGATCGCACGATTCGAACACAGCGATGCCTCTTCCCAAGAGCCCAGGACACTGTCCGGCCTCGTTCCGTTCCGGTGCACCGATGGGCGTGAGGACATACCGTCCAGGGCCGGCCTCGTACGCCAGTGCAACGCCCCCGTCGACGTCCTGGAAATCGTCGACCAGCCACTGCAGCTCCCAGGTCCGAGCTCCGCCGATCCATCTTTCGATTGCTTCGAACCGGCCGATGGCGAGGTCGTCGGGCGGGTCGTCCCCGAACAAGGTCGAGACGAGGGAGTCGCCATCGCCGGAAGCCAATGGTGGGAGATCGGCGATGATCGGCTGGCCTTCGAACGTTGCGATACGAATGCCGCGGGTCTCCCCGCTCGCGACGTGGGTCACCGTGACCGATGACTCCGCCTGGGCTGTCTCCGGGTTGATGACCCCCGGACCATCGGCCACCACCACATACGGCCCAGCGCATAGTCCTGTCCCGCAGGAACGCTCGAGGAAGTCTCGGGGTGTCTCACCCCGGAGTGCCCCCTTGGGGGCGACGCCGTTGTTCTCCATCGAGAACGCGGCGATGTCCCATTGTCCGTCTGCCAGCGCCGCCAGGTATCCCTCGACCATGCGTTCCGCGTCCGTCTCGCTCCAGGCCAACTCCGGGTCGACCGGGACGACGGGGTCGGTGGTCGTGGCGGACTCCGTCGTCGAGGTCGTGGGTGTTGTCGTGGTGGTTGTGAACTGGGTGGTCGTCACCGTGGTGAGGTTCGCCGGGTCGACTGGCGTGCCGTCCCTGGCGGCGAAGCCGACGAACACGATGAGGACCACGGCGGCCGCTGCTGCCGCAGGCATCCAACGCCGGTGAGGTGGTTGGGGCCTGAGCGTCGGTGTGGGACGCCGCCGATGCACCTCGGCCAGGTCGGCGGAGGCGGTGCGGAGTCGTTCGTCGATGTTCATGAGGAATCCCCCAGCAACTCGGCGAGCCGGGTACGGGCGCGTTTGAGATGAGTCCTGACCGATTCCACCGAGCACCCCATGATGTCGGCGACCTCTACCAGCGACAGGTCGGAGAAGTAGTGGAGAGCGATCGCCTGGGCCTGTCTGGCACTCAAGGTACGGATGGCATCGATCACGTCGATGGTGGGGCTGGAGAGCTCGGAAGGTTCGGATGGGCGAAACCAGGCGAGGTATCGGTCCTCGATGGCCAGGCGCCTCCGCCGGGAAACGGCTTTGTTGGCGACGACGCGCCTCACCCACCCTGCGGGTGATTCGTACGAACCGATCTCTTCCCAGCTCTTGAGCGCCGCCAGGAAGCCCTCCTGGGCGATCTCTTCCCCGGCGGCGAGATTGCCCGTGAGCACATGTGCCAGCCGGGCAACCGACCGATACTCGGCCCGGTAGAAGGCATCGAAGTTCTGGACCACCTTCATGTGTCGATCGTCTGCCACGTTCACATCAGATACTCGCTCACGGAGGTAGAGAGCGGGGACATGGTGGTGTCGAGTATCCGCGACGACCCTGTTGTGGGCCGGTTCTTCATCGGACGGCAATGACCACGAGTTGGCGGCCGCGTTTCTCCACTGTCGCCTCCGCGAATCCTCTCTCCACGAGCGCGTCCGCCAGCTTCTCTGCGTGCTCCCGATCCATGCCGTGCGCCCCGTTGCTCTCGTCCTCCGAGATCAGGAGGCGGCCGCCGGGCCGTGTGACCCGGGCCGCCTCCTCGATACCGACCTCCGGATCCTCCCAATGGTGAAAGGCGTGGACACTCCAGACACGGTCGAACGACGCGTCGGGGAATGGGAGCGCCTCTGCTCCCGCAACCAGAAACTCGACGTTGCCGAGGTGGCGCGACCGACGCCGGGCGATCTCGATCATCGGTTCGCTTCGGTCGACCCCGACGGCCTTGGCAGCGAGCGTCGCCGCATTGCGGACGGCGGCTCCGGGCCCGCACCCGATGTCGAGGATCACATGCTCCGGCTCGACCCGAGCGATCGACACGATCCTGCGGTTGGAGCGTGAGTTCCGCCACACCAATCCATAGATCTCGCTCTTCAATCTCGACCACGGTGCGGCGTCCATGGGGCGATTCTCGTCGTCCTCGGGATCGACGTCGACCTGATTCGTACCGGCGGGCGAGGGGTACGCTCGGAGGTATGAAGGAACGAAGCTCCCACAAGATGGATTTCAACGACGTCTGGAAGCTGGTGCTGGCGGTCGTCGGTGTCATCGCCGTCGTCCAGGAGTTGCGCAAACCCCGCGAGGCCCGAACCTGGAACGGCAAGGTCCTCGGGGTGGTGCCCTACGACTTCCGGTGGCCGACCGTTGCGCGCGTCAAAGATACCTATTGGAACCCCGACGGTCCGATCATCTCGGGCAGGGTATGGGGCGCAGGGTGGGCCCCGAATCTGGGAGCCATCACGAAGCGGATGAAGCGCCGGTAGGAGCCACACGAGTCCTCATCGTCGCCTCATGTTTGGGTGCAAACATGTGCGTCGATGAAGGCGACTGTGCTCGTGGTGGAGGACGATCCGCGCATCGCGGCCGCCGTCGAGCGCGCTCTCCGATACGAGGGATTCGACCCTGTAGTGGTCGGCGATGGTGCCGCTGCGCTCGATCTGGCTCGGCCGGTCGACCTGGTCGTCCTCGATCTCATGTTGCCGGGCCTCGACGGTATGGAGGTGTGTCGCCGCATCCGAGCAGCCGGTGACGATGTACCGATTCTCATGGTCACGGCACGCGACCGGGTGCCGGATCGGGTGGCAGGCCTCGAGGCCGGCGCAGACGACTATCTCGTGAAACCGTTTGCCCACGAAGAGCTCGTGGCCCGCGTCAGGGCCTTGCTGCGGCGGCATCCCCCAGGTGGCGAGGTGCTCCGCTTCGAGGACGTCGTGATGGCTGTGGATCCCATGGAGGTGACTCGCAGTGGACGTGAAGTGGAGCTCACCACTCTCGAGTTTCACCTCCTCGAGCACTTCCTCAGGAACCCGCGCATCGTTCTGTCGCGGGCTCGCATCCTCGAGTCGGTGTGGGGCCTCGATGTCGACACCAGCTCGAACATCGTCGATGTCTACGTGGGGTATCTGCGCCGCAAGCTGGAGGTTGGGGGAGAACCTCGAGTCCTCCATGCTGTACGTGGTGTCGGGTACGTCCTCCGCTCATGAGAATCCGCACGCGGCTCGCTCTTCTGGGGACGTTGCTGGCGACGTCCACGGTCATCGTGTTCGCGTGGATGATCAACGGTCTGGCGGGTCGCACCAGCCCTCAGGAACAACTCGACCGGCTCACAACCCAGGCTGTAGCGACCCTCAACTCGTTCCAACCGGGTTCCGAACGGCCGGCCGTGATCAGAGATCCGGCCGATCTGGCTCCATTCATCCTCGTCTTCGATGATGGGGGGACGCTCCTCTACACGGATGCCGAGGCCGAAGGCACACCCATCGGTGTCCCGACCTCTCTCCTCTCCCGGGCAACTGCGGAAGGCGTGACGGAGCGGACGGGCGAATTTGCGTGGGCTGCCGTCCGTGGTGACGGAGTGACCGCCGTGGCAGCACAGGCGATCGCCGCAATCGAACGGGACCTGGCCGGTCTCAAGGCGGTGCTCGTGATCGCGTCCATCGTCACGGCAATCGCCGGCGCCCTCGCCTCGTGGGTTGTGAGCGGTCGCGCCCTCCGACCACTCGTCCGCCTGTCTCGCACCGCCGAGGAGGTCGCGCTCACCGGTGATCTCGACGCCCGGCTCCCATCGCGGCCGGCGCGAGACGAAGTGGGCACGCTCACCCTCCGGTTCAACACCATGATGGACGTGCTGTCACGGTCGCAACGGGCGCTCGAGGAGACACTCGAGCGGCAGCGACGGTTCGCTGCCGATGCCTCTCATGAGCTCCGGTCACCGCTCACCACGATCCGGTCGAACGCCGGATTCCTGGCGGCGCATCCCGACGCTCAGCCGAATGATCGTCGCAGGGCCGTCGATGACATACAGGCGGAAGCCGATCGGATGGCTGCTCTCGTGGACGAGCTGCTCCTACTCGCCGGTGCCGAAGACGGGCCAGAACCGGCGATGTCGTCGATCGACCTGGCCCTCGTCGTGCGAAAGGTGGCGGAAACGGCGGGGGTTGGGTTCGCAGGAACCTCCGCCCCGTTGGAAGCGAATCCGGACGCCCTCACGAGAGTCGTGTGGGCTCTGGTCGACAACGCCGTCAAACACGGCGCGCCACCCGTGGAGGCGAGAGTGGATGCGGACGACGGCATGGTGAGATTGACCGTCACCGATCGCGGGCCCGGGATCGCGGCCGCCGATGTCGACCGCGTCTTCGAACGGTTTCACCGTGGCGACCCGGCGCGTACCGGCCCAGGCACGGGTCTGGGGCTGTCGATAGCGCAGGAGATCGTCCACGCCCACCGGGGCACGATCGAGGTGGGCAACAGGCCCGGCGGGGGAGCCATCGCCACGGTGACGCTTCCGATGGTCTGAAGGTTCTCACCGTCCACTCACCCTCGACCCACCGTCCGCTCATCGACCGGGTCGAAGCTGCCGTATGGCATACGCACCACCGATCTCGGATCAACGCCGGATGGCGAGGGTCCTGATCGCCCTCCAAGCGACCCTCGCGGCGACCGCTGCGATCGAGGTCGCGTTCATGGCGGCGGTCGGGATGGCCGGGCCCTGGGCACCGGTTCCGACCGCCACTCTCGTGGTTGTGTTGTTCTGGGCCGCCACCCGGTTCGATTCGGGCCTCCCGCGTTGGTTTCGACGGCTGGAGTGGACCCTGGTCGTCGTGACGGCGCTCGAACTGGCAGCGTCGTTCTGGCTGGCAGGCACCCCGCTTCCGCCGGCAACCCTCCTCACGCGGATGATCCTGCCTCTGGCGGTGTTGATCACGGGAGGCCGACGATGATCTCCGCCCACGAATCCTGGATAGTCGAAACGTCCACCTCCGGGTACGCGGGCAGCCCCTTGTACGACGTGACGACCGCCCACATATCGGTGGTTGCTTCAGTGGTCGTCCTCGTGCTGGGCGTGCTGTTCGCTCGGAACTTGGCATTCTTCGAACGTGCCCGGACCAGGTTGCGAGGTCTGTGCATCGAACACCGGACTGCCGTAGTGGTCATGGTCGTTTCGGCGGCTGCCCACGT
>Ga0224510_10001064_pt1 | contig 18815 bp, 17 predicted proteins | sample SF_May12_sed_USG_FD_170161 | JGI IMG/M metagenome (GOLD analysis project Ga0224510, IMG submission 170161) | Sediment microbial communities from San Francisco Bay, California, United States - SF_May12_sed_USGS_4_1 | ecosystem: Environmental > Aquatic > Marine > Sediment | place: USA: California... | reverse complement strand
GTTTGACGATCTGGTGATAGGCTTCCTTCGTCTGATTCCCCGTGCACGGGGCCATACATCGTTTAATTTCAAATTCCAGACACGCCCGTTCAGCCGTCCCATCTATCTCAATTTTGCAGGTGGCCAGAGGAAAAACCTTGCGAATGACTTTCAGGGTGTCGCGCATGGCTCCTGTCGGAACATAGGGACCAAAATATAACGCCTTATCGTGTTTGACCCGGCGAACAATAGACAGCCTTGGGAAATCATCGTGTATAGGTAACCGGAGGTAGGGGTATTGCTTATCGTCCCGGAGCACCACATTAAACCGTGGGCGGTGCTGCTTAATCAGGTTGCTTTCTAAGATGAGGGCTTCGAACTCTGAGTGAGTGACCAGCGTTTCCAGGTCGACGACCTGCGAGACCAGCGCCCGGTTTTTGGGGGTGAGATCGGCCCCATGTTGAAAATACGATCGAACCCGGTCGGACAACACCGCGGCTTTTCCAATATAGATGATATCCCCTCGTCGATCCTTAAAGAGATACACCCCTGGCTGTTTGGGGAGATTGCCGAGGATCCCGGACAGCCGGCTTGGCTGGTCGGAGAGTATTGGAGGAGTGATCGCCGGTTTTTTCATCATTCCTTACCGGGTGAGCATTAAACGATGGCCACTTCCGCCGGCCGTTGAATGAGTTCAATTTCATAGCCATCCGGCGCATCGATAAAGATGAACCGGCTGCCGGAAGATGATTGGGTGGGACCATCCGTAATCGGTACGCCTTTGGCCTGGAGTTCCTGAATCGTCTGCTCCAAATCCTCCACCTCAAACGCCAAGTGGACCAAATCTTCCTGGACGTGGACGGGACCACTAGTGGGAAAGCTGCACAGCTCAATCAGTTCCTCACTATTGGGCACGGCTAAAAACGCCAAGTGAGATCCCCGCGGCGACACCTTTTGTTCCACCACTTCCAGACCGAGGACGTCTCGATAAAAGGCCAGCGTCTGTGCCATGTCACTCACCCGCATTCGAGTATGGAGCAGTTTTGTTACCCGCATGTTTTTCTCCTTTTCAGAACACGATTTCTCAGTGGCGTGATAAGAATCTGTGGCAACTGGTCGACAACCCGAAAATAAATATGAAAGGAGTCACCAATCGTCTTTTAGGTTGACTCCCTTGCTCTATTGTCACCCGTTGCCCCTTGATGATCAACATTGCTATGTTTGGTCGCTTTTTATAGACTTTCCCCCCTTCGGTCTAATCCCGTTCTCAAGGAGGAGACGTGACAATAATCTTACCCCGCTTGTTCCTTGCATGCCTGATCATTGGACTATTCAACATCTTCATGATTCCCCAAATAGTATTTGGTGAAGGGTTTCGAATTCTGGACCATGGGGCTGCAGCAACCGGCCAAGCGGCCGCATTTGCCGCCCAAGCCGATGATGCGTCCGCCATTCATTATAATCCAGCCGGCATGACTCAATTGGAAGGTATTCAATTTTCCGGAGGGGCCATCTTTATCGGAGGCGATGTCCGGTTTAAGAGTGCCTCCGGAGGAACAGTGAAGGGCGGCTTTGACGGGACGATCGCCAATCCTCCGCCCAGCACGTTCTTTTTGACAGCAAATTTATCCGCATTGGGACTGAAAAATTTATCCAATTGGACAGCGGGCATCGGCGTGACCATCCCTTATGCTCTTCAATTGGATTACCCCGACAATAGTTCGATTTCCCCTATCCTGACTCATGCGGCCCTTCCTCTTCTTGATATCAAGCCGACTCTGGCCTATAAATTCAACGACTATCTTTCCGTGGGGGGAGGCCTGGACATTTATACCTTTGCCAGCTTCCTGGGTGAAGGGCATGGGGAATTCCAGCGAAATCCACCTGGTGGCAATCAGGAGGCCAATGGAACGGATACCGCTTTGGGCTTTAATGCCAGCTTCCTCCTGACGCCCATTCGCAATGAGGCCGGGAAACCCTTGCTCAATTTTGGATTTGTCTACCGCAATGGGGCTGACCTGAAACTGAAAGGCGACTTTCTTTCCAATGGTGAAAAGGTTGCCGATGCGAGGACGACCGTTGAACTCCCTGATATTTACACCTGGGCCATCGCCGGCTGGCCCATCAGAAATGCCCGGCACGAGTGGAAAATTGAGGTGGACGTGGAGTATGCGGATTGGACGGACTTTAAAGATCTCGACTTACACCTTTCCGATTTCAAAAATCCTGCTCTCCCACCTGGCTTTACTCAGACGATCTCTCAACCGCGCAACTATCGAGATACCTGGCTCCTTCTCATAGGCACGGAATTCAAAGCCTTGTCCCCCCCTCCACTCCCCAATTGGGATGTGGCCCTTCGGGCGGGATATATTCGCTCAGAAACCCCAATCCCCAGCCGGACATTTGAACCGGCTGTTCCGGATTCCGATTACAATGCCCTTTCAGCCGGCGTGGGCTTTCTCTGTCACGCTCCAGGGAAATTCTTAGGAATACTTCCCTGTAATAGCTTTGGCGCAAAAGCCATAGGACTGGATCTGGCCTATCAGGTGTTGCTGTACCAGACACGGGGGATCAACAACAATCAACAACCCCTCCTGAACGGAGAATGGGACACGACGCTTCACGTCGGAGCCTTGTCCCTGCGGGTGAATTTCTAACGCGTCCTTCCTGAATTTCGGCTCCCCCCTTCACCCTTTTCCCGTTTTCCAGTACAGTCCCCTCTATCGGTTCACCCTTCTCAGGGATACCCATGCCGCTATTATCAAAATCCCATCGCATTCTGGAGCGCCCGCTCATGGAGTTTCGTCCTTTTGGCAAGGATCTTCAGGGCGCAACCATTCAGGATGTCAGCGGGATCACCGTCCGGGCTAATCTTGAATACCTGGAAGATGTGATTACGCGTCGGCAGGGGTCTGAGGCTGCGCAGACAGCATTAAACACACTGGTCGTCTTGCTCAACGAGCGGATCCCCGACCGGACCTACCATGTCACCGTCGACTTTCTCAAGAATCCCTGGAATAGCTACTCCTATGAATTTGTGATGTTTTTGGCTGAGTTTTCAGTTCAACTCTCCCAGCAGGACCATTTCCATTTCAACCTGGGACGGGAAAAATTCCTCTCTCCCATCATCCAAATCCTGGGGCGGCCCTTTTCCATCACCCAGATTTACCGGCTTTTCCCCTACTTTGTGGAAAAATTTACCAAAGGGGCGCTCAAGCCAGAGGTGGTTTCGGTCACCAACGGACAGGCCGTGATGCGGTTGCAATTTTCCCAGTCCACCATCACACAGTTCGGTCCCTATCTCCGGGGCTGCGCCGAACGGATATGCCAGACCACGAAGGCGACGATTGCGGAAGTCCCCGCCCGCATGTTTGGAAGACCGGCCTCCACGATCCAGGACACGTGTTGCATCGCCGATGGTGCTCCCTATTGCGAATGGATCTTTACCTGGCAACCGCAGCGACAGCCCATATGGGGATGGATCCTGGGCGGAATCGTGTTGGGGGTTGTCACATTCACCACCTTGAGAGTGCAAGCTCCCAATCAACCCTGGTGGATCAGTGCGGGATTCTCCCTGGTGCCCTTGGTGATCATGCCACTGGCGGGACGTCTCTGGGAAGATCGCCTCGAACTTCAAGAGCGCGGAAAAATTATTCAAGAACAATTAGAGTCGGCTGAGCAGCGGCACGAGGAATTGCGGGAGGCCTATCTCGGGCAAGAACATATTCTGGTGGAGATCCGACGACGGGTCGATGAATTGACCATGCTTCATCAACTCACCCTCCACATCGGCTCGACCCTCGACCGTGAAACCATTATCGGGGCTGGACTCAAAGCCATTGTGGGCTCACTCCCCTATGACCATGCCTGGGCCGCCTTATGGGACTCGGATCGTCAACAATTCCAGAAGATTCAAGCGGAGGGGATGTTGCCAGAATGGGAGGCATTGTTTCGAGACGCAAACATTCCCTCGATTCCCCAGGACCTCCTTCACTCGACTCTCCACGCACCACAACCCATCGTCATCGAAGACATCCAGGTGATTCTGGATCAGTGCCATCCTGCCACTCGACAAATGCTTGCCGATGCCGGGACGCGAAGTGGAATCGCGCTACCCCTGGTCAGTCAGAATCAGCCTCTCGGCGTGCTGATCGTTGGAAGTCACCACCTGAAATCCATCCCCGTCACCGAACAAAATTTATTATCCACGGTCGCGCACCAAATGGCGATTGCCCTTGATACGGCTTTGGCGTATGACGAAATTGAAGCCCTGAACATCGGCCTGGAAACCAAAGTCCAGGAGCGGACAGCTGAATTACAACAGGCCAACCAGGACCTGGAATCCGCCAATAACCGGCTCCAGGAACTGGACCGGATGAAATCGCAATTCCTCTCCCATTGCTCGCATGAATTGCGCACACCCTTGACCTCGATTAAGGGATTTACTGAAAACCTGCTTCATGGCATGGTGGGACCGCTCGCCGAACGCCAACACCTGTATCTCACCCGAATCAGTGCGAACGCCAACCGGCTCACCCGCATGATTGCCGACCTGCTAGACTTGTCTCGTATTGAGGCAGGAACTGTCCGCTTAGCTCACCAATCCGTTTCCCTTCCTGAACTGCTCGAGGACGTCACCCAGGAATTGCTGCCTCTGACCCAAGCCAAGGCTCAACATCTGACGGTCGACATCACGGGAGAACACCTGACCGTGTGGGGCGATCCGGATCGCCTCCATCAAATCGTGACCAATCTGGTGCACAATGCCCATAAATTTACCCCGGAAGATGGGTGCATTCGGGTGGAGGCCTGTCCGGCCTCTCAAGATCACATCCTCTTGTCCATCTCCGACACCGGCCCTGGCATACCCCGGGAAGCCCAGGCCAATCTCTTTCAACCCTTCTACCAGGCACACCGGGTCCCGGAAATCGGCACGCAGGGCCTGGGGTTGGGCCTCTCGATCGTGAAACAATTGGTGGAACTGCACGGCGGAACGATATCGGTAGAAAGCCAGGCTGGAGAAGGCGCCACCTTTCGTATTCGCCTTCCGGCAGAAGGGGCTTCCACTTTTTCGCCCTCCTTATCGTCGGAACACGAGCCGCCCATTTAGTCAGTCGCTCAAGACGGCACGACCGGAAAATTTTTCCTCCAGATCCTTTTCCTTCAATCGCCTCGTTCCCGCCTAGGCCAAAAATTCCTCAAAATCCTTCAGGATTTTTATCGTGCTGCCGATAAACGTGCATAGTATTGCTTACGACATTATTGGAAGGGAGGTGGAACCATGAAAAAAGTAGCTAAAAAGAAACCGGGGAAAAAAGCAGCCGTGCGGATGAAAAAGTCCTCAGGGCGGAAAAAGGCGTCTCGATAACTTCCCCGGACGTCACCACGTGTAGGTCCGGGGAGTCAGTTTGATTCCCCGGATTACACCCCGCCCGCCCATTAATCTTCACCACGCTCTCATCATTTTTCTGGAAATCCCCGCCAAATTTCACATGCGCGCAAGTTGAGTTTGCCCGTCAGGTTATGTGATAACTCCCGATCACTATTGCCCATTCATTGGGAGAGCACCCGTCATGGAAATTAATGCGCAAACCCAGCTGTGTGGCCTGCTCGGAAACCCGGTTGATCATTCCCTTTCTCCGGCCATCCACAATGCGGCCTTTCGCCAACTGGGATTGAATTTTATCTACCTGGCCTTTCCCGTCCAGGATCTCGAAGGAGCCGTTCGGGGCATCCGGGCCTTGGGCCATATCCGGGGACTCAGCGTGACCATTCCCCATAAGGTGGCCATACTGCCGCTGTTGGACTCCGTCGAAACCACCGCTAAACACATTGGATCGGTGAACACCATCGTCAAAGACCGGGGCATGTTAGTGGGTTCCAACACCGACGCTTCCGGTGCGATCCAAGCTTTGCAACAAGGCGGCGTGGAACGCTCAGGGCAACGCGTCGTCATTCTGGGCTCCGGGGGAGCCGCTCGAGCCATTGCCTTCGGGCTTTGCGTGGAAGGAAAGATCAGCCATCTCACTCTCCTGGGCATCGATGACAAGGAACGAACGGCCTTAGCTCACGATCTTAGAGCCAAAACCTCAATACCTTTGGGTGAGGCCTCGTTAACCCTTGAATCCTTGCAATCGGCGTTGTCGCATACCCAATTGCTCATTCATTGCACGCCCATTGGCATGCACCCAAAGGTCGAGGAAAGCTGTGTCCCCAAACATCTGCTACACCGCGATCTGACCGTCATGGATATCGTCTACAATCCGCTCAATACGCGCTTGCTGCAAGACGCCCAAGCGGCAGGATGCCGCACCATCCAAGGCATCGACATGTTCCTCCACCAGGCTGTCGGGCAATTTGAACTCTGGACCGGAGAATCCGCACCCATCGAGGTGATGCGAAACGTGCTTACCAGCCACTTCTCATGAATGAAGGAAATTTGTTTCGGATGTTTTTACCAACTTCGGCGAAAGCCCTTGTGATGGGGAAAGCGCAGACAGAAGGAGGCGATGCCTTCGCATTCCTGCAGGAACCTCCATTGCCCCTCCAACTGGCAAGCAGGAAAGTCTCCTGTTCCCCCTCCGTCATTCCCGACGTCCGTAATCGGGAATCCATCTTAGCTTTCTCCTCAACTCTTCCCAAAACCTCATCTCACAAGAACCTAAAAAAAACAACACATTCATGAACATTGTCTTAATTGGATACAGGGGAACGGGGAAAAGCACGGTGGCCAGGATCCTGGGCCAACGCCTGAAACGAAGGGTTATTTCCACCGATGCGGAAATCGTGAAAGAGGCAGGGCAACCCATTCCCCAGATCGTCGAACAATTCGGCTGGGATCACTTCCGGGAACTGGAAACCCGGATGTGCCGGAAGCTGCAGGATCAAACCGAATTGGTGATCGACACAGGCGGGGGACTCATCCTGAAGGAAGAAAACGTCAACATTCTTAAAGCAAATGGCCAGATCTTTTGGCTGACCGGGGAAGTCTCGACGATTGCAAGCCGGATTTCCGGCGATACCCAGCGGCCCTCTCTCTCCGGCACCAAATCGTTCGTGGAGGAAATCGAGGACATCCTCAAAGAACGCACCCCCAAATACCAAGCCGCCGCCGATCATGTCATCCCAACCGACCAAGCGACCCCCCACCAGATTGCTGACGCCATTCTCTCTTGCTTATCGACATAGAGCCTGTGATAAATGAGGGGCCATCTTCCCTTAATTTGTGAGCATCTCCCTTTTCTCTTATTTCCCTTCTTCTCATGATGCCTCCCGTCCGGCTACAGGGTCGGACGCTCAGATCATCCGGCGGACCTTGTGTGAGCGCAGCGAGTTGGTCCGCCCTCCTAAAACTCGCGTTCGTCCCCTCCGATAAGGCCGGACGGGGCGTCATTGGTTTTGAGTCCTTTTTCCGAAAGAAAAGGACCTCGGCTGCCGGGCCGAGAGCCGGCAACACCAAAAACTTCATGGTTGTCATGGTTGGGTCACCGAATGAGACAGGCTCCCCGTCCCAGTCAATTTGCCAATTCTTGTCTGCAAACCACGATCGCCCAAAGAAAACCAAGATGGATTCCAGATACACAAGTCGGGTATGACCGGTTGCTATGGATACTGGAATTCGATGTGTTCGTTTTTCGCTGTTTTGGACAACTAGTGGTGATTGATGCTTTTCAACCAATCCAGAAGAGCATTACACTGCTTCTGATTCGACGCGCCGCATCATCACCCGGATGAATCCCTCCACTGGCAATCAGATGAACCCGTTAGCCGATCATTGGCGAAGACCCTGGGTTATTGAATGGACCCAATACCTGTTGGATAGTTATGCCCACTGGCTCAAGCGGGAACTCATCTCTCGGGAAGGGACCACGCTGGAGCAAGCCGAACACGTGTTCACCTGTCCATTCGTGGTCGTCTCTCATGGATTGCAAGATGACCCTATCCTCAATTATGGAAACCGGACCGCGTTAACTCTGTGGGAAATGGATTGGGACCAACTCACTCAAACCCCCTCTCGTCAAACGGCCGAGCCTGTCAATCGTGAGGAACGTGCCCGTATGCTGGACCAGGCCAGATTTCAGGGCTACATTGCCGATTATCGTGGAGTCCGGATCTCCCGATCTGGAAGACGGTTTTTAGTGGAACGGGCCACGGTCTGGAACGTTCGCCAACCGGATGGGACACCATTGGGGCAGGCCGCCACCTTTTCTCACTGGACGTTCCTGTAATCGAATGTCCCCTCTCCTCATGCTTGCCCCTTGCTTGTGATACGGATCTGCCATGAGACTATCTGGTTTTCGCTTGCCCTCAGGAATTTACCTGGGCTATGGTGCCACCAGGCTGACGGTTGAATTTTTCACCATTTTCCATTGGAAACGCGTCATGATTCTTGCGGGTGACATTGGCGGGACAAAAATCAATCTGGCCCTCTATGACTGGAACAAGGAACGGGTAGACCCTATCCGGGAAGATACGGTTTGGACGGCTGACTACGAATCATTGGAAGAGGTGTTGACTGAATTTCTCGAGGAACCGCCTCCTGCCGATTCCGAATCGGATGAGGCTGTGGACGACACCGATGAACCTTCGTCGGGAAGCATCCGCCCTGCTCCTCTGGGGCCCTTAACGGCCGCCTGTTTTGGGGTTCCCGGCCCGGTGTTGAATAATATCTGTCATGCCACGAATATTCCCTGGACCATTGATGGGGGGAAGCTGGCCGAGTTTCTCAACATTCCCCGCGTCCATTTGTTAAATGATTTGGAAGCCACCGCCTACGGGTTACAGCTTCTCCGCCAGGATGAAATCGAAAATCTCAATCCCAACGCACCATCTCCACCACCTGATGGGACGCGCGTGTTACTGGCCGCTGGAACCGGGCTGGGAGAATCGCTGCTATTGTGGACGGGGAGTGAATATCGCATTTGTCCATCTGAAGGGGGTCATGCCGATTTTGCCCCCACTAACGATTTGGAAATCGATCTGCTGCGATATCTGCGAACCAGTCATTTGCATGTGAGTTACGAACGGGTTCTCTCCGGGCCCGGGCTTCACAGCATTTACCAATTCCTTCGTGATACCAAGAAAAACGAGCCTACCTGGTTTGCTGAAAAGCTCCCTACCGGCGATCCGGCTGCGTTGATTGCTGAAGCCGGGCTCACGGGTAAACCCGATATCTGTCGAGATGCTCTTCAGATATTTATTTCTATTTATGGGGCCGAAGCCGGCAATATGGCGCTCAAAGCCCTGGCATTGGGCGGCGTCTATCTTGGCGGTGGGATTGCCCCGAAGATTCTTCCCGCGTTACAGCAAGAGACCTTTATGAAAGCCTTTCTGGCAAAGGGCCGCTACAAACGATTACTCGGCAAGATTCCTGTTCGGGTGATTTTGAATCCCCATACCGCCTTGCTCGGCGCCGCCTCCGTGGCCGCTGGAATGACCACCTGACAGAATGGTACTAAAGCATGCCCCGGGGAGAAGCCAGGGCCTTCTGCGGCGTTCTCGGTTCGTCGGTTTGTTGATGACTCATTGTGTCCGTTCTTCCCAGTCTCGCCTTTCTTGCTCAATGAAATTCCTGGCGCATCACGCCTTGAAACGTGCTGTCCTGCAGTTTCGTTGAACAACCGGACATGATAAAAATTGACCATTCAAAAATTCCCGGTAGGGAGGACTTTCCGTGTCATTTTCATCGACCCCATTGACTCCAGATCAGCAAAAAGCCCTGGCCGCTCACAAGGCCATTGAGTATGTCCAGGATGGTCAGATCCTGGGTCTCGGCACCGGATCCACAGTCCATCACTTTTTGACGGCCTTGGGCCAGCGGGTGCAACAAGGATTACGGGTCCGGGGCGTGGCAACTTCCCAAACGACGGCTGTCTATGCCAGGCAACTGGGGATCCCTTTACTCAGTAACGAGGAACCCTGGGATATTGATGTGGCGGTGGATGGGGCCGATCAAGTCGACCCTCACCTGAATCTGATTAAAGGCGGAGGCGGGGCGTTGTTACGGGAAAAAATTGTGGCAAAGGTGGCACAACAGTTTATCGTGATTGTGGATCAGGCCAAACAGGTGCCGCACCTTGGGCTTCCATTTCCTTTGCCCGTGGAAATCGTGCCGTTCGGTTGGCGAACGACGCAACGGCATCTTGAACATCTGGGATGGCCTTCCCCTTTGCGCCAAAAGGCCGGACAGCCTTTTCTGACCGATAACGGGAATTATATTCTCGATCTACATATACCTGAGATTGCCGACCCCTCGGTTCTGGAATTATCCCTCAAGCAGATTCCCGGCGTGGTGGAATGCGGCCTTTTCGTGAGGATGACATCCCTGGTGATTGCCGGCACGAATGACGGCCCCTTGCTCACCCGCGCATCTTGAGACCTGTGTTCCCTTTGGTAAAATGCCCAGAAGGTTGTTCGGCGTTGAGAGCAGCCATTCCACCCTCGCTTGTGAGGATGGTAAGATAGGGCCATATGGTTGAGGTTAAAAAACTCTTGAGACGCACCACTTTGGAATCCGAATCCAATAACCGACATAAGGGAAAAAGGTATCTCGCATGAGAGAACGATATGAAATGAGAACAAACTCCGTGAGGGGCAGGCGTTATTCCTGGGTGGCTGTGTTGATGATGGGCCTGCTTAGCATTACCCATATCCAATGCTCCCAGGGTCCATCCAATCCACCTTCCGACAATCCGCCATCAATAAGCGAGACCCCCATCGGAGCCGAGTCCCAAGTCCCGGTTGTCCACGCGGCTGATACGCCTCCCGTCGTCAAGGTTTCGACCCCGCTTCTGGCCTCAAACGAAACGTTTGTCAAAATCGCCAAAGAGGCAATGGCCTCGGTGGTCAACATCTCCGCGACCAAACGCACAACCCAAGCTCCCGGCACGAATCCTCTGTTTGAAGATCCCTTTTTCCGGAGATTTTTTGGAGAGGAATTTGAACGACGGTTTCAACAACCCCGTGAACGGCAGGAGCAAGGCTTAGGTTCCGGAGTCATCGTCAGTGAGGATGGATACATCGTCACCAATAATCACGTGGTGGAACAGGCCGATGACTTGATGGTGCTCCTGGGAGACAAACGGAAATTCCCGGCTAAACTGATTGGCACGGATCCCAAAACCGATTTAGCGGTGATTAAGATTGAAGCCACCGGATTATCAACCTTACCCTGGGGAAATTCCACAACATTGGAAGTTGGAGAATTGGTATTGGCTGTCGGTAACCCTTTTGGGTTGAATCAAACAGTCACGATGGGGATTATCAGCGCCGTGGGCCGTGCCAATGTCGGCATTGTCGATTATGAAAATTTCATTCAAACCGATGCCGCCATTAATCCAGGCAACTCTGGTGGTGCTCTTGTCAATCTGCAAGGCCAACTCATCGGCATTAATACCGCCATCTTCTCACGAACAGGCGGCTATATGGGCATTGGCTTTGCCATCCCCAGCCAAATGGTGAAAAGCGTGATGCAAAGCCTGATCGGGCATGGCAAAGTCATTCGCGGGTGGCTGGGGGTGTCAATTCAGGAACTGACTCAGGATCTCGCGACCCAGTTCGATGCGCCTGATACCCAGGGCGCGTTGGTGGGAGATGTGTTTGCTGAAAGCCCTGCGGGGAAAGCCGGCCTGAAACGAGGAGACGTTATCCGGACCTACAACGGCGTTACCGTGAAAGATCCGACCCATTTGCGCACGCTCGTCGCTGAAACCACACCGGAGAGTGGAATTCCTCTGGCGGTATTGCGAAACGGCAAAATGGTGAATCTCTCTGTTTCCATTGCTGAAATGCCTAAAGATACCGCGACGTTGACGAAGGAATCTCCCGGATCGGCTTCAGGCAAGCATGCCCTCTCGGGTCTTTCGGTCGAACCCGTCAAGCCTGGCCAAACAAGCGATGGCCATGGCGTGGTCGTCACACAAATTGCCGCAAACTCTCCGGCAGAACGTGCGGGCCTTCAACCAGGTGATGTGATTCTGGAACTGAACCGGTCACCCATTCGCTCCGTGCAGGACTTCGAGCAGCTTGTGAAGCGACTGGACGCTCAAGCCTCGGTCTTAGTGCTCCTGCAGCGGGGAAGAGGCTCTATTTTCATTACCATTAAACCCTAATTCCTGTCATTGGGGGGTGGGGAAAATTTCATATGGGGCAATCGACCTGGTCGTAACATGAGAACGGTGAATTTCTGGAATCAACACGGGAAATTATTGAGGGTGGGGGCATTCTTTTGCCTATTGGGGATCGTTTGCTTTTCCGGTTCGAAGCAGCCCTTGCTGTGGGCTTCCTCCCCACACATTCAGATTCAACCGGAACCGCCATTTTTTTCTCCGAACCAGTTGACGATTTCCCTGAATACTCCCCTTACATGGGAAAATCGAACCCACGAAGCGCATTCCATCGTCTCGGACGACTGTCAGTCCCGGTCGGAGTGCTCATTCGACTCAGGGATCATTCGTCCAGACAATCAGTTTGTCTTATCCCGGCTGGCACCGGGGCGCTATCCCTACCACTGTGGCCTCCATCCCTTCATGCGCGGATTGCTAACCATTCATCCCCCACAACCCCTATCCTCTGACATCTAAGGTCTGCAACTTTTTCATTGTTGTTGAAAGTCCAACACCTTGTCATCAAAGGTGTTTTTGCACTTCTTCCCAATTTTTACTGCCTTTTTTGCGTTGCATGCCATAAGTCCCTAATGGTACATTCCGAACGTCTCGGGTGAGGGCACATTTTACCGACAGCATTCGTTCAACGAACAGACACAGACTGGTCCCATCGTCTAGGCTGGTCTAGGACGGCACCCTCTCAAGGTGCAGACACGGGTTCAAATCCCGTTGGGATCACCATTTTGCATAGGAGCATACGTTCCCACCTTCCTGATTGTTATCGCCCGCACACACTCAAGCAGATTTCACGTTTTCACATCCGTTTTTTTCATTTTTGCCGTAAGGACCTGCTATGAATCCGAGAAAATTTCACGATGGCGAAAGCGACGGCCTGGAAGCCTTGGAGGCTCTGGATCCTGAAGCCATTCATTCCTTTTCCGACCTTTTGTCGGCCATGAAAAAAACAGCATTTGGCGGACGTCGTCTGGGCGACGCCTTTGAGATTTTGTGCAAGATGATCGAGGATCCGGATTGTGCCGTGGTCATGACCCTCTCCGGAGCTATGACCATTGCCAAAATGGGAAAAATCATCTGCACGATGATTGATCGCGGCATGATACAGGCGGTGGTGTCCACAGGCGCGTTGATTGCTCATGGGTTGAGTGAGGCCGTCGGAAAAACTCATTACAAATACCATCCCTCAATGACGGATGCGGAATTATTTGAAAAGGGCTACAACCGCGTCTATGACACGCTGGAGATGGAGCTTAATCTGAACCATGTCGAACGCGTGGTCGGCGCCACACTCAAACGCATCGAACCGGGACAAGTCATTTCTTCGGAAATTCTGACGCGAGAAATCGGAAAGACTCTGCACCAGGATCACCCGGGACCCGGTATTTTGAAAAGCGCGTATGAAAAAGAGGTTCCGGTGTACATTCCGGCCTTTACGGATTCGGAAATGGGCTTGGATGTGTCGATTTGGGCCATGGCCCAAGGTCGGAAAGCCCAACCTTCTTCAAATGCCCAGGAACAAAGCGATTTTGAGCGCTGGACTCAACTCAGACAACATCGGCCCATTTTCAATCCTTTTTTGGACCTGAACAGCTATGCCGAACATTTGCTGAAGGCCAAGCGTCTTGGCATTTTTACCATTGGCGGCGGCGTGCCGAGAAATTGGGCCCAACAGGTCCCTCCATACATTGAAATTCTCAATCTCCGGCTGGGGGAAACGTTGACTCCTCCCCGTTTTCACTATGGAGTGCGGATTTGTCCCGAACCGGATTATTGGGGCGGCCTCAGTGGCTGCACCTATGAGGAAGGAGTGTCATGGGGGAAATTCGTGCCGAAGAAAGATGGTGGGATGTTCGCCGAAGTCCTGAGCGACGCCACAGTCGTCTGGCCATTGCTGATGATGGGCCTCTTAGAAAAAGTTGGGCGCCATTAATAGACAACCCCCTCACTGCGAACAACGCATTCCCTCGACAAGCCCTGTCCGGAGTGCGACAATGACCGTAACGGAGTGAACATGAATATTATCCGTTCCCTTAAACCTGCCTTCTCGCTGATAGTCCTCATGAGCGCAGTGCTCATAGGTACTGCTACTTATGGGGAAAGCCCGGATTTTTTGATTCAGGATGATGATGTGGTACGGGGGGATCCCAAGGCTCCCATTACCATGCTGGAATACTCTGATTTCACTTGCGGATTTTGTGAAAAGTTCTTTCATGAGACATTTCCAAAATTGCTTTCAGAGTATATCGAGACAGGCAAAGTGCGATTCGTGTATCGGGATTTCCCCCGAGGGATTGGGAGCCCTCTTCGTGCAGCAGATGCGGCACGATGCGCAGGAGAGCAGCATGCCTATTGGCCCATGCATGACCGTCTTTTTAACAGTGGAGGCCGGTTGGCTCAGGATGATCTCAAACAATATGCCAAGGAACTCAAGCTCAACGGCGAGCAATTTTCCGCATGCATGGCCGCCCACCGGTATATGCAGGATATTGAGAAAGATTTACGCGATGCGGGCTCCCTGGGCATTCGAGGCACACCGGCATTCGTCCTGTTTCCCACAAAGGTGCCCGAGAACCCTCATCTCATTCTGATTCCTGGTGCCTTTCCCTATGAAACCTTTAAGGAAGAAATCGATAAATTGCTTAAGCTTCATGAAAATCCTCTCTCTTCGATGTCCTTGCCTGGAGCTTCTTCCGCTCAAATCGAGGGGGCATAAACCTATGGTCAATCGGCCCCTTCAGGTAATTCCTCATTGATCTGACAACGTGATTAGGTGTACATTTGCACTGGTGATGGCAATGTCCATGCCTTTTCTTTTCACACAACGATGTTGATGCTATGACTCAATCCCAATCTTTCTGGCCTGTTGAATGCGCGCAAGGTGAACCGGACTTATTTGTGTGTTTAACCTGCTTTGACGAAGTATTTAGAGCCAAGTTGCCGGTCGAAGGGTGTCCGGGTTGTGGGGCTGTCGCGGCCTTCGAACCGTTTACTTTGGAAGCGATCCGGGAGTGGGGCACGGAAAGCCTGATTCAGAAAGCCGAACAGTTGCCTGCTTCATCCCTTCCTTCCAAACCTGGTTCGGACCAGGCAGCTTCATCAGTCTAGCCACCTCCATTTCACGGTTCCTACTCTTTCATGACCATGGCCACGGCAAAGCCAATTCTCTTGGGCGGCCAATGGGTGCAGACCTCCACCGTGGAGGCGGTGCGCAATCCCTATTCCGATGAAGTGTTGGCCATGGTATGCCAGGCCGAGTCTGAGCATATCCACCAGGTCGTCGAATCCGTCAAACGAGTCTCCACCGAATTTGCAAGAATTCCTGCACATGCACGGGCCAAGGCGCTTCTTCACATCGCTGCCGGATTATCGAACCGACGGGAAGAATTTGCGACCACGATTTGTCAGGAAGCCGGCAAACCCATTACGGATGCCCGCCGTGAAGTTGACCGGGCCATTCAGACCTTTCGCATTGCGGCAGAGGAAAGCACGCGCATCCCCGGAGAGATACTTCCGATGGATCTCACGCCTGGAGGTGAGGCGTATTCAGGATCTGTCAAACGCTTCCCGATCGGGACGGTCCTCGGCATTACCCCTTTTAATTTTCCACTGAATCTGGTGGCCCACAAAGTGGCTCCCTGCCTGGCTGCGGGGAACCCCATGGTGTTAAAACCAGCTCCGCAAACCCCCTTAACCTCTCTCTTATTGGGCGAAGTCTTTTTGACGACGGAATTGCCTCCTGAAACCCTCACCATCATCCCCTGTTCAAATGCACTGGCGGAACAGATGGTCATCCATCCGGCTTTTCAGGCTTTGAGCTTTACCGGCTCTATGACCATTGGGTGGATGCTCAAAGGGAAAGCCGGGTACAAACGGGTCCTGCTGGAACTCGGGGGCAATGCCGGGGTGATCATAGAGCCGGACGGCAATCTCGATGTGGCCATTGACCGTTGCGTGGCCGGAGGGTACGGATATTCGGGGCAAACGTGTATCTCCGTGCAACGCATCTTCGTCCATGAATCACGTTATGATGACTTCCTCAAGCCATTTGTTGATCGGGTTCGAGCGTTGCCCATGGGGGATCCATCGCTCGAGAAAACGGTGGTAGGACCTTTGATCAACGAACAAGCCGCACGACGGGTCGAGGCCTGGATTCAAGAAGCCGTTTCGCAGGGTGCAACAATTCTGACCGGCGGGACGCGAAAGCACTCATTCATCGAACCCACGGTTCTGACACACGTCAGCAGCAACATGAAGGTCTGCTGTGAAGAAATTTTCGGGCCGGTCGTCACCGTCACGTCCTATGCGCACCTCGAAGAAGCCCTGACATTACACAATGATTCTGAATTCGGCCTTCAGGCAGGAATATTCACCAGCAATATCGACACGATGTATCAGGCGTACTCACAATTAGAAGTTGGCGCGCTCCTGGTCAATGAAATTCCGACTTTTCGGGCTGATCACATGCCCTATGGGGGAATTAAACAATCAGGATTGGGGCGGGAAGGAGTTCGTTATGCAATCCAGGAACTGACAGAACCCAAGTTGTTAGTGGTCAAAACTCCTTCATAAGCCCTCCTCCACTTCTCTCGTCTTTTCTTGAAAGTTTAGGCATCATTCCCTTGCACCTTGTCAATCACTCTTGGTAAAAATATCAGTTTACGTAGCAAGGTTGGTCCTTCCCTGTGGCAATCCTGGTTTCAGGCTTTCCCATACATAGACCGTGTAAACAGGTTTAAGAGCGGAATGTAAGTCAGACTCGACGATTACACAGGCATTTTCCACCTGTCCCAATCTACAACTAACCGATTCACGAAGGAGTCACGATGGTCCCAACACATATGTTTCTCACCAGAGGTGTGGGTGTACACAAAGAAAAGTTGACCTCTTTCGAAGAAGCCTTGCGCAGCGCGGGGATTGCGTATTGCAACCTGGTGAGCGTTTCATCCATTTTCCCACCTGATTGTAAAATCATTCCACGAAAGCGTGGCGAAAAGTTACTCAATCCCGGTGAAATTACCTTTTGCGTCATGGCCAGGTCCGAAACCAATGAACGGAATCGCTTGATTTCCGCCTCAATCGGGTTGGCCATTCCCTCTGGAAGAAATGTCAATTATGGCTACTTATCCGAGCATCATGCCTATGGGGAAACGGACGAAGAAGCTGGGGAATATACGGAAGACCTCGCTGCTCAAATGCTCGCTACCACCCTGGGCATCAAATTTGATCCCAATGTCGCGTGGAAGGAACGGGAGCAGGTGTTTAAAATGGGAAAGGATATTGTTCGGACTCAGAATATTACCCAATCTGCCATTGGGAAACCGCATTTGTGGACGACGGTGGTTGCGTGTGCGGTATTTATTCCTCTTGAAAACATCAAAGAAGAAGAGGGAAAGTCACGCCGCCGCAAAGCAAAGTAGAAATCATGGTTGGTCCATCCGTTTCGTTTATTCTTCCCCTGTTCTTGAATCTCCGTCATAAGGCCTGACGATGTTTCTGCTTCTCTGTAAGCCAGGAAAGAAGGCCTGAACTTCACCATGGGTCGTCTCAACAAGAACCGACCCCTTGTCCTCACACAGAAAATTCCGCCCACAGTATGGTATGGTCCGATGGGGATTCTGCTCGACGCGGCTGAAGATCCACCTTAACCATTTGGGAGTAAGGAAGGAGAGGCGGCGTGACCATGATATGGTCAATCCTCCAGCCACGGTTGGATTCCAGGGCATCGGGACGACGATAGTCCCAAAACGTAAATTGCTGGCGGCGCGGGAAATGATGTCGAAACACATCGACAAATCCCCAGGCAACCGTCTCCTGATAGGCCTGGCGCACATCTTCATGGAAACACACATGGGTTACATGTTTTTCGGGGCTGTGGACATCAACCGGCTCAGGGGCCACGTTCATGTCTCCACACCAAATCGCGGGTTGCCTTGGAGATAAGACACGCGAAAAATACTTTTTCAACCGCTGAAACCACCTCAATTTGTAAGCATACTTCGGCGAATCAATCGCAAACCCCTGAGGGATGTAAGTGTTGATAATCGTGATGCCATTCACCACTACCCGAGCCAGACGAGTGGGATCCTCTTGTGGTTGCCCGTCTTGAAAGCCGAATGACACCAGTTCAGGAGGCGTTCGGCTGAAGATCGCTACCCCGTTATAAGATTTCTCACCGCAAAAATTGATGACATAGGGTAAGTCGCCGAATGCTTGAAGAGGAAACTCGTGATCCTGTACCTTGGTCTCTTGAAGGCACACCACATCCGGCTTGTGTTGCCGGATCCACTTGTGAAGAATCCCGATCCGCTTTCGAATAGAATTGACATTGTATGTTGCAATTTTCATCGCCATTGAGACTCCCATTCAAAAAAACGCTGCGCACACTCCTTCATTAATGAAAAGGGCAAAAACTCTTCCGCAACGGTTCCTTGGTAACACGACTTTATGAAAACCGATTATTCATTTACCGCTGAGGAACTGGCCGTATTAGCCGATCAGGATTTCTTCCGGAAGAAGGCCACTATTACGGTAAAAATCAAACATGTGCTGGAACACCTTCATCTTCGGCTCGAGGCCGAAATCGCCTCGCAACCCCTTCTCGCTCCTGAAGGGTTCGATCCTCAAGCCAGGCAATTTGTCAAAGGAGAACACCTGGAAGATTTCCCCTATCAGTATGTGGATTTCCCCAGATTCTACACTCGTGAGGAAAAATTC
>Ga0224510_10001059_pt1 | contig 18853 bp, 17 predicted proteins | sample SF_May12_sed_USG_FD_170161 | JGI IMG/M metagenome (GOLD analysis project Ga0224510, IMG submission 170161) | Sediment microbial communities from San Francisco Bay, California, United States - SF_May12_sed_USGS_4_1 | ecosystem: Environmental > Aquatic > Marine > Sediment | place: USA: California... | reverse complement strand
CCTCGATGACCAGCACGGCCTCCAGGTAACCGAGCCCCTGGCCGCCGTACTGCTCGGGGATGGTCATGCCCATGAAGCCCGCCTGCGTCAGCTGCTCGACGTTCTTCCATGGATACTGCTCGCTGCGATCGATCTCGGCCGCGCGCGGCGCGAACTCCTTCTGCGCCAGCTTGCGGGCGCTCTGCCGCAGGGCCTTTTGGGTTTCGGTCAGTTCAAACATCGGTGGGGGTCTGGCGCGCCCGGCGCGATGAATCTGGACACTGGTGCGAGACTGTAACAGTCGAGTAGCCGATAGAACGAAAGGAAGAATCATCTGCCCCGCGCGTGTCGGTAGCCGCCGCGCGCTGCGGGGCAAGCGCTCGAACGCCCGGTTTGCGACGGGTTTGGCCGGTCATGAGCGTTCCTTCGGGGGATTCGAGCGTTGCGCAATCGACGTGATGACGTATCTTGCCCGCGCGGGAGCGGGCGGCGCACCCTCGAGCGCCTGCGGCCGCCAACGCGGGGGCCGCTCGCCGCGTTGACTGCGGGACCGCCATGTCATCTGACAAGGGCCAGCATTCGTCCACGGCAATGGGCCCGGCGTTGGTCGGTGGATGCAAGCCGATCGCCCGGCGATCTATCGTCCGCGCAGGCCGCGCGCAAGCCCCCTGTGGCAGTGCGTGCGCCGGCACCTGCCGGAGTTGCGCGCCTCCGGCCGGGTGCGGCGCGCCGTCGAGAACAACGTGCTCGAGCGCTTCCTCGATTGCGGCGACCCGCACCGGGGCTTCGCGCGCATCCGCTGCGGCGGCTGTGGTCATGATCTCCTACTCGCGTTTTCGTGCAAGACGCGCTACTTCTGCCCAAGCTGCCACCAGAAGCGCGTCCTCGCCTGGGCGAGGCTGATCCGCAAGGTCTGCGAAGTCGACCCGCTCGAGTGCCCCAAATGCGGCGCGCAGATGCGCGTGATCGCCCTCATCCAGGACCCGGCCGTCATCGAGCGCATCCTCACCTGGCTCGGTCTCTGGGAGCCGCGACAGCCCGGCGGACCTTCACCGCCTACCGACGGCCCGAGCCTTCCGCTCACCTGCCATCCCGTCCCCGACATCGCCTGAGCCCGCTCCAAGCGGCGCTTGCTGTCTACGCGTTCTCTGAATTTGCCGAAACGCGCCGAAGGGGCGCAGTATTTGCCATAAGGCCCGATTGCATGACTCGCGCGGCCACGTGCATGACCGATTGTGCCAGCCACCCGCTGCTCAGCAGCCCGGATCCGGCAGCAGCCGCCCGCGTCGTGCGGCAAGGACGGGAAGGAAATTCCTATTCCTTGGTCATCATGGCGACGGGGGTCGTGGTGATGCTGATCGTGCTCGCGATCCTGATGCCGATCATCGAGATGAACCAGCTGATCCGCCCCTAGGCGGGGCGGCGGCCCCGCGCCGGCCTACTCGAAGAGCTTGCGCCCCTGCGCGGCGCGCTCGACCGTCGCGACGAGCTTGTCCCGGTCGACGGGCTTGGTCAGAAAATCGACGACGTTCTTCTTCTTCATGAAGTCGACGGCGAGCGCCACGTCGGGAAAGCCGGTGAGGACGACGACCGGCGTGTTCGGGTACTCCTGCAAGAAGTAGTTCACGGCGTCGACGCCGCTCTTGCCGGGCATGCGCACGTCGCAGACGATGACGTCAATGCTGATCGGGTTGTCGGCGAGGATCGCGATGGCCTTGTCCACGTTCTCGGCCTCCAGCACCTCGAAGCGCGAGCCCTTCAGCTGCAGGCGGATGGCGCTGCGCACATCGGCCTCGTCGTCCACTACCAGTGCGTGGTGTTTCATGCGTGCTCCCCTGCTCGGTTGACCACATCTGCGCCCGGGAACCGGATCAGGAACCGGGCCCCGCCGCCCGCGGCGTTCTCGACCCCGATCGTGCCCCGGTATCGGGTCACGATCTGCCGGACAATATAGAGCCCCAGGCCCTCGCCCTCGTCCGGCCCCTTGGTGGTGAAGAACGGGTCGAAGACCCGCTTCAGGTTCTCCGCGGTGATGCCCGGCCCGCTGTCCTGCACGGTCACGCCGACCCAGCCGCCGTCCGCCCTCGTGCGGACGTCGACCCGGCCGCTGCCGGCAATCGCCTGTACGGCGTTGCGCACGACGTTGAAGATCACCTGCTGGACTTCCTCGGCCTTGGCGAGGATGTCCGGGACGGGCCCGGCCTCGATGCGGATCTCCACGGCGTCGGCGCGGATCGCGCGGCGCGCCAGGCGCACCGCGCCCTCGACCGCCGCGTTCACGTTCACCCGCTGCAGGTCGTGGCACGAGCCGGGCTGCGCGTAGCGCGACAGGTTCCGGACGATCTCGGCGATGTCCTTCACGTGGCGCAGGATGTCCAGCCCGTAGGCGTGGCACTGCGCGAGGCTCGGCTCGACCGCGAGGGCCTCGGCCGTGGCGAGAATGGTGTAGAGCGGATTGTTGATCTCGTGCCCGATGCCGCTCACCAGCGTGCCCACCGCGGTCATCTTCTCGGCCTGGATGAGCTGCTCCACGACCCGCTCCTTCTCCAGCTGCGACTCGCGCAGCTCGCGCGTGCGCTCGGCCACCAGTGCCTCGAGCTGCGTCTCGTGCATGCGCAGGCGCTCCTCGATCGCCTTGCGCCTGGTGATGTCGACGACCGTCGCCACCACAGCGCGCCCCGAGGCCGTTTGCGCGGAGCGCAGGCCGATCTCCACGGGAAACCGGCGGCCGTCCCGGTGCTGTCCCTCGAGGTCCCGGCCCGAGCCCATCGGCCGCGGCTGCGGGCGCTGCGTGTAATCCTCGACGTGGCGCCGGTGCGTCGCCGCGTGCTCGACGGGCAGAAGGATCTCGACCGCCTGGCCGAGGAGCTCCTCGATGCGGTAGCCGAACATGTCGGCGAGCGTGCGGTTGGCGAAGCGGATCCCGCCACGCTCGTCCACGACGACGATGCCCGAGGGCGCCGCGTGCAGCGCCATCTCGTAGAGCTCGGTTCGCGCGTCGATCTCCGGTGTCATCGGCTGTCGTGGTCGCGCGTCACGCGCGGCTGGCATTGTGTGCGGCGACCGGGCGGCGGCGCAAGCGCCGCGCCGGCGCGCCGCGTGTCACCCATGTGTCACTGGCGCCTGATAAGAGTAGGCAGCATGAACGGCGCTTCCCGCCGGCGGCTTGGCGGCTTCGATTACTTCGTCCTGGCGGGGGCGCTGGTCAACGCGCTGGTGATCGCCTGCCTGGTCGGGTTCTGGCTGCGCGCCGGCTAGGCGCGCCGGCGCGCATCGGAAGAGGAGGAGACGAGGTGACGCTGAGCATCGAACCGGCTGCGTCGCGGCCCGAGCCACTGCCGCGCTATCGCGAGCTCCTGCTCGCGGTCGATTCCTCGGATCACGCCAACCGCGGCGTGCAGGACGGCGTCGCGCTCGCGCGCGCCTGGGGCGCCGGCGTCACCGCGACGCACGTGTACGCGGCGCGGCTGCACGACCTGCGGTTCCGGCAGATGGAAGGCGGGCTACCGGAGCGCTTCCGGGCCGAGCAGGAGCTCGAGCGCCAGCGCGACGTGCACAACGATCTCATCACGCGCGGCCTGTCCATCATCTCCGACTCCTACCTCGATCAGGTGGAGCGCGCGGGCGGCGCGGCCGGGGTGCGCGTGGCGCGCCGTGCGCTGGAGGGCAAGAACTACCGCGAGCTCTCCAGGGAGGCCAACAGCGGTCGCTACGACCTGCTGGTTCTCGGCGCCCTCGGCCTGGGGGCGGTTCCCGGGTCGCAGCTCGGGACGGTGTGCGAGCGCGTGGTGCGCCGGTCCGCGATCGACGCGCTGGTCATCAAGTCGCCGGGCCGCGCCGTTTCGGAAGGTCCGATCGCCGTGGCGATCGACGGCTCGCCGCGGGCCTACGGCGGACTGATGACCGCCCTGGCGCTCGCCCAGGAGTGGCGGGTGCCGCTTCACGTGCTCTCGGCGTTCGACCCGTATTACCACTACGTCGCCTTCAACCGCATTGCCGGCGTGCTCTCGGAAGAGGCCAGGCGCGTGTTCCGATTCAAGGAGCAGGAGCGGCTGCACGAGGAAATCATCGATTCGGGCCTTGCCAGGATCTACGAGGGCCACCTGCAGGTCGCGCGGAATATCGCGGCCGACTACGCGGCCGCCGTGCACACCAGGCTGCTCGACGGCAAGCCGCACGAGGCCATCGGGCTCTGCCTGCGCGAGTTGCAGCCCTCGCTCCTCGTGATCGGCAGGCTCGGCATCCACGCCGACGACGGGCTCGACATCGGCGGCACGGCCGAGAACCTGCTGCGCACCGCGCCCTGCGCAGTACTGCTCAGCGAGCGCCAGTTCACGCCCCAGGTCGAGCGGCTTGCCGAGGTCAGCGTGTCCTGGACGAGGGAAGCCGAGGAGCGCCTGCAGCGCGCGCCGAGCTTCGTGCAGCCGATGGCGCGCATGGGCATCCTGCGCTACGCGCAGGAGCGTGGCCACACGGTGGTCACCGCGCGACTCGTCGAGGAGGCTACGGCATCGCTCATGCCCGCACGCGCGGCGCAGGCGATGGCGGAAATCGTCGCCGCACACGACGCGGGCGAGCTGCACCGGGCGGAGGTGCGCGACGCGCCCGAGTGGTCGGGGGCTGCGCGCGAGCGCCTGGAAGCGGTCGGCGACGCTTCGCTGCGGGAAAACCTGCGCCTGCGCTCGGAAAAGAGGGCGCGCAGCCTGCGCGCGGCGCAGGTCGCCCCCGAGCACGTGGATGACGTCTCGCGGGCGGCCGGCAGCCTGCACTGGGAAGCTGCCGCCCTGGCACGCCTCTCGCGCGTGCCCGAGGGGTTCATGCGGGAGGCCGCGCGCGAGCGCATCGAAAGCGAGGCGCGACGCTCGGCCGCGGCGGTCGTGACGCTCGAGCTCGCCGAGGCGGGCCTCGCGGTCGCGCGCGAGGCGATGGCGGAACAGGCCGGGCGCGAGCCGCCCGGTATGCCGAAGGCTAGCAAGTGCCCGTTCGCCTCCATGACCCGGCAGGCGCCGCCGCCCGAGGCGAGCGCGGTGGCCGCCCAGTGGACGCTCGAGGGGACTGCCCGGCTGCAATCGGTGCCCGAGGGGTTCTGTCGCACGATGACCGAGCGCGCGGTCAACGCGCTCGCCCGGCAGAACAGCCTCGCGCGGATCGACGCGGACTTCGTGCAGCAGATCCTCGCGATCTTCGAGAAAGGCTCGCGCGCCGCCCCCGCGACGATGCCTTGGGCGGACGAGGCGCGCGCGCGCCTCGAGCGGGCACCCGAGGCGGTCCGCGGCATGCTGGTGAAGGAAATCGAAAGCTGGGCGCGGCGTAACGGCCTGGACACGGTGGACGGCGGCGTGGTCGAGGCCGTAAAGAGCGAGTGGCAGGCGAGCGGCGCGTTTCATCTGGATCCGGGAGACCCGCGCCGTGTCGCCTGAGGATCGTGCGGCGCCGGCGCTCTCCCTGCTCGCGGTCAACATCACGCGACGCTGCAACCTCGCGTGCGCGCACTGCTACCTGGACGCGACCACGCTCGCCCAGGGCGACGAGGACGAGCTCGGCACCGAGGAGGTGAAGGGGCTGCTCGACGACGTCGCGAGCCTCGGGCACGGAACGATGGTGGTGCTCACGGGAGGCGAGCCGCTGGTGCGCGACGACCTCGATGCGCTGATCCGCCATGGCGCCGCGCGCGGACTGCCGATGGTGGTCGGCACCAACGGCATGCTGCTCGACGAAGAGCGCGTGCGTGCGCTGCGGGCCGCGGGCGCGCTCGGGCTCGGCATCAGCCTCGACTCGCTGGACGCGGACCGGCACGACCGCTTTCGCGGGCGCGACGGGGCCTGGGCAAGGACCCTGGCGGGCATCGAGTGCTGCCGGCGGCTCGGCATGGACTTCCAGCTGCATTTCTCCGTGACGGACGAAAACGCCGAGGAGCTGCCGGCGATGGCCGAGTTCGCGCGCAGCTGCGGCGCGCGTGCGCTCAACGTGTTCTTCCTCGTGTGCGTGGGCCGCGCGCGGACGGTGAGCGCGCTGACCCCGCACCGCTACGAGGCGCTGCTCGCGCAGCTGATCGGCCTGCAGTCGGCGTACCCGGGTCTCATCGTGCGCCCGCGTTGCGCGCCGCACGTGAAACGCGTCGCGTACCAGTTGCGGCCGCAGCAGGACCTCAACCGCATCAGCGGGCGCGAGGGCGACGGCTGCATCGCAGGCCTGCACTATGCGCGCGTCAACCATCGCGGCGGGGTCACGGCCTGCCCGTATATCGAAGAGGAGCTCGGCACCCTGCGCACGCACAGGCTGTCCACCCTCTGGTCGGATGCGGAGGCGTTCGTGCGGCTGCGCGAGCCCGCGCTGCGGGGCAAGTGCGGGGTGTGCGAGTATCGCAAGCTGTGCGGCGGCTGCCGGGCGCGTCCGCTTGCGCGCGGCGGCGGCCTGATGGACGCCGACCCCCTGTGCGCGTACCGCCCGCGGGGCGGCGAGGCCATCGAGCCGCTTGCCCCGGTGCAGGGCGCCGCCCCCGCGTGGGCCGTGGATGCCGAGCAGCGCCTGGCGCGCGTACCGGTGTTCCTGCGCACGCTCGTCAGGAAGCGCGCCGAGGCCTACGTCGGGGGCCTCGGCGAATCCGAGGTGACCACGCGGCACCTCTCGGAGATGGTGGCCGCCCGGTTCGGCGCGGGCGCCGCACCCGGGCGCAGGGCGCAATGAGCGCGCTCGACGCACTGGTCGTCGGCGGCGGGATCTCCGGCCTCGCCACGGCGCACGGCCTGGCGCGCGCCGGGCTCGATGTCGAGTTGTGGGAAGGTGCGCTACGCGTAGGCGGAAAGATTCACACCGTCGAGCGCGACGGCTATCTCCTGGAAAGCGCCGCCACCATGGTGGTGAATTTTCGCGGTGCGCTGGACGGGTTCCTCCGCGGCGCGCAGCTCGACACGAAAAGGCGGGGGCGCGGGCCGGTGTCGGCGCGCTATGTGCTCGATGCGGATCGGCTGGTCGCGGCGCCCACGGGGGTGGGCGAGCTGCTGCGCACGCGGCTGCTGAGCGGCGGAGCCAAGCTCAGGATGCTGGCGGAGCCCTTCGCGCCGCGGGGCCGCGACCGGCACGAGTCGGTGGCGGCCTTCGTCACGCGCCGCCTCGGCCGCGAGCTGCTCGACAAGTTGTTCGACCCCTACGTCGCGGGACCCCTTGCGAGCGACGCTGCGCTCGCGGAAGCGCGCGCCACGTTGCCCAGGCTCGTCGCGCTGGAGAAGCGCTATGGGAGCCTTGCGCTGGGCGCGCTGTGCGCCCGGCTGGCCGGGCGCGGCAGCGCGGCGCGGCCGGAGGTGTTTTCGTTTTCGGGCGGCATGGCGACGTTGACCGAGCACCTCGCCCGCGAAGGCGGCTTCCGGGTCCGCCGCGGCGTGCCGGTGCGCGAAGCCTGGCCCGAGCGCGGCGGCTGGCGCGTGCGCGGCGGGCCCGCGGACGCGCCGCGCGACACGTCGTGCAGGCACCTCGTGGTCAGCGCGCCGCCGCAGGCGGCCGCCGAGATCCTGCGCGACGTGGATGCGGCCCTCGCCCGGCTACTCGCCTCGGTCCGCTTCGCGCCGATCAAGGTCGTGCATACAGGCTTCGAGCGCTCACGCATCGGCCACGCGCTGAACGGCAGCGGGTTTCTGGTGCCCTCGGGCAGCGCGTTTGCCGCCAACGGATGCCTGTGGGTGTCGCGGCTCTTCTCCGGGTGCGCACCACAGGATCGCGTCTTGCTGACGAGCTACCTGGGCGGCTCGCGCAACCCGGGGGCCGCAGCCTGGGACGACGCGCGCAGTTCGGGCGAAGTCATGCGCATGCTGCACGCGTTGCTAGCGGCGCGTGGCGAGCCCGACGTGCTGCACGTCGAGACCCACGAGCGTGCGCTGCCGCTCTATCACGGAGCCTACTCGGCGACGCTCGCCGCGATGGACGAGCGGCTCGGGCATCTGCCCGGACTGCACCTGGAAGGCAATTACCGGGGCGGCGTTTCGGTGCGCGACCGGGTCGCGTGCGCGCAGAGCGCGGCGGCGCGGATCGCGCGCCAGATCACGGCGGCGCGGCGACCCAGGGGCGCGAATCCCGGCTTGTCCGGCGCTGCGGTTCCCGCCGCACAGGCCGCCCTGCCCATCCCATGAGCCGCGCGCATCACAAAAAGGAGAGGCTCGCTGAGTCCGCCCGCAGGAGATTTTGGCCGGCGGGGCTTTTCCTGGCAGTGCTCGCGCTGCTGGTACTCGTCTCGGCGGCCGCCGACTGGCATTCGCGCCAGGTATCGCTGCCGCGGTACTGCAGCGAGCCGGAAGTCGCGCTTGCGCGACTCGAGGCGCTGCATTCCGGAGAGGACCGGCTGCTCGCCGAGTCCCGGCGCCAGTACATGGTTGCCGCGAAGCTCGAATTCCTCGTGCCGCGCGCGTCCGGCGAGTCTGCCGGAGCCTACCGCCTGCGGTTGCGCGACGAACTGCGAAAGCAATGTCGCGATAGTGGATTTTTGGGTTTAAATTCCCTAATTTTTAAGATATCTTGACATACATCAAAACTTTGATCACGTCAGGACGCATACAGGCGCATTGGTGCTCGTTTACCGCGTAGGCGTGTTCAAACATGGCCAGTCAAATGAGATTTACTATTAATTCGTCAGGACTGATCGCCATTGGCTTCCTCCTGCTCGCGCTGACCGGGTGTGGAGCCGACGAGGGGACCAATCCGCTCCCGGCCGCAGCCTCGACTCCGGGTACCGGCTCAGGAGGTACGACGACGCCACCTTCTGGCGGTGGCACGGGAGGAACGGGGGGCACGGGAGGAACGGGAGGAACCGGGGGCGGCACGACCACCCCGCCGCCCGATGCCACGTCGATCGTGCGCAGCTGGTACGGCGTGCAAGCGAACATCCTGCAGCCCTATTGCGTGGGATGCCATCAAGGGGCCTCAGCGCCGGCTGGCCTGTCCTGGGAGGTTGGGCAATACGACGCGATCGTGACGAACGGCCGGTTAAGCACGGAGATCACCACGCTGCGCGAGGTCAATCCGAACAACCCGGACGTGAGCTACCTCATGTGGAAGCTGCGCGGGCAGGGTCCCAGCGGCCAGCCGATCGTCGGGGTGCGCATGCCCGCGACCGGCATCCCGCTCGATCCGGCGCTGATCAGCGTCGTGGAGCAGTGGATCGCGAACGGCGCACCGCTCGGGGACCCGGCCGATGCAACGGCGGGCGGGGGTACCGGCACTCCGGGCTTCCCGGTCGGCTCGTGGATGCACGTCTGGAGCAATACGCTGCAGGTGTGCACGCTGTGCCACAGCACGACGCCCTCGAGCGATCGCTGCGGCGTGGAATTCGAGTGCCCGCCCAAGGGCGTGGTGCTCACTTCCGACAACTACAACGGCGTAGTGGACGGCAGCGTGGTGCGGGCGGGCGACCTCAATGGCAGCAAGCTGTGGGACCGCGTGACCGACACCGATCCGCGCAAGCGCATGCCGTTCGGACTGCCTCCGCTTTCCGCGGAGCAGCTCACCATCATCCAGAACTGGATTCTCGACGGCGCGCCGTTCTGCCCGGCGGGCGAGCCGCTCGACGCGTGCACCCCGTGAGCGTGCCGACGGTGAGGTTCGCGCCGGGCTTGTCGGCGCCCGCAGTGCTGGCGGCGATGCTCGCGGCGCTGTCGCTCGTGCCCGGCGCTGCCGGGGCCAAGGGTGACAAGGTGGACGTCGAGGCGCTGCAAGCCAAGGTCGACGGCCTGGCGCGCAGAGCGCAGCTGGAGCGCGGCCGGAAGGTCTATTTCCAGGCCTGCTCGCCGTGTCACGGCATCCGAGGCGACGGCAAGGGACCCGCCGCGGCCGGCTTCGATCCCGCGCCCCGCAATTTCCGGCGCGGGGTCTACAAGTTCCGCTCCACGGTGAGCGGCATGCTGCCGCTCGACCGGGATCTCGAGCGCACCGTACGCGAGGGCCTGGCAGGCACCGAGATGCCGCGCTGGAAGGGCGTGCTCGCGGAGAACGACATCATGGCGGTGGTGCAGTACGTGAAGACGTTCTCGCCCTACTTCGACGACCCGAAGTCGCTGCCGCTGCCCGACGACATCGTGAAGGTTCCCGAGAAGCGCCCCTTTGAGCCCAGCCTCGCGTCCATCGCCGCAGGCCGCCAGATCTTCATCAAGCAGGACTGCGTGAAGTGCCACGGCGAAGAGGGGCGCGGCGACGGCCGGGAGGCCGACAAGCTGAAGGACGACTGGGAGGTGCCCATCCGTCCGGCCAACCTGGCGCTCCAGCATTTCAAGAACGGCAAGGGCGATCGCGACATCTTCCGGGTATTCACCACGGGCCTGAACGGCACGCCGATGCCCGCGTTCGACGAGCTGAACGACGAGCAGCGCTGGCAGCTCGTCGATTACATCAAGTCGCTGGAGCGCAAGGGCTGGTTCTACTGGCTGCTCGTCGAGAACCCGAACCAGGTCCGGCACCCGCGACCCCTCGTCAAGCCGAAGGAGAAGAAGTGACGGGGCGGATACAGCGACTCGCGGCGCTGGCGGCTCTGCTGCTCGCCACCGGCTGCGGCGCCGGCTCTGGCGAGGGGCTCGATGCGACCGGCAATCTGCTGAGTCAATCGCAGCCCGCCGGGACGGGCGGCGGCGGTGGCGGCGGGGAAGGCGGCGCGAGCGGCAACCCGAACGCGACGCTCGCGTGGGTGCAGGGCAACGTCTTCGGCGGCGTGTGCAGTCAGTGTCACATCGGGGGGAGCGGCGCGCCGTTCGGTGTCGACTGGAGCACGTCGGCAAACACCTGCGCGAACGTGGGGCGCGCAAGCGGCGAGAAACCGGAACTCAACGAAATCACGGCCGGCAATCCGGCCACCAGCTACGTCATCTGGAAGGTCGAAGGCCAGGGTCCGAACGGCGAGGCGATTGTTCTGGGTCGCATGCCGCTCAACAACGCGCCGCTGACGCCCGACACGATCCAGAACATGAAGGACTGGATCGCGGACGGCGTTCCGGGCTGCTGACGTTTCGGCGCGAAGAATCAAGAACAGCTCGACTGGCAACAAGCGCAAGGGAGCAGGGGAAAGACGATGCGGCAAACGCGGGAAGGAGCATTGCGATCCGCAATCCGGCTGGTCGGTGCGCTGAGCGCCGGCCTTGCGATCACCGCCGGTAGCTCCCCGACCGCCCACGCCGAGCCCTATCTGGCGATCCAGGAAGGCTACAAGTGCTCCAAGTGCCACGTGAACATGACCGGCGGCGGCAAGCGCACGGATTTCGCCAACGTCTACGTGCAGACACGGCTGACCGCCACGTTCCTGGACTGGCGGCGCATCGGCGCGAGCGAGGAGGCCAGCGACGACGAGAAGAACCCGCTCAAGGCGGACTCCCAGAGCAGCTTCTTCAGCGGTCGGGTGAACGACTTCATCGCCCTCGGCGGCGATTTCCGGGTGCTCTTCGAGCGCAACAAGCCTCCGTCGACGGCGGCGACCGAGACCTTCAACCAGCGCAAGCACAACCTCTATCTGGAAATCAACCTGATTCCGGATCGCGTCACCTTCTATCAGACGCTCGCCGAGGGCGGCGATGCGCGGGAAATCATGGGTTTGCTGAAGGGGGAACTGCTCGGCGAGCCCTACTACGTGAAGGCGGGGCAGTTCTTTCTTCCCTTCGGGCTGCGCCTGCAGGATGACACCGCGTTCACGCGCTCGGCCACCGGCTTTACCTACGGCACCACGGACGTTGGCATCGAGACGGGCTACGAGCCGGGGCCCTGGGCGCTGCACCTGGCGTACACCAACGGAACCGGCTCATCCATCGAGACCAACCGCGCCAAGCGCGTCACCGGGTCCCTGGCGTACGTACACACGATGTTCCGGCTGGGCGGCTCCTACTCGACGAACAAGGACGCGCAGAAGGTCCGGACCCAGATTGCCAGCCTGCACGGCGGTGTGCAGCTCGGGCGCGTCGGCCTGCTGGCGGAAGGGGGCTACATCGAGAATCCCACCACCGAGCAGCGCTTCGCGATCGCGGAGATCAACTTCCTCGTCCGGCGCGGCCACAACCTCAAGTTCACCTACGACTACTACGACCCGTCGATCGCCGTCTTCGAGAACGCGCGCGAGCGCTACAGCGTCGTCTACGAGCCGTTCCTGAACCAGTTCACGCAGGTGCGCCTGGGCGTGCGCGAGAACCGCGGCATTCCGCAGAACGCGGGACAGAACGCGCTGCTGGCGTTCGGCGAGCTGCACCTGTTCTTCTGAGGCCCGCGCACAAGGAGCCCGCGCCGATGTTCGAAGCGATTCCTCCCACCCCGCCGACGCAGGCCGACACGGCCACCGCCGCGCGGCTGGTGGAGTTCTCCTCGGACGCCGCGCTCGTCATCGACGACCGGCAGTGCGTGTCCGCCTGGAACCGCGTCGCCGAGCAGTTGTTCGGCTATGCGCGCGACGAGGCGCTCGGCCGGCCCTGCGCCGAGATCCTGCAGGCGGTCCTGCCCGGCGGCGAGCCGCAGTGCGTGCCGGCATGCCAGGTCTTCCAGTGCTTTCGCGACTGCCGCCCGCAGGGCGTGGCCCGCTGCCGCGTGCGCCACAAGGATGGCGGCTGGGTGGAGGTGAGCTATCACTCGATCGTGCTGCCGCAGGCGCAGGGCCTGTCGTGCGGCGCGCCCGTTGCCATCGTGTTCCTGCGCGAGCGGGACGCGCAACAGGTGCGCGCGCCGCTCGGCGGCGTGCTGCAGATCTTCACGCTCGGCAAGTTCGGCCTGGTCGCCGGCGGGCGCGGCGTCGAGGTGGAGAAGTGGAAGCGGCGCCAGGCAGTGACGCTGCTCAAGTTCCTCGTGACCCAGCTCGATCGCCCGGTGCACCGCGAGCGCATCCTGGATTGTCTGTGGCCCGAGGTGGACGAGGCGCGCGGCTGGGGCCGCCTCAAGGTGACGATGTACTACCTGCGGGAGCAGCTGCGCGCCGCGGGCGCGGGCGAGGACGCCCTCCAGACCGTCGGTAACGCCTACCTGCTCAAGCGCGACGCGGTGTGGGTGGACGCCGAGAGCTTCGAGAAAAGCGTCTCGGCAGGCCGCGCGCTGCAGGCCAAGGGGCAGGGCGCGGAGGCCCTGCGCCGCTATGAGGAGGCGCAGCTGCTCTACCGGGGCGCCTATCTCGAGCAGGACTCGCTGGCCGACTGGTGCGCCGAGGAGCGCGAGCGCCTCGGCGAGATCTACATGGACATGCTGACGCGCAAGGCGGAGTGCCACGCCGAGCGCGGGGAGTTCGCCGAGGCCGTGCTCGTGTGCCGCAAGGGTCTGGTGCACGACCCGTGCCGCGAGAGCTTCCATCGCGACCTGATGGATTACCTCGCGCGCCTCGGGCGCCGGGACTGGGCGGTCGCCCAGTATCGCCACTGCCGTGAGGTACTCGGGCGCGAGTTCGGCGCGGAGCCGATGCCCGAGACCCAGCGCCTGTACCGGGAAATCCTCGCGCAGGAGCGCGCCGAGAGCGGCGCGCCGTCGGCGCCGGTCATCGAGCTCAAGCCGGCGTCCTCGCGGGGCTGAGCTTAGTCACCCGCGTTCCCGCGCGGGCCGTGTTACCAGACTGTCACTGCGGCGTGTTACTTGAGAGCCGCCATGCCCAACGCCCCAACCGCCCAAGGCCTGCCGCCATGGTGAGGTCGCAGACCACGCAGTCGTTCGTCGCGCGCATCTGGCTGGAGCGCGACGCCGGCAAGGAGGCGAACTGGCGCGGGCACGTGCAGCACGTGCAGGGCGGCGAGGAGCTCTATTTCCAGAGCTTCGCCGAGGTGTGCGAATTCCTGGAGCGGGTGAGCGGCGTGTCCGCGGCCTGCCTGGACATGGCAGCGCCGCGGCCGGTGGCCGTCCCGCCGGGCGGCGACACCGGCGGCCGCAAGCGCAAGGCGGGCGGGTGAGGCGCGAGTCGAACTGGGGCGCGTGGCTGTTCTTCGTCACGCTGGCCGTCGTCCTGATCTTCTTCTGGTGGCTCCTCATCTACACCGGCGGCGTTTCGGGACACCACGGCTGACGGGAAGGACGCGCGCCATGAGCCTGCCGAGCGGCGATTTGCGGGGATGGGTCCTGCGCGGCCTGGTGCCGGTGCTCCTCGTCGCGCTGCTCGTGGCGATCGGCGCCGGCCTGCCCGGCGCGGGCGCCGCCGAGGCGCTCGCCGCGGAGCAGGGCGCGGCGACCGAGGCTCCGGCCGAGGCCAAGACGCCGGCCGACGCGGGCGCACCCAAGCTCAAGCGCGCGGACTACCCGCGCCTGGGCGTGAGCAGCCGCACCGTGGTCTGGATCATCGCGCAGATGCACCTCTTCTTCGGCGCGCTGGTGCTCGCGGTGCCGATCTTCGTGCTCGTCATCGAGCTGATCGGCTTCAGGACCGGCGACGATCGCTACGACGACATGGCGCACGAGTTCATGAAGGTGAGCCTGACCGCGTACGCCATCACGGCGCTGTTCGGCGGCGCGCTCGCGCTCGCGCTGTTCCTGCTCTACCCGCAGTTCATGGGCTACCTGATGCGGGTGTTCGGATCGCAGGTGCTCGTCTACGCGGTGCTGTTCTTCCTCGAGAGCCTGTTCCTCTACGTCTACTACTACGGCTGGGACGCGCTGCGCTACGGCAACCGCAAGTGGGTGCATCTCACCCTGGGGCTGATGCTGAACGCGGTGGGCACCACGCTGCTCGTGGTGGCGAACTCGTGGACCACCTTCATGATGGCGCCCTCGGGCGTCGACCCGGCGAGCGGCGCGGTCACCGGCAGCATCTGGGAGATCATGAAGGGGCCGCTGTGGAACCCGCTCAACCTGCACCGGTTCCTCGCCAACATCGCCTTCGGCGGCGCGGTGGTCGGCGCCTACGCGGCGTTCAAGTTCCTCGCGGCCAGGACCGCGGCCGAGAAGGCCCACTACGACTGGATGGGCTATACCTCGAACTTCACGGCGATCCTCGCGTTCCTGCCGCTGCCCTTCGCCGGCTACTGGATGATGGCCGAGGTCTACGCCTACTCGCAGCAGATGGGCATCCTCGCGATGGGCGGCATCCTCGCGTGGCTGTTCGTGATCCAGGCGGTGCTCATCTGCACCATCCTGCTCGCGGGCAACTACTACCTGTGGACCGGGATGTCGCGCACCGAGGGCGGCGAGCGCTACCGCTGGATGGTCAAGTACATAGCGATCATCCTGGTGCTCGGCTTCCTGGTATGGGTCACGCCGCATAACGTGATCTACACGGGCGCCGAGGTCGCGCGCCTGGGCGGCGGCAACCACCCGGTGCTCGGGCCGCTCGGCATCATGCCGGCGAAGAACATCGCCGTGTTCCTGATGCTCATCTACACGTTCCTGTCGTTCCAGCTCTACCGGCGCGCCGACAAGGTGATCACGGTCGAGTGGCGCGACTGGGGCAACGCGCTGTTGATCGCGATCTACATCGTGGCGAGCGCGAACGTCATCTTCGCCGGCGTGTACTACGGCTACTTCACCAACACCGTGTACAAGGTGGGCTCGAGCGTCATCCAGGTGATGTCCACGGTCGTCGTGATCGTGAGCGGCGTGGTGATCGACACCCTGATGTTCAAGGGCGCGAAGACCCTGCCCGTGTACTGGGGCAAGGTGCCGGAGCGCTCGCAGTACGCGCTGTTTGCGCTGCCGATCGCCTTCACCTGGCTGATGGCCCTGATGGGCTACATCCGCTCCTCGGTGCGCACGCACTGGCACGTCTACACGGTGATGAAGGACAACTCACCGGACAACTTCATCCCGCCGCTCGCGACGGTGGGCAACGTGGTCACGGGCGCGACGCTGCTGTTCCTCGTGTTCCTGTTGTTCATCTTCTGGATCGCCAACCTGAGCGGCACCCGGCAGGTCCCGCCCGCTCCCGCGCCGCGCGCGGCGCGGGCCGAGGCGGCGGCATGACGGCGCTCGCACGGCCGCTCGCGTTCAGCATCGTCCTGATCCTGGCGTTCGCCGCGGTGACCTACGTATTGCCGCAGATGAGGGGCGAGGCGCCGGAAGACAAGGAGGTGAACCTCGGCGAGCTCACTGTGGAGAGCTATGCCGCCCTCGGCCAGGAGTTGTATGACGGCAAGGGGACGTGCGCGCTCTGCCACAACAAGCTGGGCCGGGCGCCCGACTTGCTCACCTACGACGTCGTGAAGACCTCGCTCGAGCGCGTCGCGGAGGCGGGCTACAAGGGCCAGGCGAAGGACGCGGAGGGCTACCTGCGCGAGTCTCTGGTGGCGCCGAGCGCCTACGTCGTGAGGGGCTTCGGCAAGAAGGGCAGCGACGACACCGAGTCGCCCATGCCGGCGGTGGACCAGCCGCCGATCCAGCTCTCCGAGATCGAGATCGGCGCCGTGATCGCCTACCTGCAGAAGAAGGACGGCAACCCGGTCACGGTCGCCTTGCCGAAGGAAGCGCCCGCGGCCCGCAAGCCCGAGGCCGGCGCCGCGCCGGCGAGCGCGCAGACCGCCGAAGCCGCCCTCGCGAAGTTCGGCTGCGCCGCCTGCCACTCGGTCCTCGCGACCCAGTCGCCCGTCGGCCCGAGCCTCACCGACGTCGGCAAGCGCCTGAGCGTCGAGCAGATCCGCACCAGCATCGTCGATCCCAAGGCGGTCATCGCGCAGGGCTTCCCGCCGATCATGCCCGAATTCCCGCACATGACGCTGACGGAGCTCGACCTGCTGGTGCGCTTCCTCGCGCAGCAGAAAGGGTCGGTGAAGTGAAACTGCGGGTCCCGGCGTTCGCGCAGGCGGTGCTGGTGCTGGTCGGCGCCTGGCTGGTCTTCAGCCTGGCCGTGCCGCCGTTCATGCCGCGTTCCCTGATGCTCGCCTACATGATCATCGTATTCGTCGGCGTGATCCTGTACTTCTCCAGCGACGAGGCCCGCTGGCGCGAGTTCAAGGCGCCGATCGCCGCGACCCTGCGCAACGACGACACCTGGCTGCTGCGCTGGGCGCTGCTGCTCGGGCTGCCGCTCGTGCCGGGAGCCGTGGTCTACGACGCGCTGAAGCCCTCGCGCGAGACCCCGCTCGAGCTGCGCCAGGTGCACCCGTCGCCGCCCGCGGGCATCCGGGTCTACGGCAAGTCCTACGACCTCGCGAAGCTCGAGAACCCGGTGCGCATGAACGTGCTCAAGCTGCTCGGGACGGACGCGGACGCGGCCTGGAAGGCTTACCGCGACGCGGCGCAGGCGGGCAGCCAGGTCTACTACCAGAACTGCTTCTACTGCCACGGCGATCTGCTGAACGGCAAGGGGCACTTCGCCAGGGGCCTCGATCCGCTGCCCACCGACTTCAGCGACGTCGGCACGATCGCGCAGCTGCAGGAGTCGTTCCTTTTCTGGCGCATCACGACCGGCGGGCCGGGGCTGCCCGAGGGCGGCATGCCCTGGAACTCGGCGATGCCGGTCTGGCACGAGATGCTCTCCGAGGAAGAGGTGTGGAACGTGATCACCTTCCTCTTCGATTACGTGGGGCAGGTGCCGCGCATGTGGGATCCGGGCATCTCCAAGGCGGTGACCACCATGAAGGACCAGATCGCGGCGCAGCGCGCCAAGATGGACAGCAAGGCCATCTACCAGTTGCGCTGCGCGGTATGCCACGGCGAGAGCGGCGCGGGCGACGGCCCGGCGGCGGATTTCCTGTCTCCGCGGCCGCGCGATTTCACCGGCGGGCTGTGGAAATACAAGACCTCGCCGGGCGACCTGCCGCCGCGCGACGCCGACCTGATCGAGACGATCCGCGCGGGCCTTCCCGGCACGAGCATGCCGGGGTGGTCCGAGGTGCTCACCGACCAGCAGATCGCGGGTCTCGTGACGCTGCTCAAGCAGTTCGACACCTCGGGGTTCTGGGCGCCGAAGGACGCGAAGAACGAGGACTTCGATTCGGCGGGCCGCTACCTCAAGGCCGACGCGCGGGCGATCACGCAGGCCGAGCCCACGGACGGCCAGGTGGCCTACTCGCCGGAGTCGGCGCAAAAGGGCAAGGCGGTGTTCGAGGAGAACTGCCGCAAGTGCCACGGCGAGACGGGCCGCGGCGACATCACCTCCGGCAAGCTGCTCGAGGACGACTGGGGCGAGCGCGTATGGCCGCGCGACCTCACCAAGCCCTGGACCTGGCGCGACACCGAGGCCGCGTCGGAGGCCGAGCGGGCCGAGCGCAGGGACGCGCGGCGCGACGAGACCCTCCGCAACATCTACCGGCGCGTGTCGATCGGCATCCGCGGCACGCCGATGCCCGCGCACCGCGCGACGCAGGAGGGCGAGAAGGACGCGATCGCGCCCGAGGACCGCTGGCACGTCGCGAACTACGTCTACTCGCTGCGCGAGGAGAGCACCTGGCCGGGAGAGCGCAAGGTGCTCGAGGCGCTCGAGGTGAGCGGCGAGCTGCCCGCCGACCCGGACGATCCCGCCTGGGCGCAGGCCCTGCCCAGCACCTTCCGCCTCGTGCCCAACATCGTCAAGGAAGAGCGCCTGTTCACCCCGTTGAACGACGCGATCACCGTGCGCGCGGTGTACAACGCGCGCGAGATCGCCTTCCTGCTTGAAGTGAACGATCGCACCGAGAGCCGCCCGGGGGGCGACGTGGTGTCGCGGCTGCCCCGCAAGAGCGAGAAGTTCTTCCCGGACGCCGTGGCGATCCAGTTCCCGAAGGAGGGCGCCTACGGCACCGCGCCGGTGCAAAAGCCCCTGTATCGCCACGGGGATGCGGCGCACCCCACCACCATCTGGTACTGGAGCGCGGGCTCGGTCGAGCCCCGCGTCGCACCGGCTGCGGCGCTGTTCGACGCTACCGGGCCGGACGCGAAGCTCGTGCGGCGCGCGGACGCCGGGGATCTCGGCGCGAGCGGCCAATGGAAGCAGGGGCGCTGGCGCGTGCTCATGAAGCGCCCGCGCGGCGAGCTTTCCCGGCTGCCG
>Ga0224510_10001058_pt1 | contig 18861 bp, 18 predicted proteins | sample SF_May12_sed_USG_FD_170161 | JGI IMG/M metagenome (GOLD analysis project Ga0224510, IMG submission 170161) | Sediment microbial communities from San Francisco Bay, California, United States - SF_May12_sed_USGS_4_1 | ecosystem: Environmental > Aquatic > Marine > Sediment | place: USA: California... | reverse complement strand
CGGCTGCGGGCGCTGCTCGTCCCCGGCCTCGGCAAACGCGTTCACACCGACCACCACCCGCTCGCCCGACTCAATCCCGCGCTGCACGTCATACGCCGCCTGGGCGATCTCGCCGGGCTGATAGCCCTCGGCGATCGCCGCCAGTGTCCCGCCCCGTCGCTCGATCTCCGCCAACTCGGCGGCGACGCGCGCTTCGATCTCGTTCGTCAGCGCCTCCACGTACCAGGATCCGCCGAGCGGATCGACCGGGGCGGTGACCCCAGACTCATGAGCCAACACTTGTTGTGTCCGAAGCGCGAGCCGCGCGGTCGCCGGCGAAGGCAGCCCGAGCGCCTCGTCGAGGGCATTGGCGTGCAGACTCTGCGTCCCGCCGAGCACCGCGGCGAGGGCCTGAACCGTGGTCCGCACGACGTTCGTCTGCGGCTGCTGGGCGGTCAGCGTGCTCCCCCCCGTCTGGACGTGGAATCGCATTGCCATGCTCCGCGGGTCTCGGGCGCCAAAGCGGTCACGCGCAATGCCCGCCCAGACGCGTCGCGCGGCCCGGAACTTGGCGACCTCTTCGAAGAGGTCGTTGTGCGCAGCGAAGAAGAAGGAGATGCGCGGAGCGAACTCGTCGAACGCGAGGCCCGCGTCGAGCGCCGCCTGGCAGTAGGCGATCGCATCCGCCACGGTGAAAGCGACCTCCTGGACCGCGGTGGCTCCCGCCTCACGCATGTGGTAGCCGCTGACGCTGATCGTGTTCCATGAGGGGAGCTCGGAGTGGCAGTAGGCGAACGTATCGGTGACCAGCCGCATCGATGGCCCGGGCGGAAAGATGTAGGTCCCCCGAGCGATGTACTCCTTGAGAATGTCGTTCTGGATCGTGCCGCGCAGCTTGGCGCGGTCGGCTCCCTGGCGACGCGCGATCACCTCGTAGAGCACAAGCAGGATCGCGGCGGTGGCGTTGATCGTCATCGACGTGCTCACCTGGTCCAGGCTGATCTGGTCGAACAGGATCTCCATGTCTGCCAGGGAGTCGATCGGTACGCCGACGCGACCGACCTCGCCGGCGGCCATCGGATCATCCGAGTCGTAGCCGATCTGGGTGGGGAGGTCGAACGCGACCGACAGGCCCGTCTGTCCGCTGCTCAGCAGGTAGCGGAACCGCTCGTTCGTGTCCTTCGAGGAACCGAAGCCGGCGTACTGGCGCATCGTCCACGGGCGACCCCGATAGCCATCGGGGTGAACGCCCCGGGTAAAGGGGAATTGACCAGGCTCGCTGATCGCCGCCTGCCCGGATGTCGGTGGGTCGCCGGGCCCGTAGACGGTCTGAATCCTGATCCCCGAGGTCGTGGAGCGGGGTCGTTGGGCGGGCTCATCACGGGCGCTCATGGGACCCGATTGTACCGGCGGCCCGGGGCGGACTCCCTACTCCAGGCGCAGCAGCAGGGCTCCCCTCGCTACCGTTTCGCCCGGACTGACTGCCCGATGCGTCACGCGGCCAGCTCGTGGGGCACGGACCTCGTTCTGCATCTTCATCGCCTCGAGCGTCAGCAGCGGATCGCCTTCGGCCACCTCCGACCCCTCCTCGCAGGAGAGCGAAACGACGAGACCGGGCAGCGTCGCCCTGATCTCGATCGGTCCGCGTGACCCGGTCGCCGCAGACTCCGCCTCGGCAAGCACCCTCTCGCGCCAGGTCCGCACCGTCACCCGGATGCGTCGGCCGCGGAGGGTGACGACCCAGTCGTCGCCCGCCCCTTCGACCGCCGCCAGGAGAGATCGGGTCCCGTCCGACAGACGCGCAATCCGTCGGTCGACGTCGATGAAGGTGATCCGCCAATCCTCGGCCGGCTCGACAATGTCGCCGGCGACGCGCGCCTCGAGTCCCGCTGTCATCGGAGCGCCTCTGACCGCGCCTGGCGAGCCCAGCTGCGGTCCGGCTTGCCCGGGATCCCGGCCTGCGGGGTAGCGCCCGGGGCGCCTGCCGCCGAGGTCGTTTCTCGAGCACGAGTCGCGAGCAGGGCGGCGAGCGACGCGTCGGTGGCGTCGAGCAGCGGTCCCGCGTCACCCCAGCGCTCCGGGATCAGTCCGGTGTGATAGTCGCCTCCGGCGAAGCCCGGCTCCTCCACCAGCCACCGGTGGAACCCCAGGTCGGTCTGTAGCCCCCCGACCACCATCTCATCGAGGGCGCGGCGAAGACGAGCGAGCGCCGCGGGCCGATCTGCGGCGTGAACCATGACCTTGGCGAGCAGCGGGTCGTACTCCGGGGCGAGCTCGGCCCCGGGGATGACGGCGTGATCGATTCGCACGCCAGGGCCGGCCGGCAGCCGCCAGGCTGTGACCGCTCCGGCCACCGGGCGAAAGCCGGCGTACGGATCTTCCGCGTACACGCGGACCTCGACGGCGTGGCCCCGCGGCTCCGGGTCCAGCAGCTCGGGCGGGAGCGACTCCCCTGCGGCGATGCGGATCTGCCAGGCAACGATGTCGATCCCCGTCACCAGCTCCGTGATGCCGTGTTCGACCTGCAGCCGCGTGTTCATCTCCAGGAAGTAGTGATTCCCCTCCCCATCGAGGAGGAACTCGACGGTGGCGGCGTTGTGAAACTCCACCGTCGCGGCCACCCGTCGCGCACTGTCGAAGAGGGCTCGCCGCACCTCCGCCGTGACCGCAGGGGAGGGAGTCTCCTCGACCAGTTTCTGGTGACGCCGTTGAACGCTGCAGTCGCGCTCGCCGAGGACGGCAAGGCCCCCGTTTCGATCCCCCAGCAGCTGGACCTCGATGTGCCGAGCCGGGCTGATCAGCCGCTCGAGGTACAGGGTCCCATCACCGAACGCCGCAAGGGCCTCCCGCCTGGCCGACTCAACGGCGGCAGGCAGATCCTCGGCACGGTTGATCCGGCGCATTCCGCGGCCGCCACCGCCGGCCGCCGCCTTGAGCATCGCCGGATAGCCAACGTCGGCCAGGTCAGGCGGCTCATCGTCTTCAAGCGATACCAGCAGCCCCGGCACCACCGGCACGCCGGCCGCGGTTACCGAACGGCGCGCTGCCAACTTGTTGCCGAGCGCCTCCTGGGTCGCCGGCGGCGGGCCGATCCAGGCCAGCCCGGCCTCTTCGACTGCCCGGGCGAAGCCGGCGTTCTCCGACAGGAATCCGTACCCGGGGTGAACCGCGTCCGCCCCGACCTGTCGTGCGGCCGCGGTGATGGCGGGGATGTTCAGATAGGAGTCGGACGCGGCTCGCGGGCCAATCCCCACCGACATGTCTGCCGCCTCGACATGCATCGCATCGGTATCGGCGTCGGAGTAGACAGCCACGGACTCGACCCCCAACTCGCGGCAAGCCCGGGCAATCCGCACCGCAATCTCGCCGCGGTTGGCGATGAGCAGACGGCGGAAAGGCGGCCGCCGCGGGGAGCTGTCTTTGCGCACAGACAGCGTCGGCTCAGAGCGGGATATTGCCATGCTTCTTGGACGGCACCGACTGCCGTTTTCCCTCGAGCATGGCCAGGCCCGCGACGAGGCGCGCACGGGTCTCCGATGGCAGGATCACTTCATCGACATAGCCACGGGCCGCGGCGACGTATGGGTTCGCGAATCGATCCTCGTACTCGGCGATCAAGCGCGCCCGCTCGGCACTCGGATCCTGGGCCGCTTCGATTCGGTCGCGGAAGATGATGTTCACCGCGCCTTCCACGCCCATCACCGCGATCTCGGCGGTCGGCCACGCGAAGTTCAGGTCGGCGCGGACATGCTTGCTGCTCATGACGTCGTACGCGCCGCCGTACGCCTTCCGGGTGATCACGGTGAGCTTCGGCACGGTCGCCTCGCAATAGGCATACAGCAACTTCGCACCGTGGCGGATGATCCCGCGGTGCTCCTGGTCAACTCCGGGGAGGAATCCGGGCACGTCCACCAGCGTCACCAGCGGGATGTTGAAGCAGTCGCAGAAGCGCACGAATCGCGCCGCCTTGTCCGACGCGTCGATATCCAGGACGCCGGCCAGCACTTCCGGCTGCTGCGCCACGACACCGACGCTGCGCCCTTCGATGCGAGCGAAGCCGCAGATGATGTTGCGTGCGAACAGCGCATGCACCTCCACGAACGAGGAACCGTCAACCAGGCCGGCGATGACGCGATGCATGTCGTACGAGCGCTGAGACGAGTCGGGAATGAGCGTGTCCAGGTCGCTCGGCCCGACCTCCGGCGGATTCCACTCCGCGGCCGCCGCCGGCGGGTCGAGGTTGTTCTGTGGCATGTAACCGAGCATCCGGCGGGTCAGTAACAGTGCCTGTGGCTCCCCCGCCGCAAGAAAGTGCGCAACGCCGCTCGTCTCGTTGTGCACCCTCGCCCCGCCCAACCCCTCGAAGTCGATCTCTTCGTGGGTCACGGTCTTCACCACGTTCGGTCCGGTGACGAACATGTAGCTGCTCCCGTCCACCATCACCGTGAAATCGGTGATCGCCGGCGAGTAGACAGCTCCGCCGGCGCACGGTCCGAGCACCACGGAGATCTGCGGGACGACCCCGGAGGCGAGGGTGTTACGCAAAAAGATATCGGCATAGCCCCCCAACGACGCGACCCCCTCCTGGATCCTGGCACCGCCGGAATCGGAGAGCCCGATGATCGGTGCTCCCATCTCCATGGCCATATCCATCACCTTGCAGATCTTCTCGGCGTGCGCCTCCGACAGCGATCCTCCGAAGACCGTGAAGTCCTGCGAGTAGACGAATACCAGGCGGCCGTCGATTCGGCCGTATCCGGTCACCACCCCGTCACCGAGATAGTGCTCGTCGGCCAGGCCGAAGTCGGTCGCCCTATGCGTCACCAGCGCGTCAAGTTCGGAGAACGATCCTTCATCGAGCAGCAACTCGAGGCGCTCACGCGCAGTCAACTTTCCGCGGGCGTGCTGCTGCTCGATTCGCTTCTCTCCGCCCCCGAGCGTCGCCTCGACACGCAGGCCCTGCAGACGCGCAATCTTGTCGGCCGTTGACACGCGGCGTCCTCCGAGCAGTTTGTGGGCCCAGCAGGGATCGAACCTGCGACCAGCCGGTTATGAGCCGGATGCTCTCACCACTGAGCTATGGGCCCGGGGGGATGGTGGACAAGTCCGAGTATAGAGGGTCGTCTTTGCACAAAGACATCGACATCTGGTCACCTTGTGGATAAGTCGCGTGACCGATCACCATTCGCGCGGCTATCATCGGAATCCGTCGCTGCACGCGACATGATCCCCTCCCACCGCGCTGCAAGGTGATGTTTTGACCAAAGTGATTTCCATCGCAAACCAGAAGGGTGGCGTCGGAAAGACGACCGCCTCCATCAACCTTGGCGGCGCCCTCGCCGAGTTGGGCTATCGGGTTCTCTGCATCGACATGGACCCGCAGGCGAATCTGACGGTGGGGCTCGGCATCAGTCTCTCTGACGTGCGGCAGTCGATGGCCGATGTCCTCTCCGATGATCGCGTGCCGCTCGGCGAGATCATTCGACAGACGGGCATGCCTGGTCTGTCGGTCGCGCCCAGCACGCTCGAACTGGCGTCGACCGAGGTCGAGCTGTTCACCGCCATCGGGCGCGAGATGGTGCTCCGCGACGCCCTTGCCGATTGGGCGGATCGGCAGTACGACGTGATCATCATCGACTGCCCGCCGACCCTCGGCCTGTTGACCATCAACTCGCTGGTCGCCAGTTCACGGGTGATCATCCCGGTGCAGACCCAGTACTACGCCATCAAGGGCCTGACCGCGCTGATCAAGGTGATCAACACCATCAAGATCAAACTCAATCACGACCTGGAGATTCTCGGTCTGTTGGCGACCTTCTACGACGGTCGCACGGTGTTGGCGCGAGAGATGCTGCAGAACCTGCGCGAGCTCGGCGACCATCGGGTCTTCAACACCATGATCAAGCAGACGGTGAAACTCGGCGAAGCGCCGCTGACCGGCAAGCCGGTGACCGAGTACGCGACCAACTCATCGGCGGCACGCGCGTTCCGCGACTTTGCGCGAGAGGTGGTCGAACTTGGCTAGCAAACGGCCGGCCTTCAGCCAGAACATCCATCGCCTCTTCGACGAGGCGCAGGCGACCGACCTTGCCCCGGGAATCGTCTCGCTGATCGAGTCCCGGGCCACGCGTGCACAGATTCGCGAAGTGCCGGTCGAGCGGATCCTCCCCAACCCGGCGCAGCCGCGCCTCTCGTACGAAGAGGACTCGCTCACCGAACTGGCCGATTCAATCCGCGAACATGGCGTCCTACAGCCGATCCTGGTCCGCCCCGTTGGCAGTCAGTACGAACTGATCGCCGGGGAGCGCCGATGGCGGGCGTCGCGGATGGCGCAGCGCGAGTCGATCCCCGCGATCGTGGTCGAGTTCGACGACGAGACCGCCCTGGAGGTCTCGATCATCGAGAACCTGCAGCGCGAGGACGTCTCCCCCCTCGAGGAGGCGGCCATGTTCCGAAAGATGACCGACCTCGGCTACTCGGTTCGTCAACTCGCCCAGAAGATCGGCAAGGACAAGGGCTACGTGGAAAACCGGATCCGCCTGGCGGAGGCGCCCGCTGAGATCCGCGAGCTCGTGTCCGTGCGCAAAGACACGATCAGCCACGCGTACGAGCTGATGAAGATCGGCGACGAACGGACCCGCCGGCGCCTCGCCAAGAAGGTCGCCGCCGGCGAGCTCACGCTTGCCAAGCTGCGTCGAATCACCGGTGGTGCAGGTGACGATCTCCCCGAGCCGACCGGCCCCAAGCGACGAGCCCGCACCGTGGCGGGGCAGGTCGCTGCCGTGCGGGCCACCGACGACGCCCTGGTGAATAACCGGGCGAAGCTGGCCGAGGCGATCGACGAGCTGGTGGAACTGCTCGGTCACCGGGACCTGCTCGAAGAGATCCCCGAGACCAACCGAGACAACCTCGCGCGGACCCTGACGATCACCAAGCTCAAGCTCGAGAACGCAATCGCCATCATTCGGGTGACCCGCGAGGCATAGGCGGCGAGTCCCTGGGGCCGGTACGTTCGACCGGCCGGAGTGGCGCGGCTCAGGGGGTGTAGCTCATCACCTCGCGCTGAGCGACCAGGAAGTCGATCAGCTTTGACCCGGCCTCGGGATCAGTCCGGCGCAGTCCGACGATTGTGCGCGGTAGCTCGAATATCGGAGCCGCCAGTGCGCCGGCAGTATCGATGCCCACCACGTGGTCCGGTCCCCCGCCGATCAGAAAGACGCGCTGGAAGCCACGCGCGTCCAGTCCGGCGGTCTCGCAGAACGCCGCAATCGCCGTCCCGACTCCCATCCGCTTGGCGAAGTCGACAAACAGGTCGGCCGCCCAAACGTCGATCTGCTCATCGGTCTGGGTTGCCACCATCTTCCGGTAGCTCTGCTCGTCAGTCTCGCTCACTCGATTCTCCAGTTGATGCCTGCCGGGCGATTCTAGCGAAGCGAGGCCGCCCGGAACGCACCGATCGGCCTCGACCACGCCAGTCCATCGGCTATCCTCCGGCCGTGAACGAGCGAACCGCCCGAACGAGCACCGACCAGACGATTTCCTACGAGTTGCTGCGAACCAGGGCCGGCGAGGTGGACCTCGTCGGCAGCGCTACGTTTCGCGGCGGCCGATTCGACATCGATGCGCCCGAGGCGGTGTCGGTGGCCGTGTCCGAGCTGCTGGCGCGGGCCTTCGTCGATCGCGTCCGGGCCGACGAGCGGGCACCCGGCTACCGTCGCAGCGGACGCGGCGAGGTCGGCATGTTGGTGCCCGGCATGCCGGAGCACTTCATCGCCCGGCTCCGCGGGCTGTGGCTCCCCTACCCCGACGGCTCGGTCATCATCGCCCGGTCGACGATCGCTCCGACGAGCCGCGCGCGCTCCACACCCGCGGACCTCGCCGAGGCGGGCGCACCGGTGACCGATCCGGCGGTCCGCCGCGCGAGCCTGGCGGACAGCGGCGCCACGGTGAACGCAGGGCCTCTCGTCCGCTCGAACGAGCCGGCGACGGGCACCCGGCCGGCAGGACAGTCCGTGGCGCGGACCGACTGCGGATGGATCGTCTGATACATAGATATCCCAATAGTCTGACGGTGAGCGCGCCGATGACGCATCAGCAGCCCGCTCGGGTAGAATCGCGGCCATGCTGAAGTACGTGGCTTTCCCGGGCCTGATCCTGATCGTGGGCATCTCCTACTTCCTGCTCACAGCGGAGCCGATCGGGTCGGTCCTGCTGCTGATCTTCGCCGGCGCCATGGGCGTCATGACCTGGGTGCTGCTGCCGACCCTCGACAACGTGGGACCGACGGCCCCGGTCGACCCGGACTTCGAGCAGTCCCGCCGCTGAGCGGCGGCCGGGGGATGTCCGGGCATGGAAGTGCCGGGCAATGTGGCTGCCCTAGCGAGTCTCCCCGCTAACACACCGCCCGGCTCACCTGAAGTAACGCACGTGTCGTCGTTTCGTTAGTCGCCGACCACGGGTCGGCCCCGATGATCGGACGCCTCAGCGAATCCCGGTGTCGTAGCTGACCAGCAGTTCGGTCGGCGGGCCTTCCGCCTCCACGCCGAAGTCCATCCGCGCAGCTGTTCCCATCAGCCCGTCGACCGACTGGGGAACCAGCCGATAGGCGCCTGACGGTAGGTCGACCGAGAACTCGCCGTTTGCCCCGGACGTGACGCGGGCGATCTCCACATCGTCAAGATCGGTGATCACCAGGACGGCGCCGGCGACCGGTCGGTCGGCACAGGCCGGATCGGGCGGATCCGTGACGACCGGGCAGGTCGGCCCCGCGCTGACCGAGCCCCGCACCCCGGTCGGGCCCAGGAGTTCGTCCCCTTCCTCGCGAAGGAGGGTCACTGAACCCTCCACGCTCACCGCGTAGGTCCAGCGGTGCTCGCTGATGCACCCGGCCGGGCAGTCGCCCCAGCCGATGCGGACCGTGACCTCCCAGCCGGTCCCGGCCTCGACTACCTCGTACCACGATGCTTGCCCGATCAGGTTCGGGTCGACCGGTTCGATTCCGGTGAAGCGGGCCTGCTGCGCCAGGACGGCCTGCGCGGCTGCGTCCGCGGTGACCGGTGCGGAGGAGGCACCGGGCAACCTGGCACACGCGGCAAGGACCAGGATCAGCGCGACGATGGTGATGGCCGCGGAGCGGCCTGATAGACGTCTCATGTTACCTCGGACGCCGCGCATCCTCTTCTGGTTCCCACGCGGCCGCTCAGAAAGCTCCGGGGTCTGGGCCCTGGCAAGCCTCGGAAGACCTTCAATGCGCCACACGATTGGCTCCGGCGGGCCGGAGCCGGCCACTTACTGCGTTCCCGAGGCGAGACTGCGAGCGAGATTTCCCTCCCCCGTCTGGTCCGTTCCCGCGCATGGTTGAAGGTTGCGCTTCTCGAGTGTGTACAGTGCCATCAGGTCGTGGAGCGCAGGTCGCCGATCCAGCGAGTCTGCGCAGACTGCCGGAAGGTGGTGAAGGCCAAGCGAACCGCCGCCGCGATGAAGCGCTCTCGCTCGGACCGATAACGACGGCTCGTCCCCAGTCCGCAAGCTGGGCTATAACAGCGATGCCCGCGGAGCTATCTACCCCCACCTCAGTGGACGACGCAGAGGCCTGGGCCGGTCGCCGCCAGGCTGCGCCGCTGCCGATAGAGGCGCTTCGCGGCGCCAAGCCGTCGCCCGTACTTGGCGTCCTGTCAGCGGGGGTTGATGGCATGGAGCCGCTTGAGCACGCGGGCGGCGGCGATCGAGGGCCTCGGCAGATCATCAACCGCGATAGCCGCGGCCGGGAGGGCGAGGCTCCCATTCGGGGCAGAGGTGCGTTTCCTGAACGTACTCGGTCAAGGACGGCAAGAGGTTGAAGATGTCCCATTTCGATGCGACGCGCCGGTAGGCATCCTTGACATCGCGGAAGCACGCGAGGCCTTGGAACAGGCCGTGACCGAGCGGACTGTAGTCCGACAGACCGCAGGTGTAGCAGGCCAGCAGCCGAACGTCGGCCGGAAGGGCACGGACGACCTCCTCCAGTTCAGCCTCGAAGTCGCCGCCGTTGTTCATCCCGCGAAACGGACCGCGTCCGTCGGGCAGCCTGATCGTCAACTCGACCCGTTCGATCGGTGGCGGGAGAACGATCGTCGCTTCGATGTCGATGACTTGCGGCATTCCGGCGATGTCGATCGCGGTCGGAACCAGAAGTGTCAGTGAACCCGTCGCGAGCATGCCGAACTTGTCCAATGTGAACGGCGGCATGTCCTCGCTTCCGGGCGACTCTGCCTCGAGCCCATCGAAGTCGGAACCGCTGAGGGCCACGCCGCGCAGCGTCGTGTGCAGATCCTTCCCATCGTTCGAAATGGTGATTTCGTCGCGGCCTCGTTCGTCTTCGTAGATCGCATTGAGTCGAAGAGGATACCGAGGCAAGACGCTCGAAAGGTCGGGAGCGGGTGCCGGATCCGGAAGGGTCATCCACGCGAGTATGAGCGGGAGCGAGTCCGCTTGCGGTAATGCCCAGGAGGGTCGCTCAGGACCACCAGTAACCCACTCGCCTTCGGAAGCAGTTGACAGACGCAGCTGGCTACTACATTGTACGGACTACGCATAACGTAGGAGAGGCGCACAGTGGACCGTCGACGTGGCGCGGACCCCAGCCTGCTGGTGATGATCAGCCTGGCCGCCGGCCCGAAGCATGGGCACGGGATCCTCCTCGACGTGCAGGACTTCGCCGGCCAACGCCTCGGGCCGGGCACCCTGTACGGCGCAATCGAGCGCCTCGAGCAGGACGGGCTCATCGAGCCGATGCCGGCGGAGCACCGCCGGACGCCGTACCGCCTCACACAGGCTGGCGCCAGTTACCTCGCGAAGCGAGTTAGCGAGCTCCGTCATCTCACCCACGTCGCGACATCCCGGGTGCAGTCATGAGGCGCTGCATCAGCCTCTTGCTCCGTCTGTACCCCCGCGCTTGGATGAGGCGCTACGGAGGCGAGTTCAGGCAGCTTCTCGATGACGCACCCGCGACGCCGGCGACCGCCATCGACGTTGCCCGCCACGGGCTCAGCCTCCACGCTCGTCGTGCGCCGGGCACAGGGCTCCACCTGATCACTTTGGGAGGGACCATCATGCGCGACCACCCGCAGCGCTCTGCCGTGCTGGGTGCGGCGGTCCTCCTGCCGACCGCCGTCCTGATCGGCGTGGCGGTGCTCAAGTACGTGGTCGGCGTCGCGGCGCCGTTCGATGCCATCGAGCCGGCCATGACGCCACTGGTCACCCATCCGCTCGGCGAAACGGTCCTTACTCTGGCCCCCTATCTCGCGCTGGTCCTCGCCCTGCTGCCGGTTGTTCGCGGTGTCCCGCGCTGGGAGCACGGGCGGCTTGTCGGGACGTTCAGCCTGGCCGCCCCGGTTGTGAACATCGTCATCGCCACGCTAAGCGCCGCAGTCGCGCTGTTCATGGCCGTCTACTGGGTCACCGAGAACCTCTGAGGCTCGCTCGCCGGAGGGCCCATGATGGCGCACCGCGACCGGCTGCCGTTGTTGGCCCTCCTCGCGGCCGTGGCTCTTGCCGCGTGTGGCGCGCCGGCGGCTTCGCGCGACGACGCGGGCCAAGTCCGTGACACCTGTTCCGGTGCGGTTGCAGACCCGGAATATGCGACGGCCATCCAGGCTGGGAGCACGTTCATGGAGAGGGCGATGGCCGCCTTCGAGGCGCCCGGGGCGGCTGTCGCAGTCGCTGTCCACGGGGAGGTCGTGTGGGCGGCCGCGTTCGGGCTTGCCGACACAGAAGCGGGCGTCCCGGCCTGCCCGGAGACGGCATTCCGTGTCGGCAGTGTCTCGAAGTCGATCACCGCTGCAGCCCTGGCGCGGTTGCTGGATGCCGGGGCCATCGACTTGGACTCCACGGTCGGAGACCTCCTCCCCGATCTGCCGCGAGAACTCCACTCCATCACCGTTGCCCAGCTCGGCCACCACCAATCCGGCATCCGTCACTACCGAACGTCCGGCGAGGTGGTGAACCGGCAGCACTTCGACTCGGTCGCAGCAGGCCTCTCCATCTTCGCCGGCTCCCCGTTGCTATTCGAGCCGGGCACGAGTTCCTCGTATTCGAGCTACGGCTACAACCTCTTGGGAGCGCTGCTCGAAGCGGTGACCGGCGACGACTACGGCAGCCTCGTGGAGCGGCAGGTTCTGGATGTGGTCGGCATGATTTCGACGACGCCGGACGATGCGTCGGTGCAGCCACCGGCCCGTGCCCGCCCATACGAGCGGCTGGCCGTTGCCCAAGTCGTGCCCGCGCCGGTGGCCGACCTGAGCGACCGGCTGCCGTCAGGCGGTTGGAGTGCGTCCGCATCCGATCTGGCACGGCTGGGCGCCGCCCTGCTCGACGACTCGTTCATCAGCCCGGACGCCCAGGATGCGCTCTTCGCCGATGCCGCCCTCCCTGACGGCGAAACCACCGGCTACGGGATCGGCTTCGAGGTGGCCTGCAATCCGCCAGGGCCGTGCCTCGCCATGCAGACCGGCGCGGTGGTCGGCGGTTCCGCGTTGCTGCTGATTGACCGGGCCAACGGAGTCGTGGCCGCCATCGTCATGAACGTGGGCACCGCGACCGCGACATCGGCTCCCCCGCCGGCACAGCCGCCGCCCGACCCACCTGAGCTGCTGGCTCCTTTCGGCGGGGCAGGCTGACATGCGCTCACGGCAGCCGAGTGGATCCCTTTGTCCCCAATTCGGGCCGCCTGCCTGCTCCACAGCGTGGGCCGGAGCCGGCCACTTACTGCGTTCCCGAGGCGAGGCCGCGAGCGAGATCTCGCTTCCCCGGCCCACGCGCTCCCGTGATTGGCTGAAGGTCGCCCTGCTCGAGTGTCGCCGCTGCCATCAAGTCGTCGAGCGGCGCTCGCCTGTTCAACGGCATTGCTCCGGCTGCAGTGCCGAACTGAGGCGCAACCGGAGTCGACACGGGATGGCGCGTTTCCGGCGTCGGACCGACAGCTAAACGTCAGGCCGCGGTGAACTTCGGGCCCGAGCCATCGTTCCAAGCACCGGGCGGCTTTCCGATGTACTCCGCCAAGCGGTTGTAGGTACGGATAGTGGTGGCGGATGCCGGCGGCCCACCCGCTTGCGCGCGCTTCATGAGCACGAAGGCCTCGAGGGCCTCGGCAAGCTCGCGGTCCTTGAGGCGCCGGGCGCTACCAGCCAGAAGGAGGCCCGCCTCTTCAACTTGCGCGAGTGCCGCCTCAAGGAGCCCGTGAACGTAGAAGGCGAACATGAAACGGACGTGGCGTTGTGGAAATACGGGATGCCCGTTGAGCGTGGCTCGGCCCAGTAACTCCACGAAGGCAATGTTCTTAGCCAGACCCTCGCCCGCCTGGAACCGGCGCAGCGGCTCGAGCATGACGTCGGCGACCACCGCTCCGCGCTGGCGCTTGAGTCGGAACACTAGCCGGCGAACGTCGGCAGGAATGAGCGGCGTGAGGACAGCGATAACGCTCAACGGGTTGATGCCAAGGTTGCCGTGGGCCGCGCCCGACACCTCGAGCCGGTTGGCCTTGAAGTCGATCCGCCCTGGGTGGACGCCTGACGCCGCGAGAAGGATGGCGAGCAGGTCGCTAGGCGACAGGTCTGCAAGCCGATCCTTGTCAGGGGTCGCGTCCGGTGGACTCGGACTTCATGGCGCTAAGAGTCACGCGAGTCCAAGAACGGCCCAAGTTGCCCGCGGGACTAGCATGGTCGGCACCATGATCAAGATCCCGGCCGGCACCCACGGCATCGTCTACGTCCGCGTCTCCACCGCTCACCAGGCGGAGGACGAACTGCCCATCGACTCGCAGATCGCCGAACTGACGGCAGCCGTCACCGCTGCCGGAGCCACCTGTGAGGTCGTCAAGGACGTCGGCATCAGCGGCACGGACTTCGAAGGCCGACCGGGCCTCCAGGGGATCGTCGGTCGCGCCCGCGAACCGCACCCCAGCTTCAAATGGGTGCTGCTCTGGAAGCTGAGCCGTTTCGGGCGCGATATCGAGGAGGGCCTCATCTACCGTGCCCTGCTGCGGAAGCGGGGCATCGAGCTCATCAGCTACAAGGAGCCGATCCCCGAGGGGCCGCTCGGCATGCTCATCACCCACATCCTGATGGCGGTCGACCAGTTCTACGCCGCGGCCACCGCTGCTGATGTGCTGCGCTCGCAGAAGGAGCTGGCCCGCCACGGCTACTCAGCCGGAGGCCGCCCGCCGGTCGGCTACAAGCGCGAGCCGGTCGTCGTTGGTACCCGCTACGACGGGACGCCACTCACCCGGGTGCGCTGGGTACCTGACCCAGAGGTCGCCCCGCGGGTCGTCCAAGCCTTCCAGATGGCTGCCCAGGGCGCGATGTATGACAAGATCGTGGCGGCCACCGGCATCTGCAGAAACAAGTCGAGCCTGGCGACCATCCTCGCCAACCCGATCTACCGCGGTGTCAAGGTCTTCAACCGAGAGACTCGGGTCGAAGGCGAGCATGGTCGAAAGCGCCGAAGGAACCCGCAGGACGACCTCGTCACCAGCGAGGTCGAACCGGTTGTCCCCGAGCAGCTCTGGAGCCGAGTCCAAGACATGCTGATCCGTCGCCGTGCTAACCGGCTGCCGGTCAGCCGCTATGCCGGTGGGTACGTCCTGACCGAGCTCCTGCGCTGCGCGTGCGGCAGCCGGATGGCGGGCACCAATTCGCGGGAGCGTCGGTACTACCGCTGCCTCGCCCGGTGTGGCCGTCCCCAGGTCCGGGCCGATCACCTCGAGGCCGGGATCATGGACCGCATCCGCAGCACCCTGTTCACGCCCGAAGCGATCCGCGAGATGGTCACCCTCCTCAACGACGACATCCGCAAGCGCGCCGAGTAGCGCGGTCCAGACCTCGATCGAGCGCGCGCTCAAGTGCGCAAGCTCGAGCAGCAGGACGCGAATCTCCGTCGCGCCCTTCGCAATGCGGGCCGCGCGCGGCCGAACGGATCACCCTCGAGACTGAGACGGTGGGTGCCGAACTCGCAGCGGCGACAGCGCGCCTGAACGACCTCCAGCTGAAGGAGCGGCCGATCAGGATCACGAAGCGCATGGTCGACGAGACCATCGCCCAGTTCGAAGGCATCCTCGAACGCGCCCCGCTCGAGACCCGGGTCGCTACCGTGAGGGACCTCTTCGAGCGCGTCGACGTCGACAGCCGGGAGCTGAAGGCCGTAGCCGTCTGGAACGTGACGACCGATCAGGGCGCTAACCGGTCGGACGCAGTAAGTGAGTGGCTCCGGCGGTAGGACTCGAACCTACGACCAAGCGGTTAACAGCCGCCCGCTCTACCACTGAGCTACGCCGGAACGCGTCTGCGACCCCTCGCCGCGGCCTGGGGACCGGCCGATGATACGGCCATGCGCCGCAGACGGTCAAAGTCACGACCCGGCGCCCAGAAGCGAATAACCGGGCAGGTCAGCCCGGGTCCACGATGTCAGCCGTCGGGCAACGATCCCAGCCGTAAGGGTCCGATCGACCCTGGTGCTGGAAACAACTTCGAGCTATACGACCGGATAAGGAATTCGCTGACGAGGCCACCATGGCGCGCACCCGAGACCTCATACGACGGCATCCCATTGCCGCGTACCTGATCCTTGCTGTGGGCCTGACGTGGGCCAACTGGATCCCGATGGCGCTGCGCGGCGAGATCGTCACGCCGGGCGGCAACGTCAGCCAGTTCCCCGGGCTGGTTGGTCCGATGATCGCGGCAGTCATCGTGACGCTCGTCGTGGAGGGACGAGCCGGGCTCCGTGATCTTGGCGCTCGAATGCTCCGTTGGCGGGTCCCCTTACGCTGGTACGGAGTAGCGACGATCCCCTACCTCATGTTCCTCGCGGCGGTCGGCCTGCTGGCGGTAACCGGCGGTCAGACGCCGACCTTCGCGGAGCTGGGTGAGTTCAGCGGGCTGCCCGCGCTGGCGTTCCCGCTGGTCGTGGTTCTGGTCCTTGTCTGCAACGGGTTTGGGGAGGAGGTCGGCTGGCGAGGATTCCTGACACCGAAGTTGCTGAGTCGCCACGGACCGATCACGACCAGCCTCATGGTCGCCGCGGTCTGGTTCGCCTGGCACGTTCCCTCGTTCTGGGTGATCGAAACCTACCGCAACCTGGGGCTGACAATCATCCCCATGATGGGTATCGGGATAACCAGCGGCGCAATCGTTCTCACCTGGATCTACGTGAGCTCTGGGAGCAGCATCTGGATCGTCGCGCTGTGGCACCTCGCGCTCAACTTTGGGAGCGCCACGGCGGCCGGGCGGGGTCTCCCCGGTGTGGTCGTCTGGAATGGGGTGCTCCTGTGGGCGATCGTCGTGGTCGTCGGTTGGCTGGTGGCCGACGAGCCGGGGACACGACCATTCGTGGTCAGGCTCCGCGACGGGTTGCTCGTCGGGGCCCTGCGCTCACCAATGGGCCGCCTGTTCGGCGGCATGACGGTGATCACCTTCAAGGGACGTCGGTCGGGTCGGACGCTGAGGACGCCGGTCGAGTGCGTCCACGAACCCGGGCGCCTGTATGTCCTGGTCGGCCATCCGGACCACAAGCAGTGGTGGCGCAACGTACAGGTCACCCCAGAGGTCATTGTGGAGGTAGCTGGTCGCGACATCGCGGGTCGGGCCACCGTCCATGTCGGCGACGATCCGGAGGCCAAGGCTGACCTGGCAACGTACCTCCGGCACCGTCCCCGTGTTGCTCGCACGCTCAACGTGCCCGCCGATCGCCTGACCGATCAGCAGTTCCTCGCGGCAACAGCCGCCCGCACCGTCTCTGTGCGAATCGACCTGCAACCAACCGCGGCGGGCTGATACACCGCCCGGCCCGCAGCGCAGAAACGACGCGGGCTGGGTGAATCGGGGTCGTCGCCGGCGCCTACCTACTCAAGGTAGTCCTTGAGCTTCCGGCTGCGGCTCGGGTGGCGCAGCTTGCGCAGTGCCTTTGCCTCGATCTGTCGGATCCGCTCGCGCGTCACGTTGAAGTCGCGGCCCACCTCCTCGAGGGTCCGGCTGCGGCCGTCCTCCAGGCCGAAGCGTAGCTGGAGCACGCGACGTTCACGGGGCGTGAGGCTGTCGAGCACGCCCTCCACCTGCTCCTTCAGCAGCTGGTGGCTGGCTGCATCGGCCGGAGCAACACTTGCCAGGTCCGGGATGAAGTCGCCGAGGTGGCTGTCCTCCTCCTCGCCGATCGGCGTCTCCAGGCTGACCGGCTCCTGGGAGACCTTCATGATCTCGCGCACCTTCTCCGGTGAGACGGTCTGCGGTCCGGCCGCCTCGCGCTCATCGGTCTCGGCGTCGGTCGGCTCACGCTGGAGCTTGTCACGGAGCTCGCGGATGATCTCGTCGCGGCTCATGCGCCGTGCGATCTCCTCAACGGTCGGCTCGCGGCCCAGCTCCTGGAGCAGCGTACGGCTGACCCTGATCAGCCGGTTGATCGTCTCCACCATGTGCACCGGGATGCGGATGGTGCGGGCCTGGTCGGCGATCGCCCGGGTGATCGCCTGGCGAATCCACCAGGTGGCGTAGGTGCTGAACTTGAAGCCCTTCTCGTAGTCGAACTTCTCGACCGCCCGGATGAGACCGATGTTCCCCTCCTGGATCAGGTCGAGGAAGCTCATGCCGCGCCCGATGTACTTCTTCGCGATGCTCACCACCAGGCGCAGGTTCGCCTCGGTGAGCCGCTTGCGTGCATCGACACTCTGCTCGACCAGGCGCCCGGAGCGCTTTTCGAGCGGCACCTCCGGCGGTATCTCCGGGTCGTACCCGAGCTCGTGGAGATAGGCGGCGTCGTTTCCATCGGCCACGTAGTCCCGCACGATCGCCTGGGCAGTCTCGCGCGCCCAGCGCTCGAGCTCGACCAGCTCGGTCGCCCCCGCATGATCGAGCGCCTTGGACCGATACGTGTGCCCGAAGAGGATCGCCTCCTTCAGCGCCTCTCCCGGGTTCTCCGCGAAAAGCTTGAGAATCGATTCGGCATGCATGATCCGCTCGCGGGCCTCGTCGTCGAGGCCGGTCGCCTTGCGCGCCTTGGCGAACCTGACCGCCGGCGCGTCGATCGTTTCTGCCCGCGAGACCCACCAGTCGATGGCATCGCGGGTCACGCGTGCCGAATCCCGCGGCAGGTCGAACGCACGCATCGCCGCCATGGCGCGCGCCTTGGGCTCGGAGCTGCTGCTAACCCAGGTGTAGAGGTTGACGAGGGCGCGCGCCGGGTCCTCGACGGCCAGTTCCCCGAGCTCGATCGCCTTGGCCAGCACGACCTCCTCCTCGGCGGTCAGCAGGGCAACCTTGCCGATCTCCTTCAGGTACATGCGCACCGGGTCGTCGATGCCGATCAGGTCCGCGGCGAGCGCCTCGAGGTCCTCTTCCGTCCCGGGTCGCTTGGCCGGTCCGGCGTCTCGCGCATCAACCTCCGGCTCCGCGATGAGCGTCGGGTTGTTGTCGGAGTCCATCACCTCGACGCCGCTCTCCTGGGCGGCGGCGTAGAAGTCCTCCACCTCGCCGAGATGCGCCTCCGGCTGCGGCACGGCTTCCAGGATCTGGTCGTGGGTAATGAACCCATCCTCGCGGCCCTGGGTCAGGAGGGCGTCGAGCGGAGCGTTACCCGGCGCCTTCGACCTGGTTGTCGTGCCCGATTTCTTCGCAGGCCGCACCCGCGACGGCGTCTTGGCCGGCGCCTCCGGCACCCTCGCCGCTACCGCCTTTGGCGCCACCGCCTTCGGTGCCACCGCCTTCGGTGCCACCGGCTTCGGTGCCACCGGTTCGGGCTTGCTCTTTTTGATGGTTGTCGCCACTAGCTCCTCCTCGCCCCGACCACCTGGGCCGGGTCTCTCATCGCTCTGGTTGCATCGGCCTTCTCGCGGCCGAGTCGCGTGATCTGCCGTTCGAGCGC
>Ga0224510_10001057_pt1 | contig 18870 bp, 15 predicted proteins | sample SF_May12_sed_USG_FD_170161 | JGI IMG/M metagenome (GOLD analysis project Ga0224510, IMG submission 170161) | Sediment microbial communities from San Francisco Bay, California, United States - SF_May12_sed_USGS_4_1 | ecosystem: Environmental > Aquatic > Marine > Sediment | place: USA: California... | reverse complement strand
CTTGCAGGGCCTGCCCAAGTACACCGTCAAGAATGTGCGAGGCACCTACAAGGAAGAAGACGCCGAGATAGCAGAGATGCTCGGCGTTGCGAACCTGTTGTACGGTACCCTGCAACGAAATGGCGATGATCTGAAAATCAGCTACCAAATCTCGAATGAAGGCGATGTCGTCCATGGAGGCAGCATAGAAGGTAGCGTCTTGACCCTGTTCAATTTGCAGGAGTCGGTTGCCTTGATGGTTCGCGACAAACTCGTCGGCAAATCGGCACAAATGCTGATCAAGAGCCGGCCATCGGACAGCCAGGCCTACGACAGTTATATGCGTGGCATGTATGCGCTCGAACACCGCGGTAGTCCCGGAAATCTTGAGAACGCGATCGATCTGTTTCAGAACGCTATTGAGAATGACGCAAGTTACGGACCCTCCTACCTGGCGCTCGCGACCGTGTACACCTTGCTGCCGTACTACCGCAATGCGCCCCTGGAGGAAATGGATCGCCTTGCTCTCGAGACGGTAGAGAATGGAGTAGCCGCAGATCCGATCATTGCGGATGCAGCCGGAGCGATCTATGGCTACGTGTATCACAAGCAAAAGCGCTGGGAAGAATCCGAGGCCGCATTTCTGCGCGCGGTCAACGCTGAGGTTGTCGACTCGAATGCATTTAACTGGTATTCGCGGATGCTGGCCAGCGTGGGGCGTCTCGACGATTCATTGACACTCATTTTGTCCGCGCTGGAGATTGACCCCAGCTCCCCGGTCATCAATAGCAGGACAGCCATGTCCTACGCCTGGGTGGGCAATGAACAGAAAGCGCTGGAGTATTACGAGCGCGCGAATGCGCTTGGCTGGCGAGGCCCCGTCCATATTCTCGGCTATGCGTTTATCCTGATTCAGACGGGCCAGATCCGGCGAGCGCAGGAACTCGCGATGGCCACCGTGCAGGAGATGGGCGCGTCAACGGACTGGGTGGGGCCTGTGTTTGATGCTTTCGCTGACCCGAGCAAGTCAGCCGCAGCGCTCGAGGCCCTGAATGCCGTTGCAGCGCAAGAGCCGGTCGCCCCTGTGATTGAGCTGACGGTGAGGGCGATGCTCGGTGATCTTGACGGGGCGATGCGCATAGCGGAAAGACTTGAAGAGCCCGGCGAAGTTTTCCAAATGGATATGCTGTTCATACCGGAGTTGGCGGAATTGCGCAGACATCCGGGCTTCATGCCCCTGATGGGTCGCCTGGGCATAAGCGCCTACTGGAGCAGCAAGGGCTGCACCTGGAAGGATGATCACGTGAACTGCGAGTCCGTCCAGGACTGAGATCAACTAATCGTCCGAAACTTTTTGTCGCGTTCTTTTCAGACTGCCGCGACGGCTTTTCTCATCGAGACGTTTCTGTTTTGCCTTTTTGCTCGGCCTGGTCCCGATTCGTGCCTTCCTTTCGCGCGTGGCGCTGCGGATCAATTCTGCAAGACGGCTCAGTGCCGCTTGGCGGTTACGTTCCTGGGTCCGGTGTGCTTGCGACTTAATTACAATGACGCCGTCGCTGCTTATTCGATGATCCGACATCTGCCGTAGCCGAGCTTTAACTCGATCCGGAACGGACGTGCAGTTTTGCACGTCGAAGCGCAGATGAATGGCGGACGCGACCTTGTTGACGTTCTGACCACCCGCTCCCTGCGAGCGAATGGCGGTCAGCCGAATCTCAGACATTGGGATCCGAATGTTTTCCGAAATGTCGAGAGTGTCCACGTTGCCTCCAATGTGTGAGAATGCGCCTCCATGATCGCTAACGGCGCTCCGAATGCAAGTTCGTAACCTGGGTATTCTGGTTGTTTGCCAGCTCATCTCAACGTCGGGATCGATCGTTGTCGTCATGCTGGGCGGGATTATCGGATCCACGCTCGCGACCAACAAAGCCTTTGCAACCCTGCCTTTGTCTATGATGGTGGTAGCCGTTGCTTCCATGACGATTCCGGCAACCATGCTGATGAAACGCATTGGCCGACGTAAGGGTTGTGCGCTGGCGTCAAGCTCCGCCGTAGTCGCGTTGCTTTTGGCAGTCGCCGCATTGAAGTATTCAAGCTTCCCGGTCTACATCCTTGCTGTCATGTTGTTCGGTATCAATATGGCATTTACCCAGCAGTACCGTTATTTCGCCGCCGAAAGTGTTGCGGCCCGCTATGTGCCGCGAGCGATTTCCCTGGTCCTGGTCGGGTCGATCGGTGCGGCTTTCGTCGGCAAGGAGCTTGCGATTCGCGGTCAGTTCTGGATAGCCGATATTGAGTTTGCCGGAACGTTTGTTGTGCTGGCGGCGATGTTTGCTGTCCAGGCTTTACTTTTTTTCGCCATGCTGCCGGCACACAGCCATGACGACAGCCATCTGCAAGCCTCCGATCGGGGATTGGCCGAAATTGTCCGGCAGCCCGTGTTTTTGGTTGCTGTCCTGGGCGCTACCTGCGGCTACGGTTTGATGACCCTGGTTATGACTGCGACGCCGCTGAGTATGCATGTCAATGACGGTTACTCTGTGGAGCAGGTAGGCCGGGTCATACAGATCCACGTACTCGGCATGTACGTGCCATCTCTGGTCACGGGATTTCTCATCGAAAAAATCGGCGTTATCCGGCTTATGTTTGTTGGCGCGTTTGTTCTCCTGATGACGTCGGTAATCGGATTGCAGGGACATACCGTGTTGCATTACTGGTGGGCACTGCTGATGCTCGGTGTTGGCTGGAACTTTCTATTCGTGGGTGGCACCACGATGTTGACCTACACCTACAGTATGGCGGAGCGGTTTCGCGCACAGGCTGTCAATGAATTCCTTGTTTTCGGGACATCGGCTACCGCGTCGTTGCTGGCAGGAACGGTAATGTACTTTTTTGGCTGGCATACACTGATGTTGATCCCGATACCGATACTGCTCATCATTTGTGTCGCACTGGTCATCGTTCGAAAGAACGCTCTATTAATATCTAAAAGCAAATCCAATGCCTGAGAACTCTGATCTTCATAAATTACTCATTGACGCCGCTGAACGCGGCGTTGCTTATCGTGAATCCGGCATCGACCGACGCGTGGCACCGTCGCCCGAGGCAGTAGCAGCGGCGAAGGGATTTGTTGAGCCGATGCCGGATAAGGGGACGAGTGCCGAACGCGTTCTGGCGACGCTGGATGAAATTGGTTCGCCCGCGACGGTAATGATGACAGGCCCACGTTACTTCGGTTTCGTTATCGGCGGGTCGTTGCCGGTGACCGTCGCAACAAACTGGCTCTCAACCGCCTGGGACCAGAATGTCGGTATGCACGAGGTAACGCCGGCAACATCGACGCTGGAACTCGTCGCCATGGACTGGATGATCGATATATTCGGCTTGCCGGCGGGCACGGCCGCGTCTTTCGTAACCGGCGCCACGATTGCAAATTTCACCGCGCTTGCAGCGGCGCGAAATCGGGTCTATTCGGACATTGGCTGGAATGTTGAAGCGGATGGCTTGATCGGGGCGCCACCTGTGACGGTGGTCGTATCCGAGGAAACCCATCCCACTGTATTCAAATCGCTGGGTTTGCTCGGGTTTGGCCGTAACAGGGTTGTCAGAGCGCCGGTAGACGCACAGGGTCGCATCGATGCCGAACGATTTCCGGCGATCAAAGGCCCTACCATCGTCTGCACCCAGGCTGGCAATGTGAATACCGGCGCATTCGACCCGGTCGGCAGGATCTGCGAAATCGCCAAACCGAAGGGCGCGTGGGTGCACGTCGACGGCGCTTTCGGCCTGTGGGCGGCTGCATCGCCGGATCGCGCGCATCTTTGTTCCGGATTTTCGGCAGCGGACTCCTGGGCGACGGATGCGCACAAGTGGCTCAACGTTCCCTACGACAGCGGGGTGGCCTTTGTACGCGATGCGCTGGCGTTAAAGTCCGCGATGGCGATCACAGCCGAATACCTGATGACGGAAACCCGGTTTCGCAACCCATCGGACTTCACACCGGAACTCTCACGTCGCGCACGCGGCGTTGATGTCTGGGCTGCGCTGAAATCGCTGGGCCGGCAAGGCGTCGCCGCCATGATCGATCGATGTTGCAGTCACGCGAGGCGTTTTGCCGCCGGGCTGCGCGAGGCCGGTTTCGAGGTGCTGAATGATGTTGTGTTGAACCAGGTACTGGTCTCGTTTGGCGACGACGCGAGCAACCGCAGAATTATAGATGCAATACAAAAGGACGGCACCTGCTGGTGTGGCGTCACTGTCTGGCAGGGTAAAACGGCGATGCGCATCAGCGTATGTAACTGGTCCACAACCGAGCGCGATGTCGATCTAAGCCTCGATGCGATCATTCGAATTGCGCGCGGTCAGCAGCCGTGATCAAGCGACTTTACGACGACAATCTTTATCGGTACTCCGAGCCGCAGCCAAGTTATTGGGAAGCGACGGCACAGGATGTGCAGGTACAGGCACCGCCACTGGAAGGAGACCAGAGTTGCGATGTTGCGATCATTGGCGGCGGATACACAGGCCTGTCGGCGGCCCTGCACCTTGCGCGCGATTACAGTACTGACGTTCGCGTTCTGGAAGCCGGGCACATCGGGTGGGGTGCTTCGGGACGTAACGGCGGGTTTTGCAGCATGGGCGGCGTCGGCGTAGAACGCAAAAAGCTGGTCAGGATGGTCGGTCTGGACAATGTGCGTGAGTATTTCCGTTCGCAGGTCGAAGGCGTAGAGCTGGTGCGCGAAATCAGCAGCAGCGAAGGTATCGATTACGAGGAAAACGGAAGTGCTGAACTCGAGGTCGCGCATCTGCCCAGGGCTTTCGAATTGTTGCAGGAAGATCACGATTTACTCACGCGCGAACTCGGCATTTCGGCGACGCTTTTCAATGCGAACGAATTTCGTGAGCAGTTCTTCGATTCGAGTGAGCAATACGGCGCGCTTCAGATACGACCGACATTCGGATTGCACCCTCTGCGTTATTGCCGCGGCCTTGCGAACGCCGCCACGCGACGCGGGGCCATTTTGCATGAGCGCAGCGAGGCACTGTCATGGAACAAAGCTGACGACGGCATGCACCACATCAGTACGGCTGGCGGCACGCTGCGGGCGCGCCGGGTCCTGTACGCAACCAACGGTTTTATGCCCGAAGGATTACGCCCGGAATTCTATGCCCGAACTTTGCCTGTAATCAGCGCGATCATCGTTACACGACCTCTCAGCGCGGAGGAGAAGGCGGCCTATGGCTGGGTCACCGATCATCCATCCATAAACTCGCGCCGCATCCTGAACTACTTTCGAATGTTGCCCGATGGCCGTTTTATGTTTGGGGGTCGGGGACATACGACAGGTCATCCGGCAGGCGAGGCGGAAACCTATCGGCGTCTCGAAGCGATGCTAAAGAAGATCTGGCCGAAGTGGTCTGATGTCGAAATTGATTACCGCTGGCACGGACTGATCTGCGTGACCGGGACTATGGCGCCGTCCGTCGGCCGCCTGAAAGACGATAACAGTATCTTTTTTGGCTATGGCTACCACGGCAACGGCGTTAACACTGCTACCTGGACCGGCAAGCAGCTGGCGGACTGGATTGGATCCGGGAAGGAACCGCGTTTACCGGGGATCATTCGCGGCCTGACCGGAAGATTTCCGCTCGCGCCCTTACGCCTCAAATACCTGCGCGCCGGAATTGCATTTTCAGCCTGGCTCGATCGCCGCAGCTAGTGTGCTCCACTAAAAGTTATAGACAAAAGACAGCGACAAAACCGGCCAGGCTTTGTAGTCGCTAAAGGCATCTTCGAGCTCGGCCATTTCTTCCATGAAGGCATCGTCCAGTGCTGCCTGGGTCGCGGGCGGAGCGGTATCGTATTGCGTCGCGAACAGGTAAACGTTGGGCTCTCCCTGCCATAACACGCCAATATCGAAATTCATGCCGACTTTGCCGAAGACTTCGAAATCGTAGCCAAAGCCGAGGTAGGGTGAAGTGCTGTCGAACGATGTAATGCCACCGAGCGCGCCAATCTCGGCTGTATCAAAGCTGCTGCCGCCGATGATCAACGGTGCACCACCCGTGTCCTGGCTCAACATCTGCAACTCGTTGCCATTGGAGAAGGCGCCCGCCGTGAGACGAAACGGGCTTGCCGGAAAACGCAGATTGCCGGTCAGAAAATAAGTATCCAGTGACATCGTCGCGTCGTAGTTGATGCCGCCTTCCGAGAGGGTATCGTCGAAATCGTACTGGTTCGCGCCGGCTCGCAGGTCGAGCCAGGGCAGCGGTGCCCAGCGCCCTTCGATGCCCAGACCCAGGGTGCCGGCTTTGAAGCCGACGCCGAAGTCGGCCTTTGCGGTGGATGACAGCGAGAGGATCAGTGCAATCACTACGGTTCTTGTAATCGGTGTGTTCATGTCGGTTCCCGCGTGGCTCGGATGAACGTACAGGGAATCAAGCGTATACGCGGACACCCAAAATGACTGTGCGACGCTTCACAGCAAGGACCCGGAAGAAGTTATGTCAAAACTTGACGAACAGGCCGCTTATGCATGCGGTGCGGCTTGTGGCGAAGGATTAGTTTGAATATGCGCAGGAAGCGCAGCAAATATTCAAAAGGAGATTGAAATGAGAGTGCTGACAATGAATGAAATGAGCCTCGTGGCCGGTGCGGCAGACGACTGTTCGTCTGGGGGTAGCGGGAACAACTACGGTGGAGTGACCAATCCATCTACTCTCGCGAGGGACCTGATCGAAATTTACGAGGGACTGGTCGCGGCGACATCCCACGTTATCGAGCGGGTCGCGAAAGCACTATAGTGCTGGACTACCGGGGCGTATCGCTCGCGCCCCGGTAGTCATTTTTTGTAGGAGCAGAATCAATCCGATCAGGCAAATTACGAAAACCAGCGTTGCGACTATGCCTGGGAACCAGAGCGGAAGATCGCCGGTGCGCGGGTTCCAGCTCGTTGACTGGCAACGCCAGTCCAACAGGATGAGACCGTTCATCGTCGCGTGGGCGATCACCGATGACCACAGCGACCGAGTCGCCCAATACTGCACACCGAGCACGATACCGGCGACGAATGCAAAGGGCCATGACGATAACCCGTGAAAAACCGCGAATATCGCGGCCGACAGCAAAATGGCAACGATGACATCCCGGCGCTCCAGGAAAGTCTGCAAGTATCCGCGATGCGTGATCTCCTCAATCAGCGGCACGAGAACAGCGGTTATCAAAATACCGACTGCAAGCACAGCGGGCGGCGGACAGCCAAACGAAAATGATGGCCCCATTGCGGCGTCGAGATTACCGGAACGGTAGAACCCAAACGATACGCCGGCGATTAGCTGGCTCCACCATGAAAGCCGCAGCAATATGCCAATAGCGATCGCCGTCAGTACGATTCGCCAGCTGAGTGACTCCCGCCGAAACAGCGACGTCAGAAACACCTTTTCGCTGCGCCACAGCGGAAACAGCAGGATCAGCAGTATTGGTGGTACGACCAGGTAAGACAGGTCGGCAGCCAGTGCCTGTTGCATGCCGTCGTCGATCAGTCGAAGTTGCAGCCAGGCTCTTGCGATCAGTGCCGCGACGGTCGCCGTTAGCACGGCTATGATCGTGGTACGCGAAATCCGATGTTGGGGCATGCGGCAGATCCTATGGGATCCATGTCGCCGGTACGCCTTTAATTACGGCCCGATTTCTGCAGATTTGTGCTTTGCGGTCAAAGGCCCGGCAGGTTCGTGTAGGTCGGTTCCTCCATCTTGTCCCGGCCCCAGCGCAGGAATATCGACGGCTGGGCCGCCGGATCGATATTGACCTTTTCAATGTCGCCGGCCACATGCGGCAAGGCCATGAGACGTTTGTCCATCACCTTGAACCAGAGCCACGGAATGTAGGCAAGCACATACATGCCGAAGTAGCCGTTGGGCAGCCGTGGCAAATTGTCGAAGTGACGCAAAGACTGGTAGCGGCGCAAAGGATGCGCGTGGTGATCGGAATGTCGTTCAAGATGGAACAGGGCGAGATTGCTGAACGTGTGATTGCTGTTCCATGAGTGATGTGGCTTGCAGCGTTCGAGTTTGCCTGTTTCATCATCAAGGCGAAGCAAACCATAGTGCTCGATGTAGTTTGCGCTGGTCAGTTGCCAATAGGCGCAGAGGTTATGAATGAGCAAGAAGGGCAGGGCCAGCCAGCCGAAGAACAATGCAGAGGCCACGGTCATCAGCACCGTCAACGCATACGATTGCAGTATTGAATTGCTCGGATGCCAAACGGATTTACCACGACTCTGCAGCCGTTCCTTCTCGATAGCCCAGGCTCCCCTGAAGGCGCCCGGAATTTCGCGTAACGCAAACTTGTAAATACTTTCCCCCATGCGTGCGCTCGCAGGATCCTCGAACGTGGACACATACTTGTGATGACCGCGATTGTGTTCAATTGTGAAATGGCCATAGGCGGGGATTGCCAATGCTATCTTCGCGAGCAGCTTTTCGATTTTCGAGTTCTTATGGCCAAGCTCATGCGCGGTATTTATCGCAAGCCCCGCGGCAAAACCGGCGAAGGCAGACAACAGCAGGAATGCCCACCAGCTCAGCGCCGCCGTTGTCGCGTACCAGGCGCTTCCTATCAAGCTGACAAAGTGCAATGGGACAATGGCGTAAGTGAGTCGCCGGTAGTAGAGATCCTGATCCAGTTGCATGACAACTTCTTCCGGTGGGTTATTTGTGTCTTCACCGATCAGCCAGTCAATAATAGGATGCAGGACGTAATTGATCAGAAAAGGCAGCAGGAACCACGCTTCCACTCCGGTCTTGTAGTGCAGTGTGATCGCGATGAACGGTTGCAACGGGAACAATACCGACAGCAACCAGAACCAGCGCTTCTTGTCGACGTAGGAGACGGCCACACCGTCCGCTGTTGTACCCACATATGCCTTCATTGCGAACTATCCACCATTTTACTGTCGGTAAATTATACAAAACATCGAGTACAGGATGCAGTGATGCGAAGAATGACACGTTATATCAATACGATGAGGCACTGGCGTGATAATTGCTCTATTCTTCAGACAGCTACCCGGTTTGAGGAAAAGTTTTGAGCTTACACATGCGGCGATCGGCCACGTTGTTTTTTCTGTTCTTGATTGCAGCTTGCGGTGGCGAGCAGGAAGGGTCCGGGTCATCAGGCGAGAAAACAGCGCTTTTGACGGCGGGAACTCTGGGCGAGCAAACGGTATTACCGGTCGCCGATTACCTGGCAAAAGAACAATTCGCCAACGCTGATCAGGGAAACGGCATGCGTCAGGCGCAGATATGCAAAGCGTGTCACAGCCTCGAATCGGGCGGTCCCAATATGATCGGACCGGCGTTGTACGGTATGTTTGGCAGGGGCGTCGGAGAGCACGCCGGTTTCGATTACTCGCCGGTGATGCGTAATGCGACGTTCGTTTGGACGCCGAGAGCGCTGGACGCGTGGTTGGCTCAACCCGGCAAGTTTCTGCCAGGCAACAGAATGGCTTTCGGTGGTGTATTCAGTCAGGCAGACAGGGACGACTTGATTGCTTACCTGCTGGTCGTTACTTCCGGCAACAACTAAAACAATAATGATGCGAGATTCTATGGAATTGGGTCGGGTAGCAGGGGACAAACGCAACGAAGATGAACGCCGCTTGTTCTCGTGGCGAACGGTCTTTTTTGGATTTACACGGTCGCGTCGCCGCGAGCATCGTCGATTCATTGACGATGACGTGGTGTTCCTCGACTGGCATCACCCGTGGCTGTTTTTCCTCGCCACCGGGATCATGCTGATGTCTTGTGTGGACGCGTTCCTGACCTTGCAGCTGATAGACCTCGGCATGCTGGAGATCAATCCGGTCATGAATGCGGTCATGGGACACAGCACAATGCTTTTTACCAGCACCAAACTCGCGATGACGGCAGTTGGAGTCCTGGTCCTCGTCTTTTTGGCCAAATCCCGTTTTCTCAATCGTTATCGTACGGGCGCACTATTGACCGTATTTTTCGTTTTATACGCCTGCCTCGTCTGCTACGAGTTTGTGAGCCTGTTCGCTTTGCTGTGACGCAAATGTCTTGGCGGCGCATTCCCTAAGGTGGCCGCTTACGCTAAACTAGCGCCCCTTTTTGAGCCCGGGCAGGGATTGCCGGTCTCAAGCATGCTCTGGCCGTGTAAGTCCCTGAAAAGATGAGTAATTCTCACAAAGAACAATTGGCGTCAACGCCGCTGTTCGGTGCCAATGCGGCTGCCGTTGAGTCGCTGTACGAGCAGTTCCTCGAGCGGCCGGGATCTGTGTCAGGTGCGTGGCGCAACTATTTTGAGAGCCTGGGCGACGCTGCGTCCGAGATTCCGCACGCGCCCATACGCGATCAGCTGCTGCAGGAGTCTCTTCAGGGCCGCAAGATCGGCCTTTTGCCCGGGAAAGCCGCGAGCAAGGAAGCGTCCACTGGCGAGAAGCAGGCGGCTGTTTCCCGGCTTATCCAGGTGTACAGCTTGCGCGGTCACCAGATTGCGGACATCGATCCATTGGGATTGATGGAGCGGCGCGTACCGGGCGTCCTGAAACTGGACTACCTCGATCTCGAAGAGTCGGACATGGACTCCGAATTTTTCACGGGAGGCCTGGCGGGCTCCGGTAACGAGCGGATGAAGCTGCGCGATATTCTCGCTTTGTTACGGTCTATCTATTGCGGCAAGATCGGCGTCGAATTTGCGCACATCTCCCGGGCGCGCGAGCGCCTCTGGCTGCGCAAGCGTTTCGAAGTGGGCGCATCGGCTAATACGCTCAGCGACGAAGAACGCCTGTATATCCTGGAGCGACTGACCAGCGCCGAAGGCATAGAACGTTACCTGCATACCCGCTATGTCGGACAGAAGCGATTTTCGCTCGAAGGCGGCGAGAGCCTGATTCCGGCGCTGGATGACATCATTCAGCAGGGTGGAAAGTCCGGCATCGAAGAAATCGTCATTGGCATGGCGCACCGCGGCCGTATCAACGTACTGGTCAACATCCTGGGCAAGTCGCCGGAAGAGCTGTTCGAGGAATTTGAAGGCAATTACGACGTCGAGGAATTGAAAGGCTCCGGTGATGTGAAATATCACAAAGGCTTCTCGGCTGATCTGAAAACGCCAGGCGGAAATGTTCACCTCGCACTGGCGTTTAATCCCTCGCATCTCGAAATCGTCAACCCGGTGGTCGAGGGATCGGTTCGGGCACGACAGCAGCGTCGTGGTGACCACGAACGGCAGGAAGTGCTGCCCGTATTGATACACGGCGACGCCGCATTTTCGGGGCAGGGCGTCGTAACGGAAACATTCCAGATGTCGCAGGTGAATGGATTCCGGACCGGCGGCACAATACACCTCGTCGTGAACAACCAGGTGGGATTCACGACCAGCAGGCCGTCGGATGCGCGTTCAACGGATTACTGCAGCGATGTTGCCAAGATGATCGAAGCGCCCGTCTTTCACGTCAACGGCGACGATCCCGAGGCGGTGATATTCGTTACGCGGCTGGCTTTGAAGTATCGACAGAAGTTCAAGAAGGATGTGGTCATTGACCTGGTCTGTTATCGACGGCATGGCCACAACGAGGCTGATGAACCGTCGGCAACGCAGCCGATCATGTACGGTCGCATTAAGGACCAGAAGACGACGCGTGAGTTGTACGCCAACCATCTCGTCGCGGCCGGAGTGATCGGCAGCGCCGATATAGTCAAGCTGCAGGACGATTACCGTGACCGCCTCGATCGTGGCGAGCACGTGCAAAAAGCCTCCCTCGGAATGATCGGCAACAAGTTCACGGCAGATTGGACGCCATACCTGAATACCGAGTGGGATGATGCCGTTGATACGACGATCAGCCCGAAGACGGTTGCAAGTCTTGGCGTTGCGTTGACAACCATTCCCCCCGACATCAAGCCGCATGGCCGTGTGCAACGCATTATGGACCAGCGCGCCAAGATGCTGGCCGGCAAGACTGAGATGGACTGGGGCTTCGCAGAGACCATGGCCTATGCGTCTTTGCTCGCTGACGGGCACAATGTGCGGTTGGTTGGCCAGGACAGTGGTCGTGGAACTTTTTTCCACCGGCACGCTGTAATCCACAACCAGTTGAACAATCGTGAATACACGCCTCTGAATCACGTCGTCGATCGGCCTGACGCATTTCGCGTGATTGATTCGTTTCTTTCGGAAGAGGCTGTGCTTGGATTCGAATACGGCTTTGCGAGTACCGACCCCAATACGCTGGTGATCTGGGAAGGCCAGTTCGGTGATTTTGCCAATGGCGCGCAAGTCGTAATTGACCAGTTCATCAGTTCCGGTGAAGCGAAGTGGGGCAGGTTGTGCGGCCTTACCATGTTCCTGCCGCACGGTTACGAAGGGCAGGGCCCGGAGCATTCGTCGGCACGCCTGGAGCGATTCCTGCAACTCTGCGCAGAGCACAATATCCAGGTCTGTATTCCGTCGACTCCGGCACAAATGTTCCACATGATTCGACGTCAGCAGGTACGCCCCTACCGAAAACCGCTGATCGTCATGACGCCAAAGAGCCTGCTACGTCACAAGATGTCGGTTTCTGCCATTGATGAACTCTCCGGTGGCCGCTTCGAGTGCATCATTCCCGAAATCGAGGCCATCGAGATCGAGAAAACGAGACGTCTCGTGTTTTGCAGCGGCAAGGTGTATTTCGATTTGCTTGAAGCGCGTGAGACGCACGGCATCAACGACATTGCACTGATTCGAATTGAGCAACTGTATCCCTTCCCGGTCGATGAATATGCGGCTCTCGTTACTGAGTACGGACATGTCAAGGAAATCATCTGGTGCCAGGAAGAGCCGCTGAACCAGGGCGCGTGGTACCAGATCAAGCATCGCCTGCAGGAGGGACTGCAGAGTCACCAGGAACTGTATTACGCCGGGCGCCCCAGTGCGGCGGCCCCGGCCTCGGGTATATTCAAGATTCATCTGCAACAACAGCAGGCGCTGGTTGACGCCGCTCTGGATATCAAGTCCGAAGCGAGCAAGGTCGTGAAGCCTGTTAAGACAAAACGGAAGTCCAAATGAGCATAGAGATCAAGGTTCCACAACTGCCCGAATCAGTCAGCGATGCCACTCTGGTTGCTTGGCACAAGTCCGCGGGCGAGTCGGTTTCACGAGATGAGAATCTGGTCGACCTGGAAACCGATAAGGTGGTGCTCGAGGTTCCCGCACCTGCGGCGGGCACGATTGTGAAAATTGTCGCCGAGAACGGTGCAACGGTGGTGTCCGGGGATGTGCTGGCGATACTCGAAGAGGGTGAGGTCGATGCTGCGCCAGTGCAAAAGGAGGAATCCGCGCCAGCGGCGACGCCGGCAAGTGCAGAAGACGAAACGGATGGGCCGATCAAGACCAGCCCTGCCGTGCGGCGTTTGCTCGATGAATACGATCTGGATGCAACCATGGTAAGCGGTACCGGGAAAGATGGCCGCATTACCAAATCGGACGTAATGGCATTCCTGAAGTCTGACGACAGCGCGAATGTTACGGCGGGTGATCAGAAACCCGAGAAACCGGAGGCAATGGCGAGTGGATTTGTGCGCACAGAAAATCGTGTCGCGATGACCCGCCTTCGTGCCCGCATCGCGGAACGCCTGCTCGACGCACAACGTACAGCAGCGATGCTGACGACCTTCAACGAAGTCGATTTGACCGAGGTGATGGAGCTTCGCAAGCGTTACAAGGAAGCATTCGAGAAGAAACACGGCGTTCGACTGGGCTTCATGTCGTTCTTCGCAAAAGCCTCGGTTGAGGCGCTGAAGAAATTCCCGGTTGTGAACGCTTCGGTGGAAGGTACGGATATTATCTATCACAACTACTTTGACATCGGCATCGCGGTTTCCAGTGATCGTGGTCTGATGGTGCCCGTACTTCGCGATGTGGATCAAATGAGCTTCGCCGAATTTGAAAAAGCGCTGAACGAAGTCGCAGGGAGAGCGCAGGCAGGGACCATCAGCATGGAAGACCTGACGGGCGGAACGTTCACCATTACCAACGGTGGCATTTTCGGCTCGATGATGTCGACGCCGATATTGAATCAGCCGCAGAGCGCCATACTCGGCATGCACTCAATTCAGCAACGCCCGATGGTTGTTGACGGCAACATAGTTGCGCGGCCAATGATGTATCTCGCGCTGACGTATGATCATCGAATCATCGATGGCAAGGAGGCGGTTCAGTTCCTCGTATCCATCAAAGAACAACTTGAGGATCCGGCGCGCCTGCTGCTGCAGATTTAACCCGCATCCAGTAACTGACTGAAGCAAGACAAGGACAGGCAAGACAATGAGCAGAAGTTTCGACGTAGTCGTAATCGGTGCCGGACCGGCAGGCTATATTGCGGCGATTCGGGCGGCGCAGCACGGCAAGACCGTGGCATGTATTGACGAGTGGAAGAACAAGGATGGCAAGAATGCATTCGGCGGCACCTGCCTGAACGCAGGATGTATCCCGTCGAAAGCTCTGCTGGAGTCATCAGAGCTTTTTCATCGTGCTCAGCACGAGTTCAAGAAACACGGTATCAAGACGGGCGGTGTAGAGCTGGATCTGGCAACGATGCAAAAGCGTCGCGCGAGTATCGTTCGACAACTGACGGGCGGCATCGCCGGCCTGTTGAAGGCCAGCAAAATCGAGGCGCTGGTCGGTCACGGCAAATTACTGCCTGGCAAGCAGGTTGAATTCACCGCCGTTGATGGAAAAGTTGAAAAACTCGAAGCCGCTCACGTGATTCTGGCATCCGGATCATCGCCGATAGAACTGCGAATCGCGCCTTTCGACGACGACAGGATTATCGATTCCTGGGGCGCGCTGGAACTCGACGCGGTGCCAAAACGGCTTGGCGTGGTCGGCGCGGGTGTCATTGGCCTGGAATTGGGCAGCGTTTGGTCGCGATTGGGTTCTGAAGTCACGGTGCTGGAAGCGATGGACGATTTTCTCTTCATGGCCGATCGCGACGTCGCAAAGGTGGCAGCGCAGGAGTTCAAACAACAGGGTCTTGATATACGTCTTGGCGCGAAAGTGTCTGCGGCGAAGGTCAGCAAGAAGGGCGTGACAGTCTCGTACGACGACAAGAACGGATCACAGTCAGTCGAAGTCGACAAACTCGTCGTCGCAGTCGGACGCAAGCCGCATACCACAAACCTGTTCGCGGAAGACGCAGGCATACAGCTCGATGAGCGTGGCTTTATTGTCGTCGATCACGAATGCCGCACCCGAGTGAAGGGTGTGTTCGCGATAGGTGACTGCGTGCGCGGTCCGATGCTGGCGCACAAGGGCTCGGAAGAGGGTGTCATGGTTGCCGATCTTATCGCAGGAGAGATCGCAGAATTGAATTACGGCGTTATCCCGTCCGTCATATACACGGCACCAGAGATTGCATGGGTCGGTAAAACCGAGGCGGAAGTGAAGGACTCAGGAAAGCCGTACAAAACCGGGTCGTTCCCGTTCGCTGCAAGCGGGCGCGCGAAGGCGATGGAACAGACGGCGGGAATGGTCAAGATCATCTCATCGAAAGACGACGATGAAGTCCTCGGCGTTCATATCGTTGGACCGATGGCTGGCGAACTGATTGCCGAAGCCGTGCTGGCGATGGAGTTCTCGGCCAGCACCGAAGATATTCAACGCACAATTCATGCGCATCCGAGTTTGGCCGAAGCGATGCATGAAGCGTCATTGGCGGTGGATAACAAGGCCCTGAATTATCCGAATCGGTAGTCGTCGCTCAATCAGTGCTTTAAAGCACACGCCTTGGATTACCTCGGAAGCGATGCTCGCTGAACAGAATGACCAGGCTGATTCCGGGATGCGAAGCCGACAAGTGTTAGCCATCGCTTAGCTCCGTCCATTCCATAGCTTCTAGAACGCGACCATAGCGTGCGAAGTACTCGTACAGCGGTAGGCCAATGGCAATCAAACCGATACCGGCGAATGCCCGCAATGGGGTTGCGAAGACCGTATTGACCAGCAAATAGATCGTCACGAGCAGGAACAGCGCAGGCACGAACGGATAACCCCAGACGCGATAGGGTCGCGTGGCATTTGGCATTCGTCGCCGCAACACAAAGAGTGCAGCGGTGCTCATCGCGAAGAATACCGAGAGTACAAAGATATACATATCAGTCAGGATATCGAAAGTGCCGCTCGCCGCGAGTACTACCGACCAGATGCCGGTAACGAGAACGGCGACGGTCGGTACGCCGCTGCCGGAAAGCCAGGCAAGACCAGAGGGGAGGAGACCGCCGCGGGCAAGCGCGAAAGGAACGCGCGTTCCTGTCAGCAGCGTCGTGTGCAGCGTGCCGAAGGCGGAGAGCATCAGGCCTGCAGACATCAGTGCGGCAACCCCGGGGCCAAAGAAACGAGAGGCGGCTTCAGCTGCAACGGAGGACGATTCGGCAACGCTGGCGACTTCAAGGGGAGTGAGCACGTAGAAATACGCCGCGTTGATGAGCAAGTACAAGATAATCACGAGCAAAGTGCCGCCGATCAGTGCCCGCGGTAGCGTCCGTCCGGGATCGCGAACTTCAGCACCCAACGCTGCGATGACGGCCCAGCCGTTGTAGCCCCAGAGGGCGCCGAGCATGGCGGCGCCGAAGCCCTGAATGCCGAGTCGCGCGCTATCGGGGACGCCTTCGCAGCTGCCTGCCGCGCCATGCATCCCAAAGTTGTCCCACGATCCGTCGGCCAACAGGAATGCGCCCAGTCCGACCAGCAGCACGAGCGCAATTTTCACAGCGGTTAAGACGGTCGCCGTAATTCCGCCGGATCGCACGCTCGCGAAATTGATGGCTGTTGCCGAGCCGATGATAAGAAGCGGCAATGTTTGGAGTAGCAGCGTTGGTAGCTTGCCGCCCGTCAGGTCGTTCAGGAAGACGACCATAATGATAGCCGCGGCTGCTACCGAAGCCCCCAACCCCACCGTCTTCGACCAGCCGTAAAGAAAGGCCCAGCGACGCCCAAACGCAGCGCCGATGAAATGCAGCTCCCCGCCGGACCGCGGCAACATGGCGCCAAGTTCGGCATAGACGAGGGCGCCTGCGAGCGTCAGCAATCCTGCGACCAGCCAGACGGTAAGAACCATCTCCGGACTGCCGACATTGCAGGTCATCACGCGCGCCTTGACGAATACGCCGGTACCAATGATGTTGGCCAGGAGCACCGACGTGGCGGGTACCAGCGTCAACGCGCGAACGAGACCCCTGCTGGGTGCGGCGCCTGGCATCAGGCAATCGCCTTCTGTTCGTCCGGATTTCTAGTCAAGACCCAGTCTTTTGTTTTCGCGCTCAAACATGCTGCGTATGACAGCGCCGTCCGACGGTTGTTCTTCGAGGGATTCGGGGTCCCATTGATGGCGCTTCGTATTGAAGAAGTCACCACCGTAGATATGAATTCCCCCGGTGAAACGCAATAACGGATTGGTCACCGAATGCAGAGCATCTTCAGGCAGCATCGCCGTGTCTCTTTCAAAGAGGGCGTCTGCTCCAAAAGCGCTTAATCCGTCGGATGTCCTTTTCCAGAATATGTTGTCCTCGCGTCCCGTGTAGATGCCGATATTGGCCCACATCAGATGGTCATGCGGCATGAGATTCATCTGCGGCGTCCAGGTTGCAGCGAAGATCGTCAGCGACGGCGACTTGAGAAGTACATTGAGACCGGCCCTGGCCGGCTCACCCAGGGCCGCCAACACGGCTGACGGCGTTGCAACAGCTCTGGCAAGCACCTCGTTGACCGCCGCTTGCGCATCAGTCTCCCGGTTGGCGCTTACACAATCTTCGACAAAACGATCGATGTCCATTTGCTTACTCCTGGTCGCCGTGGCCTGCGTTGCACCCGCAATTACTGATTGCGGCAACATAAGCTGCGCTGATGCAGCAAGCGCACCGGCGACAATTGCACGTCGCTGCGTACTCACTTGCGATGTCTTCGTGATAATCACTTCCAGAAATCCGCGTTCCTGATGCCAAGCGCTTCCGGATCGAAAGTGTATTTCTCAACGCCCGCGTCTTTCTGCTGCTCGTAGTCCTTAAGCGCTTTTATCGCCGGGCTACCCATGAAAAACAAAATAAGAATGCCGATGATGTTCAGCCAGGCCATTAAGCCCACGCCAATATCGCCCAACGCCCAGGCAAGATCGGCCGAACGCACCGTGCCGTAGAACACGGATGTCATCAGTACGATCTTGAGTATGGTGAGTTCGCCGGGGAAACGAATGCTACGACGAATGTACGCAACATTGGTTTCCGCGATGTAGTAGTAAGCCAGCAGTGTAGTAAATGCGAAGAAGAACAGTGCGATGGCGACGAAGATTTCTCCGGACGCACCGACGACCGTCTGCAGTGCCATTTGCGTGAACGCCGGGCTGTTCGCAGACACATCAACGGCCGCCATGCCGCCGCTGATGTCGGCAGCGACACCCGTAACGTAATACTGCTGTGTGATCAGAATCATGAAAGCGGTTGCCGAGCAAACGAACAGCGTATCCACGTACACAGAAAATGCCTGCACGAGTCCTTGCTGCGCGGGATGATCGACCTCTGCTGCAGCGGCGGCGTGGGGGCCGGTGCCCTGACCGGCCTCGTTGGAATAAACGCCCCGTTTCACGCCCCAGCCGATCGCGGCGCCGAAACCCGCCATGGGTGTGAAGATGTCTTTCATGATGAGGCCAAAGATGTGTGGCAAATCGGCGATGTGATAGATGACAACACCAAGCGCCATGAGGATGTATCCCAGCGCCATGAAGGGAACGATAACCTGCGTGAAATGCGCGATACGTTTTACGCCACCAAAAATAATGAAGCCGAGAATGCCGACAACCACGACGGCGGTCACCATCTTTGTTAATGAGATGCTGT
>Ga0224510_10001056_pt1 | contig 18880 bp, 21 predicted proteins | sample SF_May12_sed_USG_FD_170161 | JGI IMG/M metagenome (GOLD analysis project Ga0224510, IMG submission 170161) | Sediment microbial communities from San Francisco Bay, California, United States - SF_May12_sed_USGS_4_1 | ecosystem: Environmental > Aquatic > Marine > Sediment | place: USA: California... | reverse complement strand
TGCGTCCTGTGGATCGACGAGATCGAAAAAGGACTTGCGGGACGCGGCGGCGAAACCGGAACCACGCAACGAGTACTGGGCACATTCCTTACATGGATGTCTGAAAAGAAAGGCCACGTCTTTGTAGTCGCGACCGCGAATGACATCAGTACATTGCCAGCTGAGTTAGTCAGAAAAGGACGTTTCGATGAAATCTTTTTTGTCGACCTTCCGACACCCGATATTCGCGCGTCGATTCTGGCGATACATCTTTCGCGGCGCGGACAGGCCCTCGGCAACTTCGATATTCCGGCGTTGGCTGCTGAAATGGACGGTTTCTCCGGTTCCGAAATTGAGCAGGCTGTCGTGTCGGCCCTGTACACGGCACACGCAAACAAAAAGGCGCTCAGCACCGCGTTCATCAGGGCTGAAATTGAACAGACCAGGCCACTGTCCGTCGTACTCAGCGAGAAGATCTCTACAATGCGAGCCTGGGCTGCCGGCAGAACAGTGTCTTGCGACTAGATCGAATTTGACGTAACCCAGCAGAACTTTCGACGAGGATGCTGCCGCCTGCGGATCCCGTGCTAGACTAACTCGATGGCAAACGATAATAAAAATATCAACGACTTAGTCGCGGAAGACGACGACCCGACTGTCGAGTTGCAGATGCCGTTATCCATGTTGAAGAGCGATAACTTCGCCGAGTCAGATGCTCAAACGTATGACTCGAAAGAGGACGCTGACCGTGAACTGCCGCTTGGCGTCACTGTCTCTGAACTTGAGTTCGACCTGGAGTCCAGGCAGAAGACTATTAGCCGTCTCCAATATGATATTCAACAGCTACACACCAAGTGGCTGGGATTGGAAACAGAGATAGGCGCTCGTGAAGCACAGACCAATCAGCTGAACGACGAGATCCAATCCCTACGTGAAAACGCGACGCGCAAAGAGAACTTAATAAAGAAACGCGACCGCAACATTAAAGCACTGAAGGCGGAGATCCGGCAGCGCGAAATTGATTTCCGCCAATTGGCAGCGCGCTTTGACGGCCTGAAGCTAACCAATGCTGGAGATGCCCTCAGGGCACAGAACCAGACACCAGATACGGAACCGAAGCACTCTCGAGATCATGGCACGGACGATCTCCGCATGCGTCTTCAACAGTCTGAAAAATACGCGGATTCAATTCGCCAGCAGTCTCAGGATCTGATCGAAGCAAATACGCGTTTCGAGCGTGAAATCGCAAATCTTACTAAATCATTGTCGGATGCAAGAGACAGGAACCTGCAACTAAACAAAGACGCCGCGTCGATGGCTGTGGCTGTCGAGGTGATGCAGGACAAGCTGGACGCGGCTCGGGGAGCGCACGAAAATGAGATGCGCATTCTGAGATTCGAACTCGGCGAAGCTCAGAGCACGGCCGTGCAATCCGACGAGCTAAACAGCCAGCTTGCATCTGATCTTGTCGATACACGAAATTTCAAGGAAGAACTCGAGCGCATGCTCGGAGAAGCCGAAGAAAAGTCGGCAACCCGCATCCACGAACTGCAGAAGGAAGTAACCAAGCTCACTCGAAAGTCGGAAAGTCTCGAGCAGAAGTTATCGACCAAGAGCGAAGCGATTTCGATACTGCTCGCCGAACTTGCGAAGAAATCGGAGCATATTGAGTCCATCGGCGAGATCGGCGATGTTATTCACGACATCGACGAACGAATGACGGAGCGTTCGAACGGACGGGAAGAAAGTGACAAACGTGCGACGGTCGACAGAATCACTCGCGTACTGATCGGAAAAGTTGATGACCAGGTGCTTCGGTTCCCGCTATTCAAGAATCGACTGACTATTGGCCGTACAAACGACAACGATATTCAGCTCAAGGCTGCTTACATCAGCCGGCATCATGCCGTCATTGAAACGGATGCCGAGCAGACACGCATAATCGATACTGGCAGCAAAAATGGTATTCAGGTCAATGCCGAGAAGGTCGCGAGTAAGGTCTTGACGCATGGGGATGTCATTACGATAGGCAGCGCCCGCTTCGAGTATGAAGAACGCAAGAAACGCGACAGCTGACGCGCTGAAGTGAAGTGTGAAGACCCTCACGGACTGACATTCTCAAATGGCATAAGGTTGACTCCATTACAGGGAATGTGAACCTAGCCGATGATCAGCACAGCCGCAGGGAAGCCGATAGCGCTGTCGGAAACACAACAGGTCGATCGCAAGACTGGCAGCCTCGCCACTAAAAAGATCTGGTTACCGAAGCTTCTGTACGACCTGCTCCCGTACTTCTATCTGGGTTCAGGTATTGCTGCATTTTTCGCGACCTTGTACATCAGCGAGTGGTTCTGGGTACTACCGCACTACCTGCTTTTCTCTGCCGCATGCGTCCACCTCGGGGCTCTCGTCTATCGTCGCCGGCGGTCTGAGAGACCCAAAGCATCGAATCTCGATCAGCCTTGACCTGCGCCCCCCGGTAGGCAACGATAGAGGCAGGAATCGCTACGACATATCCCGAGCCTCAGTGACAACCTCCCCAAGCACACCCACGATAAGGCAACTCGCAACCAAAGAGCTGGCACTGCTTACGGTGCTCTTGTTTCTGGGCCTGGCGGTCATGCCCTTGGTCATCTACAACGTCGGCCAGGCGGTATTTGGCACTTATGGCGGTCTCGGTTATAGCGACTTTTTCGGTACCTTGAGTACCAAGGTCAGAACCGGCGATATCGTTGCCTGGTTTCTGATCCTGTCGCCGTACCTGGGCTGGCAATGTCTTCGGCTGATGATATTCGGGTGGCGAAAGAGTGGAACGGAAAAGCAAAAGCCCTGATTTATTGTCGGATTCTTTTCCAAAATTCTTTTGCGTGACGCAGATCACACTTTTCGAAAGAATTTAGGTTTAGCAACCAAACAGTTTGTAAGATATTCATGTACGGCGGTCATCCATTGAATGTTCGATCGGCCCTACATACACTTTCGAGAGGCCCGTCCGCGCAAAAACCATGTTTAAGAAACTCAAAAATTGGCTAAAAGATCGTTTTGATGACGAAGACGACGCTTTGCCAGGGCCGCTTGAGCTAACAGGCGCGCATGTCGTGCCCCGACCGAAACGGACGGCTCCGCGAACGGTCGCCAATGCGGTTGTCCGTAATGACAAGAATCTTGCGCCCACGATCGAAGATGCCGGCCCGGGCAAAACGGTGCTAATCCGCAACAAGTATGTCCGTGAGGATACCGGTACTCACGAGACCCTGAAAATACTGGATGAGTCACTCGTTGACTCCGGCGAGGAAACGGGAATCGACCCCTACAACACGGGCGGTTTCGATCGGTCCAAGAATTGGAGCAACCGCTTCCGAAAGTAAATTCCTTCGGAATTACCTTCATGATAACCTGAACTGCTCCGGACCCAAGGAGCGGTTGATTGACATTGCGAATCTCATTCGAACTCGACGAAAACGATTTGAAGCACTTCCGGCTTATTATGCAGGAAGCAAGACAGGTCGCGTCTCGACTGCCACCCGAGGACATCGTCGCCGCTGCAGAAGCTGTGCTGGCGGATATCGAGGAGTCAACAGCACCGGGATTCATTGTAAATCGGCTACGTAACCTCAAGCTCTTGATCGGCATGTTGTCGGACATCGAGTGGCGCCTGCCGCACCAGGAGGCCGCTCGTGTGCTGAATGCACTGGCCTATTTCGCCGAGCCCGAAGACCTTATCCCCGATCATATCCCCGGTCTTGGCTTCCTGGACGATGCCATCATGATCGAGCTGGTCCTCAGGGAATTGAAGCACGAAGTTGACGCATACCGCGATTTTTGTGGCTATAGGGAGCGCCTGCAACAGGAGCACGGCGAAGCCACTCGCATCAGCCGCGAGGGCTGGCTGGATGAACGACGCAAAGAATTACAGGTGCGAATGCGGCGACGCCGGAAACGAGTACCCCAGTCGCCATTCAAAGCCTGATCAGGACCCGTAATACCAACCAGTCAGTAGTATGCCGGCCCACATGGCCGCCTGCGCCCAGTATCGTGCGCGGCTGTTTTTCAGCAAGCTGTAGAAACTCAATCCACAAATCGCGGTCATACCAACGAAGATGGAAAAACTACGGAGCAAGGGCACAAATTCCCGCTGCAAACGCGGTTCGTTCCAGTGCACCAGGCTGACAATAAGGACGGCACCAAGGCTGACCATGATGGCAAAGCAGGATCCAAGGATAATCAGGGTGACTACGGTCAGAGGTCGCATTAGAAATTTCCACTCCGGATTAATATTATTATGGGGCCGCTGCAATTATGACGAATACGCCCTTGATCATGGGACGCGAGGCAACTAGCCTAGCCGAAACCAGCGACCTGCAACACAGTCAATCGATGCCATGGAGAAAACTTTGACCAAACTTCAATATCGCCGATCTCGCGGACTCGCGATTATGCTCCTCGCGCTTATGTCCCTGCCCGCTCTCAGCAATCCTGACGGCGGTACGTCGGCTGTGAATGACAACCAGTTTCTCTATCCTGAGCAGCGGCACGAAAACATTGCTGAGCTGGTTGCCCAGTTCATTCCGAAGTCACATTACAACCACGTGGCGGTGGATGATGAATTGTCGTCAAAGGTTCTCGATACCTACCTGGAAGACCTCGACCGAAACCGCATGTATTTATTGGCGAGCGACGTGGCGTACTTTGAACGCTATCGATATCAGTTGGACGACATCGTCAAAAGCAAACCACTGGATCCCATCTATGAAATGTTCGAGGTTTATCAGACCCGTGTGCGGGAGCGTCTGAATTTCGCGCTGGCCCAGCTGGCCAATGAGCCCGATTATTCCACAAATACGGAATATCGCTTTGATCGGCAGGACGAGCCATGGGCAGTTGACAGCCAGGAATTGGATCGAATCTGGAAAGATCGTGTAGTCAACGATGCGTTGTCGCTTGCGCTCGAAGACGAGCCCTGGGAAAAGATTCAAGAGGTTCTTTCGAAACGCTACAAACTCTTCCTGAAACGGCTTGATCAGGTCAATAACGACGACGTTTTCGAGCGATTCATGAACATGTTCGCACATGCGGTTGACCCACATTCCAGCTACCTGTCACCCCGCAATGCCGATGAATATCGAATCGCGATGAGCCTTTCGTATGTTGGTATAGGCGCTACCCTGCAAACGGATGAGGACTTTGTCCAGATCGTCAACATTATTCGCGGTGGCCCAGCGGATTTTGATGGCAGACTGAAACGCGACGACAGAATCACCGCTGTCGCGCAAGGTGCTGAGGGGGAATTCGTTGATGTAATAGGATGGCGCCTGGACGATGTTGTCGACCTCATTCGCGGACCGACGGACACAATCGTTCGACTGCAGATCATACCGGCCAACGCGATCCCCGGCAGCCCAAAAGAAGAGATCTTACTCACTCGCGGCGACGTCAAGCTTGAAGAACAAGCAGCAAAAAGCAAGATAATCAAAGTACCCAGGGAAGGCCGAGAATGGTCTATCGGCGTCATTGAGGTTCCAGGGTTCTACCGGGACTACCGCGCATTGAACAACGGCGATACCGATTTCACGAGCGTTACGCGAGACGTCAAGCGCCTCATCAGTGAACTTGAGGAAGATGGAATCGACGGTCTCGTTGTCGATATGCGCGGTAACGGCGGCGGACATCTGACAGAAGCCACTGCTTTGTCAGGTCTTTTTATCGACAACGGTCCGATTGTCCAGCTTCGAAATTCAATTGATATTGAACGCAGCCCCCCGCAACGGCTGGACGATCCCGATCCCGTCGCGCGAGTGGCCTACAATGGGCCTTTGGCGGTACTTGTCGACCGATTCAGTGCATCCGCTTCCGAGATTTTCGCGGGCGCGATCCAGGATTACGCGCGCGGCGTCATCGTCGGACAACAGACCTTCGGCAAAGGCACAGTGCAGAACCTCTATTCGCTGGATCAATACTTTCGCAGCGAAGACGAACACGGCTTCGGGCAGCTGACATTGACGATAGGCAAATACTATCGGGTGACCGGTGCAAGTACTCAACATCGAGGCGTCTATCCGGACATAGAGCTGCCCTCCAACATCGACGCCAGCATCGTCGGTGAAAGCGCTCGAGAGAATGCTTTGCCTTGGGACACCGTGAACACTACTCGTTTCGCGGCCGGCGCTCCGCTGAATAATACGATTGAAATGCTGGCCGCTAACTATACGGAGCGCTCCAAGGAAGACCCAAATTTCCAGTACCAGATGGACCAGATTCAGGCAGGCAAGCGTATCCGCGATCAGAAGACACTTTCCTTGAACATGGAAACACGACGAGCGAACCGGGCCCGCGAACTGGCAGAGGCTCTAAAACGGGAAAATGACAGGCGCATTGCGCTGAATCTCGAGCCACTGGAAAGTCTGGATGACCTCGACGACGACGATCTGCCAGACGTGCAGCTCGATGAGGCTGCAAAGATCGTAACGGACATGGCGACGATGCGTGAGCTCAACACCATACCGGCCCAAACGGCGCAGGTTCAACACTAAAGCGGGAGGCTTGCGCAGCTAATTCGCGGTGTTATACTCGGCTACAACACCGTAAGGAAGAGCTCATGGCAGATCGGCGAATACAGCCGCAGCAACAGTCGAGCATCGTTGCCAGTGCAACGTTCTTCCTGGTGCTTGCCATGGTTGGCCCGGCGCTGGCTGCATCAGACAGGCAATTCCCCTGCCCCAACGAAGCGCTTGCTGCGGATTTGGAAGTTCCGGTTCAGGCCCTGGTGACACACCTGGCCGCCAACGACATTTCAGGTCCGTCCAGCAGCCTCCTCGCCCCCCTTGCAGAGGCGGCAATCCGGGAGGCGTTTAATGAGGTAGACACTCCGGCCGAACAGCCGGAAGTAAATTTAATGAAGGCAGCGGTATCCCCTTCCTTGGTCGAGTCCGAGGCGAATCCCGTCATATCGCCTACCGAGGACGATGGCACCTCGAGTGCTGGTGGCCCGGTTCCGGACATAAATACGCGTCTTCCAGGTGTCTCTGACGAAGCCTTTTCACGCTACAAGAAACAAATGTATCGGCGGGATATCTAGATTCAGCGGCTGAGAACCTTCGAAACTCCAAAGTAATTATCGCCAAGCAGGTTGGCGTCTTTTTCCTTTACGACCCCATTCGCGTCAATAACAAAAACGGTCGCAACCGATCCGGGCACCGGCACCACGTCCTCATCGCCACGAAATATTGCATGTTCCGCAATCAGTTTGGCCCTGGTTTGTAAGACATCCGCAAAATCCATAACGCTTTCCATTGAGTCCCAGCGTTTTTCGATGCGTTCAATAATCTCATCGCATTCGTACTTTGTACCGTAATTTATCGCACCGACACTCTTTTCGCTGGCCTCCTTCGCCAGTGTCGCGAGATTATCGTCTTCGAAATGCAGGTACAGTTGCTGAACGAAAGCCATAATCATGAAATTTATGGATCGCTTTGTCGCATTATCCAAACCACTGTGATCGGGCGGCTCAAGGTTTTGAATACCCTCCAGCGATTTGAGCAGTTCCGTCTCTTTAGACTGTCCTTGCTCTATCCGCGAAGCAATGCTCGATATCTCCTCTTCCAGATTGCGTCCGCGAAACATTTTTGCCATGCCGTTCATCGTCGCGAATTTATGGCGCACGGACTGCAGTTGGTCCTCCAGGAGTTGGGTCTTGAGGCGTTGTTCATTAATCAGAGGTTTTAGGTCGTCAATTTGCTGCGACCTTTGCTCGTTCCAGTCGCTTATCGCTTGATTCTGGATACGCTTCTCGCGTTGCTGTTTCAGCTGCTCGGCAAATCGCTTCAGCTTCGAGTTGCAGTGCACTGCAAGACGGCGAAGCTGATAGAAGGCGACAACGTTATGAACCCAATCGCGATCAAGCAGCAAGCCCTCGAGATGATCCATTTTCTGTTGCACGCGTGCAGTCGCACCCTCATGCTGCTTGATCCGATCCAGCAGCTGGTACTTTTCCTTGCGCAGGGCTGCGAACTCTTTCTTGAGCTCCGCGCGATTGCGGAACAGGTCGACTAACTTGTCGTTGTCCTGAACGTCGTCTGGATGCGCTTTGAATAGTTCTGACAGGCTCGCCACAGTGCCTCACTTTACATAATCACGTTGCGCCAAACCCAGGGCTGGCGCTCGTGCCAAAGCCAATAATGGCAATTGATTCGATGGGAAACTCGGACTGAATCGACAGTTTTGCAATCGACTTGGCGACCGGTAAGGTCAGGATTTCACGTCGCTACCTGTCTAGGATCAGGTGTCCCTGGTCCGAGAGATACTCGAGCCACTTGTTGAGGATCATATTGCAGCGCCAGCGACGATCCAGCTCCAACTTGTGCTCGAATACGAGCCTGCGCAGCGCTGCGTGCCGTTGCGTTTCTCCGATCGCCAGTACCTCGGCCTGCCGACCGTCGAGATAAATGCGCACCATCATGTCGGGATTGACCAGCAAGCCTTGATCGGTAGCAAAATGGTAGGTAAGTGACAAGGTGACGGTGTATCGACTGGTCTCAATAACTTCGACGTAAAGATCACAATCTCCTGCCACACGAGAGCGGAAGCACCCATCAATCCGGTCGACATCCGGGATCAGTCGAAGCAGGCGCAAATAGTTACTTTCATACAAAGCCATCAGACCGACAAAGCTTTTCGGCTTGACGACAGTTTCCGGAACCAGGTAGGAATCAAGTAACATGCCGCCAATATATCAGCAGCAGTCAGTAAATATCAGGGTCGTACTCGGCGCTCAACACCTGTACTATCCAATATTCTGCTCGATATTTCTTCGATCGAAAACTTTGTTGTGTCTATGTGCGAGATTCCATAGCGCCGAAAGATTTTTTCCGATTCACGAAGCTCAAACCTCACCTGCTGAATCGACGAGTACTTGCCGATCGGACGTCGCTCTTTTCGTATTTGCTGCAACCGCTCAGGATCGATCGACAAGCCGAAGAGCTTGTGCTTCTGCTTCACGAGGAAATCGGGCAACTTTCCGGATTCGAACTCTTCGTCAGTTAGCGGATAATTGGCCGCGTAAACGCCGTACTGCAGCGCAAGATATAGGCAAGTCGGTGTTTTTCCGGACCGTGACACGCCTACCAGAATCACGTCCGCGACATCATAGTTACGGCTAACTCCACCGTCGTCATTGGCGAGCGCATAGTTTGTGGCCTCAATGCGCTTCATGTAGGCCTCAATGTCGCTCATGCCATGCGCGCGACCCGGTTCGAAACTGGGCTCCTCGTTTAACTCAGCTGACAGAGGCTCGAGAAATACATCAAAGATATCCAGATAAAGGCCATCTGCTTCTTTTAACATTTCCCGGTATTCGTGTTGCACGAGGCTCGAAAACACGATCGGTTTTGGTGCGCCGGTTTTCCGTACCGCGTTAATGGTACGGACCGCCTGCCTTGCCTTGTCTTCAGTATCTATAAATGGCAAAGTCACTTGCCGAAATTTCTTAGCCGAAAACTGTGTCAGCAGGCTGTGTCCGAGCGTTTCCGCCGTGACACCGGTTTGGTCAGAGAGAAAAAAAACAGTGCGTTCTTCCATGCGTTCGATTGTCCATTTCCAGCCAGGGAAAACAAGGGAGTAACCTTTGGAGCCATTTGTTATCAAGCTCGATGAACTCGGCATGAACGATGTCGAAGTGGTCGGGGGAAAGAACGCATCTCTGGGTGAAATGATCAGTCACCTAAGCGGCCTGGGTGTGAGCGTTCCCGGCGGATTTGCAACTACGGCCGCCGCCTACCGTGAATTCCTCGGCTCCGATGGCCTCGATCAGCGGATAAACGCCCTGCTCGGCGACCTTGATGTAGACGACATTGGCGCACTGACGTCCGCGGGTGCGCAAATAAGGTCCTGGGTACTGGCGACAGCATTACCGCCGCGCCTGATGGACGACATCGTTGCCGCATGGGAGCAAATGAGCGATGGCAGGGACATTACAGTTGCCGTTCGCTCCTCTGCTACGGCAGAGGATCTGCCAGACGCCTCGTTTGCGGGCCAACAGGAGACATTCCTCAATATCCGCGGGCTGGACAATGTTATCGAAGCGATGCACCAGGTATTCGCATCCCTGTTCAACGATCGCGCAATAGCTTATCGCGTTCACCAGGGCTTCGATCATTCCCTGGTCGCACTTTCCGCGGGAATACAAACCATGGTCCGAAGTGATATTGGCACTTCGGGTGTGATGTTTACGCTCGATACTGAGTCCGGATTCAGGGACGCCGTATTCCTAACGGCCTCTTATGGCCTCGGTGAGACCATTGTTCAGGGTGCGGTTAATCCCGATGAATTTTACGTGTACAAGCCAGCGCTGGCTGCGCGAAAGCGGGCAATACTTCGCAAGAACCTGGGCAGTAAAGAGATCAAGATGATCTACAGCGAAAACCCGCAGCCCGGAAAGACAGTCGAAACCGTCGACGTCTCGGACAGCGAACGCGCGTCGTTCTCATTGTCCGATGCCGAGGTCGAAGCGCTCGCGACCATGGCCGTGACCATCGAACAGCATTATCAACGACCAATGGACATCGAATGGGGTAAGGACGGGAGCGATGGCAAGCTGTATATACTTCAGGCCCGTCCGGAGACCGTACAAAGTCGCAGCGGCCGCACCATACAGCGCTACACGCTCAAGTCCCGTTCGGACGTGATTGTAGCCGGGCGAAGCATCGGACAAAAGATCGGTGCAGGAACAGCAAAAGTTATCCGTAGCGCGGCAGAAATGACCCGTGTGCAGATCGGAGATGTACTTGTTTCCGACATGACCGATCCTGACTGGGAACCGGTCATGAAGCGTGCCTCCGCGATCGTCACGAACCGCGGCGGACGTACTTGTCATGCTGCCATTATTGCCCGTGAACTGGGGATACCTGCGGTTGTTGGCTGCGGCGACGCCACTGAGAAAATCCGGGACGGTGCAGCTGTGACGGTAAGTTGCGCCGAAGGCGATGAGGGCTTTGTCTATAACGGCAACCTGGAGTTTGAGCAGACACAGATCGAGCTCGATGCTCTACCCGATATTCCGCTGAAGATCATGATGAACGTCGGAAACCCGGACCGCGCCTTCGATTTTGCGAACATACCGAATCGCGGCGTAGGACTCGCGCGCCTCGAATTCATTATTAACCGGATGATTGGCGTCCATCCGCAGGCTCTTCTGGACTACGATTCGCTGGACGACACTACACGTGCCGCAGTCGACGAACAGATGGCAGGATATGATGATCCGGTCAGCTTTTTCATCGACAAACTCGCTGAGGGGGTTGCGACGATTGCCGCAGCATTCGCCCCTGAGCCTGTCATAGTGCGAATGTCTGACTTCAAGTCAAACGAATACGCCAACCTCATCGGCGGCCGCGCCTATGAACCCGAAGAAGAGAATCCTATGCTGGGATTCCGGGGTGCCGCACGCTACGTTTCGAAAAGTTTTCGTCCGTGCTTCGATATGGAATGCGAAGCGCTGAAGCGCGTCCGCAATGATATGGGCCTCGCCAATGTGCAGATCATGATTCCGTTTGTCCGAACCGTGCAACAGGCCAAAGAGGTGATCGCGGTCATGGCGGAGAACGGTTTAGAACGCGGCAAAGACGATTTGAAGGTCATCATGATGTGCGAGCTCCCAACCAATGCCCTGTTGGCAGATCAGTACCTCGACCACTTTGACGGCATGTCGATTGGCTCCAACGACATGACGCAGCTTACCCTGGGACTCGATCGGGATTCCGCGCTGGTCGCCGCGGATTTTGATGAGCGCGACGATGCCGTCAAAGCCCTGCTTGCAATGGCCATATCAGCCTGCAAAGCGCGTAACAAATACATCGGAATTTGTGGTCAGGGTCCATCCGATCACCCGGATTTGGCCCGCTGGCTGCTGGATCAGGGTATCGAAAGCCTGTCCCTGAACCCGGACACAGTGGTTGAGACCTGGATGTTTCTCGCCGGCGAAAAGGTCTAGAACCGGTCGTAACCTGAGCGACGCGGGGCACGTATGCGCGGTAGCCAGATTCCCATGATGATACCGATGAGCAGCACCAGGGCTCCGGACAGGAACCAGTAGCGCGTCGTCTGGCTCGAGAGCTGGAGATTTTCCTGCTCCAGCGTATCGGCGCGAATCTGGGCCGCTGCAAGCTGGTCCATCAACGATTGATTCTGTTCGTTAATGCCGAGGACATTGGCAGCGGTTCTCTTCGTGTCCGCCAGTTCCTTTTCAACTGCTGCTTTCTCGCGTTCGAGGGTCGCGACGCGCTTGTTGGCCGCGTCATACTCCGCTCTGATCGCCGTCAGCTGGGAACCCAACGTGCTACCGCGAGAATTTGCACTGGTGAGTTCGCCACTTAAAGACTCAAGCTGCTCCCTGGCGCTGCGCTCGTTCATCAGATAGCGGGTCAGGACCCAGCCTTCTGTACCGCCAGCCGTCCGGACCCTGGCATACCCCGACTCGGCGTCACGTTCCAGTACATCCAGCTCCGTGCCACTATTGATCATCAGCTGAATCGCGTTACTCGTGCTGGGGCCCGATCGCAGCGTAATTTCGAACTCATCGCTAACCCAGGCAGGCTCGCCAAAGGCCGCGGGCGACGCAATGAGCAGCAGGAGGCAAAGCACAGGAAGTGTCGTATTTTTCATTTCGTAACTATAAGACAAGGCGGCGATTCTCGCCAGTCAAAGATTAATTAAATCAGTCGCTTAAAGGCGACAGTTCAGCAATATTCTGCTCCCAGTTACGGCCGTCGAACGGAGTCTCGGTAACCGACTCGATGGTAGCGGGATCCAGGCACAGTACGTTAACACTGTAGCCATCCGGGTGGGAACGTGGGACATAAAATGACTTTATGCCGCAATGCTTGCAGAAGAGATGTTTGGCGACACCGGTATTGAACGTGTAGGTCGTGATCGCCTCTTCACCCTGCAACAGGCGAAAGTGCTTGTGCGCAACAAACAGGTGCAAGAACCCCGTCATTGAGCAGATACTGCAATTGCAGCGAGCGGCCTCGATGGCCGCCGGCGCATCGATTTCGAACCGGACAGCGCCACAGTGGCAGGATCCCTTATGCGTCGTCATGTGCCCTCCTTGATCCACACAGCAAGATGGTTATTTGCCGGCATCGCGTAAAGCCTTGCTCGTGCCAGATTCTTCGCAGCTCCCAATTCGTCCAGGGACTCAAGATGCCGAATCCCCATTTCCGGATCACGGGAACGCAGGGCCTTGTGAAAAGTGGCGTTGCTCTCGGTATTGAACTTGCCGCCTTGCCGAAAAGGGCCGTAAAGGCAGAACACACCGCCATCGACGAGCAAGCGACCGACGATCGCGAACATTTTCTCGACAGCGGCAACACCCATGATGTGCGCCGTATTCGCCGAAAATACGGCATCCCATGGACCGGCCGGATCCGCATCCGTCATTACATCCAGTGCAAAAGGTGGCAACAGGTTCCGAAGTTTTGCTGAGTTCACCCACGATACGATGCCGTTGAGATTCTCACGACAGTCACTGGTCTGCCACTGGAGGTGGGGCAACGCGCGGGCAAAGCGTACTGCATGCTGCCCGGTTCCCGATCCGATTTCGAGAACTCGCCCGCTGGCGGCAAACTCTGTTCGTAATATCTCAAGAATCGGACCGCCGTTTCGCTCGGCGTATTCTGAAAACGGCTTGTCAGGCATTGCCGGATTCAGCGCTCAGAACGGCAGCGTCGATGAAATGCTCACGATACCAGCGCAATTCCTCGATCGAATCGCGTATGTCGGCAAGCGCCAGGTGTGACGACTCCTTTTGGAATCCCTTTGCCAACTCGGGCGCCCAAAGCGCTACCAGGATTTTCAGCGTGCTGACATCAAGATTGCGATAGTGAAAATATCGCTCCAGATCGGGCATCTCGCGAGCCATAAATCGACGATCCTGGCAAATGCTGTTACCACACATGGGGGACGTGCCCTCGTCGACCCAGTCCTTCAGAAACTCGATAGTCGCTTGCTGGGCATCGGCAGCGTCGGTATTGCTTGCCAGGACTCTAGCCGTCAGGCCCGAATTTCCATGGTGACGCGTATTCCATTCGTCCATATTTTCCATGGTTGCCTGGGACTGCCGTATCGCCAACGCTGGACCGACCGCAAGTTCGTTCAGATACTTGTCCGTGACGATTGTGGCGATCTCAATTATTGAGTCAGTCTGCGTACACAAGCCTGTCATTTCCAGGTCTATCCAGATCAGATTGGTCGCTCGGTCCGGCTGAGTATCAGGCATGGTTGATGACCTTCAAAATTAGACTGGCGTAGTTTACATGGCCGGAGAGTGCAACGCTGCCTGCATGGCGGCATACTTCGCGAATGAATGCACAGTCCGCCACCGTCATCGCAACATTCAGCCGCCGCATGCGGCTGCTGCTTGCCGATGGTAAGGAAGTTGATGCCCGGATCAAGGGTAAACGAATCAAGGCTGTCTGCGGCGATATGGTAAAGGCGGAGCCAATCGACAACGAGTCCGACTGGCTCATCACGGAAATCAGCGAGCGACGCAACGAACTGACGCGGCCCAACATGCGTGGTCAGGTCGAGGTACTGGCGGCCAATGTGGATACACTGGTCGTGGTCGCAGCCGTTTCGCCCTTGCCCGACTGGTACATTGTCGATCGCTACCTTTGTGCGGCGGAACTGATGGGCGTTAATGCCATCGTGGTATTCAACAAAGTCGATCTCCTGGCCGGGCACGACATCGAGATAGAGGAATTGCAGGAGTACAGGAACATCGGGCTGCCGGTCGTGGAATGCAGCGCCGAAACCGGATTCGGCATGAAAGACTTACAGGACGCCCTCTCAGGCCAACGCGCGATTGTCGTGGGTCAATCCGGTGTCGGAAAGTCCAGCATGATCAATCACCTTGTCATCGACTCACAACAGCGAACGGCTGACATCTCCAGCAAAACCGGGGAAGGCCGTCACACAACCGTGAACTCAGTGATGATGCCATTGCAGGGCGGTGGCGCGGTGATCGATTCACCCGGGGTGCGGGATTACGCCCCTGCACTTCTGGATTCGAGTGATGCCGCATCGGGTTTTCGCGAGATTGCCAAAGCAGCACAGTCCTGTCGCTTTGCCAACTGCCGCCACTTACGTGAGCCGGGCTGTGCAGTGAAACTCGGCGTAGATAACGACACAATCAGTTACCGCCGCTATGAGAGTTACAAGCGCATGGTAAACCTGACTGAAAAGCTGGCTGAGGGACGTTACTAACCGGGTGGCCAGCTAAGCGTGCGTCCGCCGAGCAGATGCAGGTGTATGTGAAAGACGGTCTGTCCAGCTGCCTCATTGCAATTCATTACCGCCCGATAACCTTCGTCCGATAAACCTTCCGCAGCCGCAATTTCTCGAGCGGCAGAATACAGGCTGCCGACTATCGCGTGATCGTCTTCACCAATGTCATTAATAGTCGCGATGTGTTTTCTCGGGATAATCAGCACATGCGTAGGCGCTTTCGGGTTGATGTCGCGAAAAGCGACAGCCGAGTCCGACTCATAAACAATATCTGCCGGAATATCGCCGGCCAGAATCCTGCAGAACAGGCAACTCTGATGTGGCTTGGACATATCGACTCCTACTCAACGGCGCGCCGGCCATAAAACGCATGGGACAAGGTACCCCCATCCACGAACTCGAGCTCACCACCCAGCGGGACCCCGTGTGCGATACGACTTGCGGCGACTTGCGCACGTGACGCGAGGTCGGCGAGGTAATGGGCTGTGGCATCTCCTTCAACGGTTGGATTGGTGGCGATGATCAGCTCTTTGACCTCACCTTCCGCCAGCCACTCCTCGAGCCTCTGTAGACCCAGTTCTTCCGGGCCGATTCCGTCGAGCGGTGACAGATGCCCCATCAGGACAAAGTACAGCCCGCGAAACCCGGTCGCGTCTTCCAGCGCCATGACGTCTGCGGGTGACTCGACCACGCACAATTGCGTTGTGTCGCGACCAGTCGCCGAGCAGATTGCGCACAAATCGTGCTCCGTAAACATGCGGCAACGGCTGCAATGTCCTATCCCGGCGACAGCAGCGGCAAGCGCGGCCGACAGTCCGTTCGCACCTTCACGGTTTCTTTCCAGCAGGTGAAATGCAATTCGTTGTGCCGACTTCTGCCCAATACCCGGCATGCAGCGGAGGCCTTCGATCAATCGAACCAGTAGCGGTGAATACGACATCGTTTAGAAAGGAAGCTTCAAGCCAGGCGGAAGATTGAGGCCAGATGCCATACCGGAGAACTTATCCTGCACGGTTTTTTCTACCTTGCGTATGCAATCGTTAAACGCAGCGACAAGAAGATCCTCCAACATGTCCTTATCGTCGCCCAGCAACGCATCGTCAATTTCGACGGCCTTGACCTGGTGCTGGCAAGTCATGGTAATGCGCACCATGCCGGCTCCGGATTCGCCAGTCACCGTCATCGACGCCATTTCCTCCTGCGCCTTCTTCATGTTGGCCTGCATTTCCTGGGCCTGCTTCATAAGCTGGCCAATACCGCCCTTCATTCCTGCTCTCCCGAAATTAGCTCAATCGATTCTGTTTTTAGTTCCGCCCCAAACATATTCTTCAAGGTTTGCACATTGGGGTCTGCTTCCAGCGATAAACGCGCCGCCTCAAGTCGTTCATCGGCCATGCGTGACTCCTGCTGCACAGGCGTTTCTTCCTGGGCCGCACCAACAGAGATATCCACCGCGAGCTTTTCGCCAAAATGCTCTGACAAACTAACGGCAATGGCGTCCTTTCGCTGCTTGGTTAACATCGACTCCGAACGCGGATCGAGACCCAGAAAAACCGTACTTCCTTCGCGCCGCAAAAGAGCACAGTTACTTGCCAGCAGGCGCAAGGCACCGGTCAGGCCAAGGTCGGTAACCAGCTGACTCCAGTCCGGGTTGGACCAGGAATTTTTCGGCGACGCTGGCTCCGACGCCTGCGTCTTAACAAGCTTGGGTGCAGCGGCCCCGGATTTTCGGGACACTTGCTCCTTTGACGAGCCGCCACCCGCCGAGCCCCCCATTTCCGCGGTCGCAGGTTTGAATGCCAGCATACGGAGCAGAGTCATCTCTGTGCCGCTGCGCGGGTCGGGCGACAAGTGTAAATCCCGTTTACCCATAATTGCGACCTGGTAGAAAAGCTGTACGTCGGCCACGGGCATCAGTTCTGCAAGTTCAGAGATCTCATTTTCCGAGAGCTCATCTTCGGCGTCGCTGGTACCGACAATCTGGTAAACCGCCACCCTCTGCAAATCCCGCGCGATGTCATCAAGAAGACGCGCATAGTCGGGAAACTGCTCGTCAATTTCGCGGATCGCAGCAATAATGCCCTTCGCGTCACCGGACGCCAACAGCCGCATCAAGCGTGTAACGTGGTCGCGGTCGATGGTACCCAGCATGATCGCCGTCGATGCTGCGTCAACTTTTCCACCGCAGTATGCAATTGCCTGGTCAAGCAAGCTCAGCGCATCACGCATGCTGCCATCCGCTGCCCGTGCGAGGAGCGCCAACGCGGCGACATCAAATTCGACCTTTTCCTCGCCACAAATGTGAGCCAGGCGATCCGCCATCAGGCGCGGCGTCATACGCTTCAGATTGAATTGCAGGCAACGCGATAAAACCGTCGCCGGCAGCTTTTGCGGGTCGGTGGTTGCGAGCAGAAACTTGACGTGCTCGGGTGGCTCTTCCAGGGTCTTGAGCAACGCATTGAACGAACTCTTCGACAACATATGGACTTCGTCGATGAGGTACACCTTGTATCGGCCCCGGGCTGCGGCGTACTGCACGTTATCGAGCAGGTCACGCGTGTCGTCGACCTTGGTTTTTGACGCAGCATCGACTTCGATCAGGTCGACGAACCGACCTTCATCAATTTCCCGACAGGCGCTGCAGGTTCCGCAAGGCGTGGCACTGACACCCTTTTCGCAGTTCAGGGCTTTGGCCAGTATGCGAGCGATCGTAGTTTTGCCAACGCCACGTGTACCGGTAAACAGGTAGGCATGGTGTAGACGTCCGGACTCCAGGGCATTCATTAGCGCCTTAAGCACGTGCTCCTGACCGACGGTATCGGAGAAGTCTTTGGGTCGCCATTTGCGGGCCAGGACCAGGTAGCTCATGGATTAAGGCTCTATAAATCGAGTTTCGTTGCGGGAGTCGCACAGTGTAACGCAAGTGGCCCGCGCCAGCTGCTCCCCGGCACCCGGCGTTATCGCTACCGTTGCTCCCTTCCGGGCCTGGCGGAGTTCACGACTGACCGTCGCGGGGAAGCCGACGCGGGCCGGGCGCGATTATCCCTGCTCAAGCTGCAGGACACAACGCTCTGTCGGACTTATCCCCAGAGATGGCTGTCTTTTTCGATCACCTGAGAAGATGAGCCGACAATCAGCGTATCCGGGCCACGCACAATCTGAGCGTCCTTGCCTGGATAGTCGAGCGCGTCAAGAAAGTGCTGCATGCAATTCAAGCGTGCGCGTTTCTTGTCGTCCGACTTCACTACGGTCCACGGCGCATCGGCAGTATCCGTGTAAAAGAACATCGCCTCCTTGGCCTCGGTGTACTCGTCCCACTTGTCCCGGGATTTCTGATCGATCGGACTCAATTTCCACTGCTTCAGCGGCGACTTCATACGTGCTGCAAATCGCCGATCCTGCTCAGCTTTGGTCACCGAGAACCAGTACTTGAACAATCGAATACCTGAGCGGGTCAGCATGCGTTCAAAATCGGGCACCTGGCGCATGAATTCGAGAAATTCGAGCGAATCACAGAAACCCATGACGCGCTCTACGCCGGCGCGGTTGTACCAGGACCGATCGAAAAACACCATTTCACCCGCAGACGGCAGATGGCTGACGTAGCGTTGAAAATACCACTGGC
>Ga0224510_10001054_pt1 | contig 18906 bp, 14 predicted proteins | sample SF_May12_sed_USG_FD_170161 | JGI IMG/M metagenome (GOLD analysis project Ga0224510, IMG submission 170161) | Sediment microbial communities from San Francisco Bay, California, United States - SF_May12_sed_USGS_4_1 | ecosystem: Environmental > Aquatic > Marine > Sediment | place: USA: California... | reverse complement strand
AAGGCCGCATGCCCACCGAGCTGTACGCCAATTTCATGGTGCGTTTCACGCGCGAGGCGGTGATGCCGGAAGAGGCGCTGCGCGTGCTCGTCGCGCAGCATGGCTTCTCGGTCGCCAACCTCAATTACCGGCTGACCGGGGAACGCCAGCAGTTCGAATACCGCATGGTGCTGCGCACGCTCAAGTCGGACAACATGCGCAGCCTCGCGGAAACGCTGAACGGCAACGACGCGGTGATCGAATACCGCATCTCGCCGGCAAGCGACTGAGCTAGCGCGGCAGCTCGGACGAGCCCACCAGGAATTCGTCCACTGCGCGGGCGCACTGGCGGCCCTCGCGGATCGCCCAGACGACGAGCGACTGCCCGCGGCGTATGTCGCCCGCGGCAAATACCTTGTCCACAGTCGTACGATAGGCAAGCGCGCCGTCCGTGTCGGCGCGCGCATTGCCGCGGGAGTCGCTTACGACGCCGAGCCTCTCCAGCACGGACCTGGCCGGAGACACGAAACCCATCGCCAGCAGTACGAGGTCGGCGGGCATTTCGAACTCGGTCCCGGGAATCTCTGCGGGCTTGCCGTCCTTCCATTCCAGCTTTGCGGCGCGCAACGCCTTGACCTTGCCGTTCTCGCCCAGAAAGGCCTTGGTGGCCACCGACCAGTCGCGCGCCGCGCCTTCCTCGTGCGACGACGAAGTGCGCAGCCGCGTCGGCCAGTACGGCCACACGGGGTTGGATTCCGGATCAGGCGGCATCGGCAGCAGCTCGAACTGCGTCACCGAGGCGGCGCCGTGCCGGTTCGACGTGCCGACGCAGTCCGAGCCGGTGTCGCCGCCGCCGATGATCACCACGTGCTTGCCGCTCGCCCACAGGTCCGGTACGCCCGTGTCCCCGGCCACGCGCCGGTTCTGCAGCGGCAGGAAATCCATGGCGAAGTGCACGCCCTCGAGCTCGCGCCCCGGTACGGGCAGATCGCGCGGCACTTCGGCGCCGCCCGCGAGTACCACGGCGTCGAAATCGGTCAGCAGTTGCCCCGGCTCCACGGCCTGGGCCTTTGCATTGCCCGCGCCGACCGGGTCGCTTCCCACCACGTGGTTGACTCGAAACTCTACGCCCTCGGCCCGCATCTGCTCGACGCGACGGTCGATGTGGTGCTTCTCCATCTTGAAATCCGGAATGCCGTAGCGCAGCAGTCCGCCGATGCGGTCGTTCTTCTCGTAGATCGTCACCGCGTGCCCGGCGCGCGCGAGCTGCTGCGCGCAGGCGAGGCCCGCGGGCCCGGAGCCGACCACTGCCACGGTCTTTCCGCTCTTGCGCGCCGCCGGCGCCGGCAGCACCCAGCCCGCCTCCCAGGCGCGGTCGATGATCGCGTGCTCGATCGACTTGATGCCCACGGGATCGGCGTTGATGCGCAGCACGCAGGCTTCTTCGCAGGGCGCCGGGCAGATGCGGCCGGTGAACTCAGGGAAATTGTTGGTCGAGTGCAGCGTGTCGATCGCGCGCCGCCAGTCGCCCTGGTAAACGAGGTCGTTCCAGTCGGGGATGATGTTGTTGACCGGGCACCCGGACATGCAGAATGGCGTGCCGCAGTCCATGCAGCGCGCCCCCTGGATCTTCGCCTGGTCCTCGGTGAGATGCAGGACGAACTCGCGGTAGTGCTTCTTGCGGGCGTCCTTGTCCTCGGCTGCTTCCTGGAGTCGCTGGTACTCCAGGAAGCCTGTGACTTTGCCCATCTAGGCCGCCGCTTTCTTCTGCGCCGCGGCGAGCTCGCCCAGCGCGCGCCGGTACTCCTTGGGGAATACCTTGACGAAGCGCTGCCGGGTGCTCGCCCACTGCTCGAGGATCAGCCGCGCCTGCTTGCTGCCGGTATGCAGGAGGTGCGCCTCGATCAGGCGCCGCAGGATGGCCTCGTCGGTCTGCCCGAGGTGCCAGAGCTCGCGCGCGCCCTTCGCCTGCTGCTCGGCGTCGGCGAGCACCGGCTCGAGGTCGACCATCGAGCCATTGCAGCGCTGCACGAAGCCGCCATCCACGTCGAGCACGTAGGCGATGCCGCCCGACATGCCCGCGGCGAAATTGCGTCCCGTCAGGCCGAGCACCACCACCGTGCCGCCGGTCATGTATTCGCAGCCGTGATCGCCCACGCCTTCCACCACTGCGCTGGCGCCCGAGTTCCTGACCGCAAAACGCTCGCCGGCGACGCCGCGAAAATACGCTTCGCCCGCGATCGCGCCGTACAGCACCACGTTGCCGGTGATGATGTTCTCGGTCGGCTCGCCGCGGAACTTCGGCGAGGGCTGCACGCTGATGCGTCCGCCCGAGAGGCCCTTGCCGCAGTAGTCGTTGGTATCGCCGATCAGGTCGAGCGTCACACCTCGTGCAAGGAACGCGCCAAAGCTCTGCCCGGCCGAACCGGCAAAACGCACGCGAATCGTGTCGTCGGCCAGGCCTTCGTGGCCGTAGCGCTTTGCTATCTCGTGCGAGAGCATCGTGCCGACCGTGCGGTTGATATTGCGGATCGGCATGTCGATCGACACCTTCTCGCCCCGCTCCAGCGCCGGCTGCGCCAGCTCGATGAGGCGGTTGTCGAGCGCCTTGTCCAGCCCGTGATCCTGTTCCTCGCAGTGACGCACCGCCACCTGCGACGGCATTTTCGGCATCTGGAATACGCGGGAAAAGTCGAGCCCCTTCGCCTTCCAGTGCTGGATGCCCTTGCTCATGTCGAGCAGGTCGGCACGCCCGATAAGGTCCCCGAACTTGCGGATACCGAGGCTCGCCATCAGCTCGCGCGCCTCTTCGGCGACGTAGAACATGTAGTTGACCACGTACTCGGGCTTGCCCGAGAACTTGCGCCGGAGCACCGGATCCTGGGTGGCGACGCCCACCGGGCAGGTGTTGAGATGGCACTTGCGCATCATGATGCAGCCGCTCACCACCAGCGGCGCGGTGGCGAAGCCGAACTCGTCGGCGCCGAGCATCGCGCCGATCACCACATCGCGGCCGGTCTTCAGCTGCCCGTCGACCTGCACGGCGATCCTGCCGCGCAGGCGGTTGAGCACCAGCGTCTGCTGCGTTTCCGCCAGGCCCAGCTCCCAGGGCGTGCCAGCGTGCTTGATCGAGCTCCAGGGCGAAGCGCCCGTGCCGCCATCGTGCCCCGATATCGTGACGTGGTCGGACTTCCCCTTGGAGACGCCCGCGGCCACGGTGCCTACGCCCACTTCGGATACCAGCTTCACGGAGATCGACGCCTCGCGATTGGCGTTCTTCAGGTCGTGGATCAGCTGCGCCAGGTCCTCGATCGAGTAGATGTCGTGGTGCGGCGGCGGGCTGATCAGCTCCACGCCCGGCGTCGAATAGCGCAGCTCGGCGATGTACTCGGAGACCTTGCGGCCCGGGAGCTGCCCGCCTTCACCGGGCTTGGCGCCCTGCGCCATCTTGATCTGGATCTGCTCGGCGCTCGCCAGGTACTCGGCGGTGACGCCAAAGCGTCCCGACGCCACCTGCTTGATCTTGGACTTGAGCATGTCGCCTTCGCGCAGCTCGATGTCCTTCTCCACGCGGCCCGCGCCCAGGCGCGAGCGCAGAGATTCGCCCGCCTTGACCAGGGCGTAGCGCTTGCGGTCCTCGCCGCCTTCGCCGGTATTCGATTTTCCGCCGATGCGGTTCATGGCGACTGCCAGCGTCGTGTGCGCCTCGGTGGAAATCGAGCCGAGCGACATGGCGCCGGTGGAAAAGCGCTTCACGATCTCCGCGGCAGGCTCGACTTCCTCCAGCGGCACCGGCTTCACGTTGTACAGCCGGAACTCGAACAGCCCCCGGAACGTCATGTGGCGCCGGGACTGGTCGTTGATGAGCGCCGCGTATTCCTTGTAGGTGCCGTAGGACTCGTGCCGCGTGGCGTGCTGCAGCTTGGCGATCGTGTCCGGCGTCCACATGTGCTCCTCGCCGCGCACGCGCCAGGCGTATTCGCCGCCTGCGTCGAGCATCGCCGAGAGCACTGGATCGCGCTCGTCAAACGCGTCGTGGTGAATGCGGATGGCCTCCTCGGCCACCTCGGCCAGACCAATGCCGCTCACGCCGGAGGCCGTACCGGTGAAATACCGGTCCACCAGAGACTTCGCGAGGCCCAACGCTTCGAAGATCTGTGCGCCGGTGTAGGACATGTAGGTGGAGATGCCCATCTTGGACATCACCTTCTTCAGCCCCTTGCCGATCGCCTTGACGAAGTTCTTGATCGCCTTGCTGCCCGCCGCCGGGTCCTCCGGGTGCATGGCGAGCAGCGTCTCCAGCGCGAGGTAGGGATGCACGGCCTCGGCGCCGTAGCCGCCAAGGAGCGCAAAGTGATGCACCTCGCGCGCCGAGCCGGTTTCCACTACCAGGCCGGCACTGGTGCGCAGGCCCTTCGCCACCAGGTGCTGGTGGATCGCCGAAAGCGCGAGCAGCGCCGGAATCGCCACGCGCTCGCGATTGACCTGACGGTCCGACACCACGATGATCGACGCACCGGCGCGCACCGCGTCCTCAGCCTGGGCGCACAGCGACGCGAGGCGCGCCTCGATAGCGTCCCTGCCCCAGGCCACCGGGTAGGTGATGTCGAGCTCGAACGAGCGGAACTTGCCGTTCGTATAGCGCTCGATGTGCCGGATCTTCTCCATCTCGTAGAAGTCGAGCACCGGCTGCGACACCTCGAGCCGGAGCGGCGGGTTCATCTCGTCGATGCCGAGCAGGTTCGGCTTCGGGCCAATGAACGACACGAGCGAGGTCACCAGCTCCTCGCGAATCGGGTCGATCGGCGGGTTGGTGACCTGGGCGAAGAGCTGCTTGAAGTAGTGGTACAGCGTCTTGTTCTTGTCCGAGAGCACCGCCAGCGGCGAATCGTTGCCCATCGAACCGGTGGGCTCCTCGCCGGTTTGCGCCATCGGCGTCATCAGGAACTTCACGTCTTCCTGCGTATAGGCAAAAGCCTGCTGGCGGTCGAGCAGCGGCACGTCGCTCTTCAGCGGCGCGGTCTTCTCGGTCTCGACTTCATCGAGCTTGACGCGAATGCGCTCGATCCACTCGGCGTAGGGCCGCGCCTCCGACAGCGTCTCCTTCAATTCCGCATCGTCGACGATGCGCCCCTTTTCCAGATCGACGAGGAACATCTTGCCCGGCTGCAGGCGCCATTTCTTGACGATGCGCTCCTCCGGAACCGGCAGGCAGCCGCACTCCGAGCCCATGATCACGAGATCGTCGTCGGTGACGATGTAGCGCGATGGGCGCAGGCCATTGCGATCGAGCGTGGCGCCGATCAGGCGCCCGTCCGTGAAGGCGATCGACGCGGGACCGTCCCAAGGCTCCATCATCGCTGCGTGGTACTCGTAGAACGCGCGCCGCGCGGGGTCCATCTGGCCGTGGTTTTCCCAGGCCTCGGGGATCATCATCATCATGGCGTGGGCGACCGAGTAGCCGCCCATCACCAGGAGCTCCAGCGCGTTGTCGAACGACGCCGAGTCGGACTGGCCGTCGTAGATCAGCGGCCAGATCTTGCCGAGGTCCTCGCCGAGCACCGGGCTGGAAATTGCGCCCTGGCGCGCCTTGATCCAGTTGACGTTGCCGCGCACGGTATTGATCTCGCCATTGTGCGCGATCATGCGGAACGGGTGCGCAAGATCCCACGACGGGAAGGTGTTGGTCGAGAAGCGCTGGTGCATGAGCGCGAGCGCCGACTCGCAGCGCACGTCCTTGAGGTCGAGGTAGTACTCGCCCACCTGGTTCGCGAGCAGCATGCCCTTGTAGATCACCGTGCGCGCCGACATCGAGGGCACGTAGTACTGGCGGGCGTGCGCCAGCTTCAGCGACTGGATGGCGTGGACCGCGCTCTTGCGGATGATGTAGAGCTTTCGCTCCAGCGCATCGGTGACCATGACGCCGCGGCCGCGGCCGATGAAGATCTGGCGGATGACCGGCTCGACCTTCTTCGCCGATTCCGCGAGATCGACGTTGTCGACGGGGACATCGCGCCAGCCGAGAACCGCCTGGCCCTCGTCCTTCACCGCACGCTCCAGCTCGTACTCGCAGGCCTGGCGGCTTGCCGGATCGCGCGGCAGGAATACCATGCCGACGCCGTACTGCCCCTTGGGCGGCAGCTTCACCCCCTGGCGCGCCATGTCCTCGCGCAGTAGCTTGTCGGGGATCTGGATCAGGACCCCTGCGCCATCCGAGAGCTTCGGATCCCACCCGACCGCGCCGCGATGCGTGAGGTTCTTCAGCACCGTGAGCCCCTGCTGGACGATCGCGTGCGACTTCTTGCCCTTGATGTGCGCGACAAAGCCGACGCCGCAGGCGTCATGCTCGTGCCTCGGATCGTACAAGCCCTGCGCGCCGGGCGGGAAGTGCGCGTCCACTGGCAACCCTTTGATCAAATGTACATTTCTCGTCGTTTCGCCGCTCTGCACAATTTCTGCGATCGAACGAATAAATATACCTCCAGAGTCCAGCGCCAACAAGAGTTTCAGGCGGCGGGCTAGCGGGAGGCGCCGGCCGGCGCCCCATCGACGCTTGCAGCGATGGCCTCTCGCACCCATCGCTCGTCGATGTCTTCGCCTAGGGCGGCACGGCCTACTTCTTTCAGCACAACGTAACGGGTGCGTCCGCCCACCGCCTTTTTGTCACCCGCCATCAGCGCCAGATAGCGCTCCGGTGCGAGCGCCGGCCCCGTCGCCGGCAGCCCGGCGGCACGCACGAGCCGGCGCAGGCGCTCGGCATCGGCCGCGGCGAGGAGCCCGGCGCGTGCCGATAATTCGGCGGCCATCACCATGCCGGCCGCGACCGCCTCGCCGTGCAGCCAGACGCCGTAGCCGGCGCCGGCTTCGATGGCGTGGCCGAACGTGTGGCCGAAATTGAGCAGGGCCCGCGCGCCGGCCTCGCGCTCGTCTCCGGCCACGACCTGCGCCTTCAGCTCGCACGAGCGGCGCACCACGTGGGTCAGCGCCGCTGCCTCGCGCGCCAGCAGCCGCCCCATGTTCTTTTCCAGCCAGGCGACGAGCGCGGCGTCCAGGGCGAAACCGTGCTTGATCACTTCGGCGAGGCCGGCGCGCAACTCACGCTCGGGCAGCGTCGCCAGCGCGCCGACGTCGGCGATGACCGCCGCGGGCTGATGGAAGGCGCCGATCATGTTCTTGCCGCGCGCGTGGTTGACCGCGGTCTTGCCGCCAACGGAGGAATCGACCTGGGCAAGAAGGGTGGTCGGCACCTGGATGAAAGGAATGCCGCGCTGGTACACCGCCGCTGCGAAGCCGGCGAGGTCGCCGACCACGCCGCCGCCCAGGGCGACGAGCAGGCCATCGCGCCCGAGGCCCGCCCCCAGCAGGCTGTCGAACACCCGTTCCAGTGCAGGCCAGCTCTTCGCCTGTTCACCGTCTTCGACCAGAACCTCGATGGGGGGCGCCGCCCCTGCGCGCGCCAGCGCCGCCCTCACGCGCGCGAGGTACAGTGGGCCGACCACCGGGTTGGTGACGACGGCGATGCGCCCGGGTCGAAGGTGCGGGCGGTACAGCGCCTCCGCGTCGATCGCGCCAGCGCCGATATGCACGGGATAGGAGCGCGCGTCGAGCGCTACGCGGACAGTTTCCATTCGTCCTTGAGCCGTGCAAGCAGTTGGCGCGCCAACGTCTGCACACTCTGCCGGCCCGTGTCGACGACGATGTCGGCAATTTTCCGGTATAGGGGGTCGCGCACCGCGTACAACTCTTGCAGGCGCGCCCGCGGGTCCGCGGTCGCGAGCAGCGGCCGGTTTCGGTCCTGGCGCACGCGCTCGTAGAGCGCCGCCGGCGGCGCGTGCAGGTAGATCACCGTGCCGCGCGCAGCCAGATGGCGGCGATTGGCTTCGGCCAGCACCGCGCCGCCGCCCGTCGCCAGCACCACCTCCTCGAGCGCCGTCAGCTCGGCGATCACCGCCGTCTCGCGCGCGCGAAATCCCGCTTCGCCCTCGATCTCGAAAATCACCGGCACCTTCACGCCGCAGCGGCGCTCGATCTCGTGGTCGCTGTCCAGGAACTCGCGCTTCAGGCGGCGCGCCAACAGGCGACCCGCCGTGGTCTTGCCCGCGCCCATCATGCCGACGAGAAATAGGTTGCGTGCGCCCCGCATGCGCCTATTGTACGGACGCCGCAAACAAGAACGGCCGGGCAAGCCCGGCCGCGTGTCCCAGAAGGAGACCTGGCAAACTCTTCAGCGCACCGTCACGCGCTCGTTGACGATGCGCGGCGTCACGAAGATCAGTAGCTCGGTCTTCTGCGACGTCGTAGTATCGTTGCGGAACAACCGGCCGATGACCGGCAGCTCGCCGAAGAACGGCACGCGCGTGATGTCGGTGCGCTCCGTCTGCTCGAAGATGCCGCCGATCACCACGGTGCCGCCGTTCTCGACCAGCACCTCGGTCTTGACGTGCTTGGTGCTGATCTGCACGCCGGCCGGCGTGGTCGCCCCCGGCGCGTCCTTGTTCACATCGAGCGTCATGATGACATTGCCGTCGGGCGTGATCTGCGGCTTTACCTTGAGCGCGAGACTCGCCTTGCGGAAGGAAACGGCGGTCGCGCCGGAGGACGTGGCCTGCTGGTACGGGATCTCGGTGCCCTGCTCGATCACCGCCTCGACCTGGTCCGCGGTCAGCACGCGCGGGCTGGAGATGATCTTGCCCTTGCCGTCGGCCTCCAGCGCCGAGAGTTCGAGGTTGAGGAAGCGCGTCAGCGAGCTGTTGAACAGGATGAAGGAAATCGCGCCGGCGTTGAATGAGTTGAGGCCGGTCGCCGGGAAGTTCGAGTTCAGGCCGGGGCCATTGATCACCGGGGTGCCGGCCACCAGGCCCGCCGCCTGGCCGGTATTGACCAGCTCTGCGCCGATGTTCGGACCACCGAAACCCAACCCCGGCGCGCGCCCGGAGATCCCTCTCTCGGCATAACCCATGCGCACGCCGAGATTCTTGCTGAACGTATCGGACGCCTCGACGATGCGCGCCTCGATCATCACCTGGCGCACGGGCACGTCGATCTTGGCGAGCAGCTTTCTGACTTCCTCGAGCCGCGTCGGCGTGTCCTGCACGAAAAGCGTGTTGGTGCGCGCATCGACCACCGCGCTGCCGCGCTTGGACAGGATCGGCTGCGTCTTGTCAGAAAGGAGCTTCGCCACGTCGGCCGCCTTCTGGTAGTTCATCTGGAACGCCTCGGTGCGCGTCTGCTCGAGGTCCTGGATCTGCTGGTTGGCCTCCAGCGCCAGCTTCTCGCGCGTCGCCAGCTCGTCACGCGGCGCGATCCAGATGACGTTGCCGTTGCGCCGGCTGTCCAGGCCGCGGGTCTGCAGGATGATGTCCATCGCCTGGTCCCAGGGCACGTCCTTCAGCCGCAGCGTGATGCTGCCGCCGACCGAGTCGCTGGTGATGATGTTGAGGTCGGTGAAATCCGCGAGCACGTTGAGAATCGCCCGTACTTCCACGTTCTGGAAATTGAGCGAGAGCTTCTCGCCGACATACTGGCCCTTCTTCGGCGTCGAGTCGGGTGCGACCGGCTTCACCTCGACCACGAACTGGGTATCGGACTGGTAGGCGTTATGGTCCCACTGCCCGCGCGGCTCGATCACCATGCGCACGTTCTCGCCCTGCTGGAAAGTGCTGATGGTCTGCACCGGGGTGGCGAAATCGACTACGTCCAGCCGGCGGCGCAGATTGTCCGGCAACGCCGTCTTCAGAAAATCGACGATGATGTTCTGTCCCTGCTGGCGGATATCGATGCCCGTCGAGGTGTCCGACAGATCGACGACCACGCGCCCTTCGCCGGTGCGCCCCCGCCGGAAATCGATATCGCGGATGGCGTGCTTCGATTCGCCCCGCCCTTCGGCGAAATTGGCCACCTTGTCGCCAGGGGCCACGGCGGCCGCGGCCAGCGTCACCACCACGCTGCGGCCATCGAGCGCCACTTCATGCGCGACAGGGCGGGTGAGATTGAGCACCACGCGCGTCTTGTCCGGCGCCTGCACCAGGTTCAGGGAGCGCAGTTCGCCCTGCGCGACGTCCTGGCTGGAGCGGCCGAGCGCGTTGACCGTGCCGACGAAATCGAAAGCGATGCGCGCGGGGTTGGCGACGCTGAAGCTGGGCGGCGCGGCCTTCAGCGCTTCCTTGGTAGTGATGCGCAGCACCACCTTGCCACCCTGCTGCGAGACGTCGACCGCCTCGATGCTGTTGGCCTGGGCGAGCGCAACGCCCGTGCCCGCGAGGCTAAGAACGAGCGCGCCGAATACCGCGCGCACGATGTGGGTGGTTGTCATTTCTTTACCTCCTGCAATTGCAGCGCGCTCGCCCGCTCGATCCATTCCCCGCTGCCTTCCTGGATCAGCTCTTTGAGGCTGATCTGCACTTCGTCGATGCCGGTGATGACGCCGAAGTTCTGCCCCATGTAGTTGCCCTTCTTCACGCGGTACAGGTTGGGGCCGGCTTTCACCAGACCGAAGGTCTCCCGTCCCTGCGTGAGCGATCCCACCATCTGGATCGATTCCAGCGGGAACGCTTCGAGCGGCTCCTTCGGGCGGTCGAGATCCGGCTGCTTGCCGCTCGGCGCGGCGCCGGGTCCTCCCGCCACCGCGACTTCGATGCGGTCCGGACGGAACGGATCGACCTCGTTCTCCGCCTGGTAAGGCACCGGCTCGTAGGGCCGTACCTGCGGCAGCGGATCGACCCGGCCGCGCAGGTCCTTGGTCATGTCGTTCAGTTCCTTCCTCAGGTCGCTGTATTGCTCGCCTTCGCAGCCGGCCAGCAGGACTACGCACGCCACCAGCAACAGGCGATTCATCGCCGCCCCTTGCGCGCACCGGCCGCGGCCTTGCGCTGCGCGGCCACCTCGTCATCGTCCAGGTAGCGGAAGGTACGCGCCGTGACGTCCATGACCAGGGTGCCATCTTTGGCCGCGGCAATGGCCACGTCGTTCAGCGTGACAATACGCGAGAGTTGCCCCACGTCGCTCGCGAATGCGCCCATGTCGTGATACACGCCGACCACCTTCACGGTGATCGGCAGCTCGGCGTAGAAGTCGCGCACGATCTCCTGGCCGGCCGGCTTGAACAACTCGAACTGCAGGCCGCGGCCCAGGCCCGCCTGGTTGATGTCCACGAGCAGCGCGTCCATTTGCGAGCGGTTGGGCAGTTGCTTCAGCAGCGCGCCGAACTGCGTGTCGATCTCCCGCAACTGCTGCTTGTGCAGGTCGAGATTGACCGCCTGCTTCTTCTTGTTGAGGTAATCCTGCTTGAACTTGGCCTCGTTCGCCTTGCCGAGCTCGAGTTCCTCGAGCTGGCCCTGCCACAGGCCGAAGTAGCCCATCACCGGCAGCGCCGTCACGATCGCCAACAGCACCACCGCCTTCGGGATCGCGGTCCACGAGCCCGGATCGCGCCAGTTGGTGGCCTTGAAGTCTTCCGCAATCTTCTTGAAGTCGATCGCCATCGCCATGGTTCAGCCCTTCTTCGCCGGCGCCTTGGCCGCGTCCTTGGGCGCTTCCTTGAGCTGGACGCGCTTGAGCTGCAGGTTCATGTTGAATTCGGACAGGCGCTTGCTGCCCACGCGCGAGGCCTTGATCTCGATGAGCTGAGGGGTGGCGAGCCACGGCGAGGACTCGATGTTGCGCATGAGCGTCGATACCCGCGCATTGGATTGGGCATAGCCCTGCACGTTGATCGACAGGCCCCGCTGCCGGAGCTGGCGCAGGTACACGCCTTCGGGCATCTGCCGCACCAGCTGGTCCAGCAGATGCACCGTCTGCGCGCGGTCGGCCTGCAGCGTCTCGATGATCTGCTTGCGCGCCAACAGCGCGGCGATCTCATCCTTGAGCTTCTTGATCTCGGCGATTTCCTTGTCCAGCTTCGCGATCTCGGAGCGGAGAAACGCGTTGCGCTGATCCTGCGTCGAGATCATGCCCGCGATATACAGGTAGCCGGCGCCGACCACGACCGCGCCCAGGATGGCCGTCAGCCCGGCGAGAACCGCGAAATGCTGGCGGCCGCGCTGGCGCCGCTCCTCGCGGTGCGGCAGCAGGTTGATGCGCACGTTCATGGGTCGAACCTGCGCATGGCGAGGCCGCAGGCCACGATCAGCGACGGCGCGTCGACCATCAGTTTTTTCATCTGGATGCGCGGCGACGCCTGCATCGCAGCGAACGGGTTGGCCACCATGGCCGGGACTTGCGTACGCGTCTGCACGATCTCGTCCATGCCCGGAATGACCGCCGAGCCGCCGGCGAGCAGGATCTGGTCGACGCTGTGGTACTGCGTCGAGGTGAAAAAGAACTGCAGCGCGCGCTGCACTTCCGTGGAGAGGTTCTCCATGAACGGCCGCAGCACTTCGGTCTCGAAGTCGTCGGGCAGGCCGCCCGAACGCTTGGCGCTTTCCGCCTCTTCGGCGCTCATACCGTAGCGGGCGACGATGTCCTGGGTGAGCTGGTTGCCGCCGAAAGCCTGCTCGCGCGTGTACACGGACTGGTCGTTGCGGATCACCGTCACGTTCATGACGTTGGCGCCGATGTCGACGATGGCGACGTTCAGGTCCTTGCCGGCGCCCGGCAGCTGCTGTACCACCAAGCTGAGCGCGGCCTGCTGGGCGAAGGACTCGATGTCCATCACCGCCGCCTTCAGGCCGGCGGATTCCGCCACGGCGACGCGGTCCTCGACCTTCTCCTTGCGCGTCGCAGCGATCATCACCTCCTGCTCGTCGGCCGAGCTGGGCGAGGGCCCCACGACCTGGAAGTCGAGATTCACTTCCTCCAGCGCGAACGGAATGTACTGGTTCGCTTCCGACTCGACCTGCACCTCCAACTCGTTCTCGCGCAGGCTCGCCGGGACGATGATCTTCTTCGTGATCACGGCGCCGGTAGGCACCGCCATGGCGACGTGCCTCGAGCGGGTCCCCAGGCGCTTGTAGCCGCGCTTGACGGCTTCCACGACCATTTCCAAGTTGCTGATATTGCCGTCGACGGTCGCGTCGCGCGGCAGCGGCTCGATGACGTAGCGTTCTACCCGATAGGCGCCTTTACCCGCGTCCACGATCTCCAGCATCTTCACCGACGATGAGCTGATGTCCAGCCCGAACAACGGCGGCGCCTTCGGGCTGAAGATGTCCAGTTGCATCGTTATTTCCCTTTTTGTATCGGCCCTTAGGCACGATACGTAGAATTTGCGTTAAATGCTAGCAACAACTCCCCCCTATGTCTAGCGAATCCGTCACCTTCTGGGGGAGGGCTATAATGCCCGCGATTTCCACACCCAGCAACTGCGGCCGCACCCCTGCCGCGATGAACGTCTAACCCTTGATGTGGCTTCGTTTTTTGACATTTCCGCTGGCCCTGTTCGGGGGCCTGCTGGCGGCTGCCCTGTGCGTCGGCGGACTGGTGGTAGCCCTCGCCTATCCGAACCTGCCCGCGCTCGACACCCTGACCGACTATCAGCCCAAGGTGCCATTGCGCGTCTACACGGCCGAGGGCGAGCTGATCGGCGAATTCGGCGAGGAGCGCCGGGTTCTGGTCGATATCAAGGAGGTGCCGCAGGCGCTCGTCAGCGCCATCATCGCTGCCGAAGACGAGCGCTTCTACCAGCATGCGGGCGTCGACTACATCGGCGTCGCGCGCGCCGCCTATGCCAACCTCCTGACCGGCGGGCGGCGCCAGGGCGCGAGCACCATCACCATGCAGGTCGCGCGCAACTTCTTCCTGTCGTCCGAGAAGACGCTGACGCGCAAGCTGTACGAGGTGCTGCTGGCGGTGAAGATCGAGCGCAACCTCGGCAAGGACCAGATCCTCGAGCTGTACCTCAATCAGATCTACCTCGGGCAGCGCGCGTACGGTTTTGCCTCGGCCGCGCACACGTACTTCGGCAAGTCGCTCGAGAAGCTCTCGCTTGCCGAAGCGGCCATGCTCGCCGCCTTGCCAAAGGCGCCGTCCAGCTACAACCCGGTGGCGAACCCGCAGCGTGCAAAGCAGCGCCAGCTGTACGTGCTGCGGCGCATGCGCGAGCTCGGCTACGTCACGGTGGACGAGTTCGAAAGCGCCGCCGCCGCCCCGATCATTACGCGCAGAGTGGCGGAGGTCTACGGCGTGCGTGCGGAATTCGTGGCCGAGATGGTGCGGCAGGCCGTCTACGAGCAGTACCCCGAGGACGCCTACAGTCGCGGCTTTCGCGTGTACACCACCATTCGCAAAGCGGACCAGGCGGCCGCGGTGCAGGCGCTGCGCCACGGCCTGATGGAATACGACCGGCGCTCAGGCTACCGGGGGCCGGAGGGATTCATCGACCTGGCAGCGGGCGCCGACGAGGCGGATATCGAGGAAGCCCTCGCCGAGCGCGAGGACGACGACGATCTGCGCGTCGCGCTGGTAATCGAGGCCACGCAGCGCGAGGTGAAGGCGGTTCTGAAAGACGGCGAGGCCGTGAGCGTCACCGGCGAAGGACTGCGCTTTGCGGCGCCCTCGCTACAGCGCGTCGCCGCGCAGCGCCGCATTCGCCGCGGCGCGATCGTGCGTGTGCGCACGCTGGACGCAAAGAACTGGGAAATCGTGCAGCTGCCGGAGGCTGAAGCCGCCTTCATCGCCATGGACCCGGGCGACGGGGCGATTCGCGCGCTGGTCGGGGGCTTCCAGTACTACCGGAGCAAGTTCAACCACGTCACCCAGGCCTGGCGGCAGGCCGGCTCGGCGTTCAAGCCTTTCATCTATTCGGCCGCGCTCGAGCGCGGGTTCACCGCCGCCACGGTGGTGCCCGACGAACCGATCGCCATCGAAGCCGACGTCACTGGCAGCCAGCGCTGGGAGCCGAAGAATTTCGACGGCAAGTTCGAGGGCCCGATGCGGCTGCGCACGGCGCTGGTGAAGTCCAAGAACATGGTTTCGATCCGCGTCCTCGACGCCATCGGCGTCAAGTACGCCCAGGACTACATCACGCGTTTCGGCTTCGACGGCGAGCGCCACCCGCCCTATCTGACCATGGCGCTCGGCTCGGGCACCGTCACCCCCTGGCAGATGGCGCGTGCCTACGCGGTATTCGCCAACGGAGGCTACCTGGTGCAACCGTACTTCATCCAGAAGATCGTCGACGACCGGGGTAATCCGCTGGGCGAGGCGCGCCCGCAGCGCGCCGGAGACGAGTCGCTGCGCGTCATCGACACGCGCAATGCCTTCATCATGGACAGCCTGATGCAGGACGTGGCGCGTGTCGGCACTGCGGCGCGCGCAGCGAGCCTCGGCCGCAAGGACGTGGCCGGCAAGACCGGCACCACGAACGAGTTCATCGACGCCTGGTTTGCCGGCTACCTGCCGGGCCTGGTCGGCGTATCCTGGGTCGGCTACGACCAGCCACGCTCGCTCGGCAGGAATCAGAGCGGTGGCCTGGTGGCGCTGCCGATCTGGGTGGGGTACATGGAAAAGATACAGAAGGCGGTGCCCGAGATGCAGCGCATCGTTCCCGACGGGGTGGTCACCGCCGAGACCTTCAGCCTCGATCCGGAAACGCTGGGCGAAGTGAAGCATCTGCCCGAGTACTTCTACCGCGAGTTCGTGCCGAAGGACGATACGCCGCCGTTTCCCCTGCTGCCGGTGTTCGTTCCGCCCCCGGAAGGATCGGCGATTCCGGGCTTTCCGGGCACGCCGGGGTCGGCGCCGCAGCCGGGATCGCCGTTGCCGCAGGCGCTGCCGCCGCTCGTGCCGCGACCCGCGCCCGCCGTGCCGCCGCCCTCCGGCTAAGCCGGCGCCAGGATCACCGGCGTCGCGCTTTGTGCCGACACCAGGCGCGACAGCGCCGCGTAGAGCTCTGTGCCGTCGCGCGTATCGCGCCAGGCATTGCCGGCATGGCGAAAATGAAATCCGCCCGATTTCGCCGCCACCCAGATTTCGCGCGCAGCCGTGTGGCGGTTGATGATCATCTTCGTGCCGTCGGCGAACTCGATCTCAAGCACGCCCGCGCCCTTGGTCTGGACGTCGGCGTCCACCGCGGCCTTGTCGAAGGCGCGTTCCACTGCCGACAGCGTGGCCTCGGCAAGCGACTCGAACTCGGCGTCCGTCATGCGCGGGTTCCCTGATAACATGAACATTTTAGCCGCCGCCGGATGCGTTCTCTCGTCCTAGTTGCCGCCGCCGTGCTGCTGGCCGCGGCCTGCGGACAGCGGGGGCCGCTGTACCTGCGCGACAAGCCGCCGCCCAGCATCAACCCGCCCAAGGCCGAGCCTTATCAGCCGGTTCCCTACCCCGCGGACGCCGAGCGCGTTCCCGAGAAGAAATAGCAGCCGATGGAATTCGCGTACCGCAATGGCGCGCTGTGCGCCGAACAGGTGCCGCTCGACGAGATCGCGCGGCGCTTCGGCACGCCCTGCTTCATCTACTCGCGCGCCGCGGTGGAGCGGCAGTACCGCGCTTACGCGCAGGCGCTCGGGAACCGAAAGGCGCTGGTGGCGTACTCCGTGAAGGCCAACTCCAACCTGGCCGTTCTTGCGCTGATGGCGCGCCTTGGCGCAGGGTTCGACATCGTCTCGGGCGGCGAACTGGCGCGCGTGCTGGCCGCGGGCGGGGACGCACGCAAGGTGGTCTTCTCGGGCGTCGGCAAGAGCGAGGAGGAGATCGAGCGGGCGCTACGGGCGGATATCCTGTGCCTCAACATCGAATCCGAGCCCGAGCTCGCGCGTGTTGCGGCCGTCGCCGCGCGCCTCGGCAAGCGCGCGCCGATCGCGCTGCGCATCAATCCCGACGTCGACGCAAAGACCCATCCCCATGTCTCAACGGGCCTGCGGCAGAGCAAGTTCGGCGTGCCGTACGCCGAGGCCGAGCGGCTGTACCGCGAGGCGGCCCGGCGCCCGCATCTCGAGCCAGTTGGGATCGGCTGCCACATCGGCTCTCTGCTGGCCGACCCCGCACCCTGGGTCGAGGCCGCGGCGCGCGTGATCGAGCTGGCGGACCATATCGAGCAAGGCGGCATTTCGCTCCAGCACATCGATGTCGGCGGCGGCATCGGCATCCGTTACCGGGACGAGCCCCAGAGATCGATCGAGGATTTCGTGGGTGGTGCGCTACGAGCGCTCGGTGCGCGGCCGAAGACCCTGATCGTCGATCCGGGGCGCTCGATCGTCGGCAACGCCGGTGTGCTGCTCACGCGGGTCGAGTACGTGAAGCCGGGCGCCGCCAGGAACTTCCTGGTCGTCGACGCCGCCATGAACGACCTGCTCCGTCCGGCGCTTTACGACGCCTGGCACGAGGTGCGCACGGTGCGCGAGCCGCGCGCGTCCGCCGCGACATCCGTCTATGACGTTGTCGGCCCGATCTGCGAGAGCGCGGATTTCCTCGCCAGGGACCGCGCACTGGCGGCGGGCGCCGGTGACCTGCTCGCGATCCTGTCCGCCGGCGCCTATAGCATGAGCATGAGCTCGAACTACAACTCGCGGCCGCGTGCCGCCGAGGTGCTGGTGGATGGCGCGGTTGCGCATCTCGTGCGGCGCCGCGAAGAGGTGCCGGAACTGTTTGCGGGCGAAAGCATCCCGGCGTGGTGAAATCGGCACAACGACAAAGGCCAACATGACTGAGACCCAGAACCTCGCCGTATTCTGCGATTTCGAGAACATCGCCCTGGGCGTGCGCGACGCCAAGTACGAGAAGTTCGACATCGGTCGCGTGCTGGAGAAGCTGCTGCTCAAGGGCTCGATCGTGGTGAAGAAGGCCTACTGCGACTGGGACCGCTACAAGGAGTTCAAGTCGCCGATGCACGCCGCGGCCTTCGAGCTGATCGAGATCCCGCACCGCAGCCAGTCGGGCAAGAACTCCGCCGACATCCGCATGGTCGTGGATGCGCTGGATCTCTGCTACACGAAGGAGCATGTGGACACCTTCGTCGTGGTCAGCGGCGACTCGGACTTCTCGCCCCTCGTCTCCAAGCTGCGCGAGAACGCGAAGACCGTGATCGGCGTCGGGGTGAAGAACTCCTCCTCCGACCTGCTGATCTCCAACTGCGACGAGTTCATCTATTACGACGACCTGGTGCGCGAGGACGAGGCGAAGCGCCGTGCGGCGAAGAAGCGCCGCGAGACGCGTCCCGCCGGCAGCGCGAGGGAGGCCGCGCCCAGCGACGAGAAGAAGCAGGAGGCCTACGACCTGGTGATCGAGACGCTGCAGGCGCTGATCGCCGAGCGCGGCGAAGGCGAGAAGATCTGGGGCTCGATGGTGAAGCAGGCGCTCAAGCGCCGCAAACCCGGCTTCAACGAGTCCTACTACGGCTTCAAGGCCTTCTCCGACCTGCTGGAGGAGCTGGGGAACCGCAAGCTCCTCACCCTCGAGTACGACGACAAATCGGGCGGCTACCTGATCCGCCCGGCCCACGTTGGCTGAGGCGCGTCACGGATTGAGCTGCCGGTAGACCTCGTTCGCGAGCCGCAGCAGCTCCTCGCGCTCGAGGTCGGCCGAGGACAGGGCGTAGCCGAACTTGCGGTCAATCCAGTAGAACACGCGCACATTGCCCTCGCGCGCGAAGCGGAAAGCGGTTTCGCGCTGATCGGGTCCCTCGGTCCGCACGTACAGCGTCACGCGCCGCCCGGGCGCGCTTTGGTACATGAACTGCGCCACCGGGCCGGGATCCCGCGGCAGGAGGCGTCCGCCCACCAGCGTCATGCCTTCGGCCTCAAGCCGCGGCGCACGCACGTCGCCGCCGAGGCGCTTCGACAGCCAGGCCACCAGGTGCTGTTCCTGGTCCGCACCGACTTCGACGGGGTGGCGCACTTCGGGCGCGTAAGTGGCATGCGCGAGGGCCGCGCGGTGCGCGATCACCGGAATCTCCGGCTGCGCCAGCGGAACGCGAACGCGCTGCGCATGCAATTGCCAGCCCGTGACGCCACCGAGCGCCGCGCCGACGGCGATCCAGCCGGCGATCGCCGA
>Ga0224510_10001052_pt1 | contig 18913 bp, 20 predicted proteins | sample SF_May12_sed_USG_FD_170161 | JGI IMG/M metagenome (GOLD analysis project Ga0224510, IMG submission 170161) | Sediment microbial communities from San Francisco Bay, California, United States - SF_May12_sed_USGS_4_1 | ecosystem: Environmental > Aquatic > Marine > Sediment | place: USA: California... | reverse complement strand
GGCGCACTTGACCGCCAGCTCCTTGGTATTGGAGCTGTTCTTGCCGCCCACCACGATCATGGCGTCCACACTCGACGCGAGCACCACCGAGTCCGACTGGCGGGTCAGCGTCACGGGGCAGACGGTGTTCACCACGCGCAGGTCGTGGCAGCGCCGCAGGCAGAAGGCGGCGAACTCCTCGAGCTTGAAGGGCAGGATGGTGGATTGGCTCAGCACGCCGATCTTCTTGGTGTGCGGAACGCGCTCCCAGGTCGATCGGTCCATGTCGTCCACCACCACGTGGTTGTCGCCGGCGTAGGAGCGCACGCCTTTGACCTCGGGATGATCCTCGTGGCCGATGATGCAGACCGTGTACCCGGCCGCGGCGAGCTCACGTGCCGCCTTCTGCGACTGGAGGACCCACGTGCAGGTGGCGTCGATGACCTCCAGGTCGCTCTTCCCGCGCACGCGCTCCAGGTCGTCGGCCGGGACACCGTGCGCCCGGATGACCAGCGTCCCACCCTCCACCTGGTCGGCCAGGTCGGCGGTCCTGATGCCCCGATCCGAAAGGTCGGCCTTGATTCCGGGGTTGTGCACCAGCTGACCGAGGGTGGTGACCTCTTTCCCCTCGTCACGGGCGTGCTTGGCCTTGTCGATCGCGAGGCGCACGCCATAGCAGAAGCCGGCACGCTCGGCGATACGCACCTCGGGTCGGGTGGCGGTGGTCATCCCCCCGATTCTATCGGGCCTGCCCCGTACCGACCCCGGTGCTCCTCGGGAAGCAGCGCAGCGATCTCGCGCATGATGCGCTCGGTGCCGGTTTGGAGGCCCTCGCGGTCGAGCCTGCCATCTGGCTGGTGTGGCAGTTGGAAGACCGGACCGATGCGGATCGTCACCGCGGTCCGGTGCGGGAACCGGCTGCGTCCCGGGAAGATGCGACCGGTGCCGGTGATCCCGACCGGCAGGAGCGGTACGCCGGCCCGCGTGGCGATGAGTGCCGCGCCGAGTTTCGCCTCGCCGAGCACGCAGAGTCGGGAGCGGGTGCCCTCCGGGAAGATGGCGATCGGTCGGCCCTCGGCGAGATGCATCAGCGCCTGGCGCTGCGCCGCCCGGTCGCTCTCACCGCGGCGCACGAAGAAGACACCCGCCGACCGGCCCAGCCAACCGACCAGCGGCCAATGCCGGATCTCCTCCTTGGCCATGAAGTGGATCGCCCGGCCGGTCGAATGGCCGACCGCCGCCCCGATGAACGGCGGATCGAGGTTCGAGCAGTGATTCGCCACGAGCAGATACGGCCCGCTGCGGGGCACATGCTCGAGCCCGTGCACCTTGCCTCCGCCGAGGAGCCACTTCAGCCAGTTGGTCAGGATCGACCCCGGGTGAAAGAACCAGGTGCTCATGAGCGTGCCGGGAGGTGCGCCACGATCGCCTCCACGCAGGCGGGCACGTCGAGCTCTCCGGCGTCGAGCACCAGCGCCCCGACCGCCTTGCGCAGGGGCGCGACGTCTCGTTCGGTATCGGCCGCGTCGCGGTCGCGAATCTCCGCGAGGTAGCGATCACGGCGGTCGGGGCGACCCATCTCCGCCGCCCGGCGGTCGGCCCGGACCGATGCCGCGGCGGTCAAGAAGACCTTCAGCGTGGCTTCGGGCAGGACGACGGTGCCGATGTCGCGACCGACCATCACGGTGTCGCCACGGCGTGCCGCCTGGCGTTGGACGTCGAGCATGGCGGCGCGGACCTCCGCGTGGCGGCTCACCGAGGAGACGGCACGGTCCACACGCGGGGTGCGCGCCTCGCGCGTCACGTCACGCCCGTCAAGCAGCACCGTCTCGCGCCGATCGGTCTGCTCGCGCCGTGGCCGGCGAACCGTGATCTTCACTTCGCGCGCCAGGCGGGCCAGATCTGACCCGTCGTTCGCGCCGATCCCGCGCTCGAGCGCCGCCAGGGTGAGGGCGCGATACATCAACCCGGTGTCCACGAAGGTGGCGCCGATGCGCTGCGCGAGGGCATGCCCCACCGTGCTCTTGCCCGACCCCGACGGTCCGTCGATCGCCACGTTGAGCGGCGCCCGCCGCCCCGGAGTCGCCACGCGCGGTCGCGCCCCGGCGAGCGCCTGGACCTCCCGCTCGGCCAGGGGGCGCCACTCTCCGGCTCGCAGACCGCTCACGGTGAGCGGTCCCAGGCGGGTGCGCACCAGCCGGCGCACCTGGTGCCCGACGGCGGCGAACAGGCGGCGCACCTCGCGCCGGCGCCCCTCTCCGATGCGGACACGCAGCCAGCCGCCTTGCTCGTCCGGGTCGCGGTCGACCTCCTCGGGTGGGGCGGCGATCTCCGCGGCCAGCAGCCGGGCCGGTCCATCATCGAGCTCGACACCTTCGAGCAGGGCTCGCATGGCGCGCGCGCTCGGCTCCGAATCGATCAGCACGGCGTACTCGCGCTCCATCCCGTACCGTGGATGGAGGACGCGATTGGCCCAGGCGCCGTCGTTGGTCAGCAGCATCAGCCCCTCCGAGTCCACGTCGAGCCGGCCCGCCGGCCAGAGACGCGATCCGGACGCCTCACCGAGCAGCTCCACCACCGACGGACGCCCTCGTTCGTCGTGCGCCGATGACAGATAGCCGGCCGGCTTGTGCACCGCAAAGTGCTCGACCGGCAGAGCGCTTGCCAGGTGCGCCCCATCCACTGCGATCAGGTCGGTGACCGGGTCGGCGCTCTCTCCGACGAGTGCGATTCGACCGTTGACGGTGACGCGACCCGCCGCGATCAGCGCTTCGGAGGCGCGCCGCGACGCAACGCCGGCGCGCGCCAGGATCTTCTGCAGCCGTTCAGCCGCCATCGGCCGGCTCGGGGGGAGGCGCCATGGCCGCCGGCAGATCGTCGAGCGAGGTGAGGCCAAAGCGCTCGAGGAAGGTGAAGGTGGTCCCGTACAGGATCGGACGCCCAGGCGTGTCGCGACGCCCTACCTCGACCACCAGGCGGCGGTGCATGAGTGAGCGCAGGACGTAGTCCGAATCGACGCCACGGACCCGATCGATGTCGGCCCGGGTGACCGGCTGTCGATACGCCACAACTGCCAGCGCCTCGAGCGACGCGGGCGTGAGGCGGGCCTCCTGCCGGGCCGCATAGGCGGCCAGGCGGGTGCCGACCTCGGGGGCGGTGACCAGCTGCCAGGTGTCATCCATGCGCTGCACACGAATGCCGCGGCGATCCTCGGCCAGGGTCTCGGCCAGTCCGCTGAGCGTCGCTTCGGCCTGCAGGCGCGGCACGCCGCCCAACTCGGCGAGTTCCGTCGTTGTCAGTGGCCGCTCGGCGATGAAGAGGAGCGCCTCGTAGAGGACGTCAAGAGCATCCTGGGGCGCGCGATCGGTCATCGGACCATCTCCAGCAGGATCGGTCCGAAGATCTCGTCCTGCTCGACGCGAACAAGGCGGCGGCGCACCAGCTCCAGCATCGCCATGACCGTGACGGTGGCCTCGGTCCGCGAGCGGCAGGCCGCCAACAGCTGCTGAAGGACGACTCGCCCCGTGGCCGAGAGCGCCGCCTGCAGCGCGCCGATCTGCATGGCGATCGTGATCTCGCGCGCCATGATCTCGGGCGGTTCGGCCTCCGGATCCGGGATCGAGGCAAGCGCCGCCAGGGCGTCGGTCAGCAGCCGGACCGCGAGGATCTCCGAGGGGACCTCGGGCAGATCGGACTCGCGCGGTTCACGACGAAAGACCGGGGCGGCAAGATCGCGCTCACCGAGGGCGCGGGCGAGGTCGCGAAGGGCCCGATACTCGAGCAGACGCTGGCGAAGCTCCTCCTCGTCGGGCTCATCGGCCGCATCCGCCGCCGAGGGCAGTGGCTCACCCGGCAGCATGCGACGCGACTTGAGCAGGATCAGCTGCGCCGCGACGCTGACGAATTCGGAGAGTTGCGCCATGTCGACCGGATGCTCGGCGAGATGCGCGACGTAGGCATCGGCCAGGTCGGCGAGCGGCACCGTCAGGATCTCGAGTTGGCGCGACTCGATCAGGTGCAGGAGCAGCGCGAGCGGACCGGAGAAGCCCGGCAGGTTCACCTCGAAGCCTGCCTCTTCGGCAGGGGTGCTCACGGCCAATGGGATCGCCGACGCGTCCACGATGCGAATCGGCTCGAGCTCCATCGGTCTAGCTCTCGCCGTCCGCGGCCAGCAGGGCCGCAGCAGCCGCAGCATCAGGTTCGGCTGCGGTTCCGCGAATGAACGCCGCCGTTCGATCGCCGCACCCTGCCTCGAGCGCGAGGGCGGCTGACAGCTCGGCGTGGTGCAGATAGAGGTGGAACGGGTAGCGTCGCGAGGCGGGATCGGGGGACGCGAGCCGCTTCAGGAGCCCCGGTGCCAGCGCATCGAACAGGACGCCGCCGACCCGATGCCAGAGTCGCATCCGATTCCCCTTGGCGGCATCGTGCAGGAGCGCGGCGGCGAGCAGTTCGGGGTCATCGCGGCCGGCGGCCAGGAGGCGACCCATCACGTCGAGCCCGTGCCGGCGGTCAGCGGTGGGCATCTGCTCGAAGAGCGCAAAGGCGTTGGCCGGCAGGATGCCGCGGACGGGCGTGACCTCGTCGGGGTCGACCCGGGCGTTGAGGTGCCCGAAGAACTGCCCGACCCTATGCAACGCCGGCACCGATCATCGCTCCTGCGATCGCACTGGCGGCCCCGAACAGCCACTGCAGCGGACCGCCGCCCGGCCCGGACGAGAAGACGACCAGTGCGAGCAGCGCCAGGTAGCCGAATTGCGCGTAGCGCTGCACCATGAACTGCTGACGTGGCGGCAGGAACGGCAGCATCACGTTGTAGCCGTCCAGCGGCGGAATCGGGAGCAGGTTGAAGAACCCGAGGAGCACGTTGAAGTAGACGATCGAAGCGAGGACCAGTCGGACGAACTCCTGCTCGAGCAGGCCCGCCGCATCGAAGCCTCGGAAGACGACCGCGAAGACGGCGGCAACGGCGAAGTTTGCGATCGGTCCGGCGCCGGCCACGATGCTCATCCCGATCGGGCCAGGTCGCAGCGCGTACCCGTTCACCGGCACCGGCTTGCCCCAGCCGAACCCGGCGATCAGGAAGAAGAGCGCCCCGACCGGCTCGAGATGGCGCAGCGGGTTGAGGCTGACCCGGCCGAGCGCACGCGGGCGATGGTCACCGAGCGCGTCGGCGAGCGCCGCGTGGCTGAACTCGTGAAAGGTGATCCCCACTACCAGGGCCACCAGGATTCCCGCGACGACCGGCAGCGATGCGTTGGCGAGAAGCACCTACGAAAGCTCCGGCAGCAGCTCGCGCAGGATCGCCAGGAGTCGGCCGGCACCGATCGGCCCCATTGCCAGCACCTCTTCGTGGGTCACCTCGCCGACCATCTCCGGGGTCGCCTTGTTGGTGACCAGGCTGAAGCCGAGCACCCGCGCGCCGTGATGGCGCGAGACGAGCAGCTCGTGGACGGTCGACATGCCGACCGCGTCGGCGCCGAGAGTGCGGAGCATGCGCAGCTCGGCCCGGGTCTCGTAACTGGGGCCCGACAGCATGAGATAGACCCCCTCACGAAGCGTCACGCCGGCGCGCTGCGCCGCGGCTCGCGCGCCGGCCCGCAGCCTGGCGTCAAAGGCATCGGTCATCGGCAGGAAGCGCGGCCCGAAGCGGTCCAGGTTGGGTCCGAGCAGCGGGTTGTCGCCGGACAGGTTGATGGTGTCCGAGATGAGCATCACGTCGCCGGGATCGAACTCCGGGTTGATCCCGCCCGAAGCGTTGGTGAGCACCACGGTATCGACGCCCAGGCTCAGGCAGGCGCGCAGCAGCAGGGACGCCTGGCGATGCGACCAGCCCTCGTACGGGTGCGCACGTCCGGAAAGGATCAGGGTGGGGATTCCGGCGGCATGGCCGGCTACCAGTTCGCCAGCATGGCCGGCGACCGCGGCGGTCGGAACGTGCGGAATCTCGCCGTACGGGATCCGCAGCTGGGCTCCGGCGTCCAGGAGCTCGACCACGTTGCCGAGGCCCGAGCCGAGCACGAAGGCGAGACGCGGCGACTCGAGCCCGGGGATGGCGGTCAGCCGCCCAGCGATCTCTGCTGCGGCTTCGCCGATGCGGCGCTCGAGCTCTTCCCCGTAGATCCCGTCGGACAGGGAGCGGCGGGGCTCCTCCACCTACATCCTCTCCAGGAGGTCGCGCTTCTTGGTCTCGTACTCCTCCGGCGTGATGAGGCCCTTCTCGACCAGCGTCGCCAGGCTCTGAAGCGTGGCCGCCAACTGCTCACCCGGGGACGCTGGGGCCGGCGCGCTGGCTGCGGGTACGGGAGCTGCGTCGGCGACGGGCGCCTGGCTCATCGGCACCTCGGCGACGCGATCGGTCCCGGCGCGCGGCGCCATCGGCTCGGCGCGCTGCATCGGGGGCATCGACGCCGGCGACTGCATCCGTGCCGGAGGCGCGAGGTCGGGTCGCTCGAGCTTCTCCTTCTGGTTGAGCATGCTGATCTTGAACTTCACCGGCTCTGCCAGCATCTCGTAGTCCTGGATGCTGCCAGACTCGTCGGCGGCCGTCAGCACATCGAGCGTTCCGTAGTCGAAGATGCGGCCCAGCCAGCTCTGGGTCAGGTGGGCGTCGTTGACCTTCTCCAGGCTCGAGTCGCCCATCTCCTTGTTGAAGATGCCCTGGGCCTTGATGATGCGGCGCGTGGTGACCAGGTACTCCTGGTTGCGCCACGCCCAGACCTTGAGACCGATCCAGGCCAGCGACACCAGCAGGACCGCCAGCGACACGATCTGCAGGAAGCCGCGCATCGCCCACTCGTTCCCCGAGGTCTGCCAGATGAGCACGGCGAAGGCGAGAAGGGCGCCGATGACGAAGGCCCATGTCTGCGCCAGGATGGCGAACCAGTGTTGCCGGCTCTCGAAAACGACCTCTTCGCCACGGCTGAGGAGATTCTTGGCGTAGCTCATTCGGGCGACTCCGCTATTGGTCGGGCTGTTGCTCAGGCTCGTGGATGCGCCCGCGTGTAGACCTCGCGGAGGCGCTCTCCGGTCAGGTGGGTATAGAGCTGGGTGGTGCTGATGCTAGCATGGCCAAGGAGCGTCTGGACCACCCGAAGATCGGCTCCCCCCTCCAGCAGATGCGTCGCGAAACTGTGCCGAAACGTGTGCGGCGTCACCCGCGCGGCCACCCCTGCGACACGCGTCCAGCGACGAACCAGCTGCCAGACCGACTCGCGCGCGAGACGCGTCCCCCGCCGGCTCACGAACACCGCCGGGGTCGGGCGCGCAGCTGTCCATTCGAGACGCGGCCCGGCGAGGTAGCGATGCAGGCGCTCCCGGGCCTCCTCCCCCATCGGGACCCTGCGCTCCCGGTTCCCCTTGCCGATCACCCGCACCTGCAGGCCCGGCAGGTCGAGCCGATCGGTGTCCAGGCCGGTCAGCTCGCTGGCGCGCAATCCACATGCGTACAGCAGCTCCAGGATGGCACGGTCGCGGATGCCGATCGGATCGTCCGACGGCGGTGCCTCGAGGATGCTCGCGACCTGGTCTGCGGTGAGGACGCCGGGCAGGTAGCTGCCCGGTCGCGGTGCGTCGAGCAGCGATGCGACATCGCGTTCGGCAAGCCCTTCACGCAGCGCAAAGCCGTAGAAGCTGCGCACCGCGGCCATCTTGCGCGCCTGGGTGCTGGGTCGGCGGCCGGCGCTCCGCAGGGCGTTGACGAAGTCGCGCACCGGCTCGGGATCGCTGCGCCAGGCGCGATCGCCGAACCCGGCGAACTGCGCCAGGTCATGACGATAGGCCGACACCGTGAGGGGTGACAGGCCACGCTCGACGCGCAATTCGGTCAGGAACGCCTCGATCGCCGAAAGCAGCTCGGGGTCGGGTCGAATCATCCGCCCGCGCTGCGCAGCAGAGCCTCCGCCGCGGCATGCGCCTCACTGCCCGCGTCGCTGCCGGCCAGCATGGCCGCCAGCTCGAGGGTGCGTTCCTCGGCCGAAAGAACCCGAGCGTCGGCAACGGTGCGTCCGTCGATCTCGCGCTTCCCGACGTGGACGTGCGCGTCGGCGTAGGCGGCAATCTGGGGCAGGTGGGTGACGCAGATCACCTGGTGGAAGGCAGACAGGGCACGCAGGCGCTCACCGAGGGCCGTGGCATTTCGGCCACCGACCCCGGCGTCGATCTCGTCGAAGATGAGGACCGGCGTCTCGTCTGCCGCCGCCAGCACGACCTTGAGCGCCAGCGAAAGGCGGCTCGACTCTCCACCCGAGGCGATCCGCGACAGCGGCCGCGGCGGTTCGCCCGGGTTCGGCGCGAACGTGAATTCGATGCGGTCGGCGCCGCTCGGTCCAAGCTCGGTGGCCTCCAGCGAGATCCCAAAGGCCCTGATCGGCAGTCCGAGCGGCGGCAGCTCAGCGTTGACGCGTTCGGCCAGGCCCAAAGCGGCGCGACTGCGCTCGACCGACAGCGAGGCGGCGAGCTCTTCCAGCGCGACCCGCCGGCGGGCCTCTTCGGCGGCAAGTCGCTCGCGCAGGCCGTCCTGATCCTCCAGCCTCGCCAACTCGGTGGCTGCCGTGGCCTCGAATGCGACGATCTCCGAGATCGTGGCCCCGTACTTGCGCTTCAGGTCGTAGATCAGGGACAGTCGCTCCTCGAGCGAACCGCGCGCCGCCGGGTCGAGGTCGACCGCCTCCCCCAGGGCAGCGCTGTCCCGCGCCAGCTCGGTCGCATCGGCCTCCAGGCCCCTGGCGCGCTCGACGAGTTCGCCGAATCGATCGTCATGCTGTGCCGCCGCCGCGAGCGAGGCGTGCGTCGCGCGCAGGGCGTCGAGTCCTCCACCGTCGTCGTGCAGCGACCGCGCCGCCTCCGCTGCCGACCGCGCGATCAGCTCCGCGTGGGTCGCGGCGCGGAGGCGTTGCTCCAACTCGACGTCCTCGTCGGGCTTGAGATCTGCGGCGGCGATCTCGTCGACCTGGTGGCGCAGCAGTTCGACGTGCCGTGCCAGTTCGTGCGCATCGACCAGCATCTCGCTCGCCTCTGCGCTGGCGGAGCGCCACGCACGGTAGGCCTCCGCGACGGCAGCCGCCTGCCCGGCGAGCGCGGCGAACCGGTCGAGCAGGGCGAGTTGTCGCTCGGGAACCAGCAGACGCTGCTGGTCGTGCTGCCCGTGGATCTCCGCCAGACGCGAGCCGAGCGCCGCCAGGCTGCCCACCGTCACGGTGCGGTCGTTTACGCGCGCCAGCGAGCGACCATCTGCACCCACCTCCCGGCGCACGATGGCGAGTCCCTCGCCGGCGGCCAACAGATCGGCCAGCGGGTCGTCCGGCTCGTAGCCCACTTCGTCGAAGATCGCCTCGACCCGCGCCGCGTCGGTTCCCGCACGGACCTGATCGGTCGCGGCTCGTGCGCCGAGCACCAGTGACAACGCGTCCACCACGAGCGACTTGCCGGCGCCGGTCTCGCCGGTGAGCACGGTGAAGCCGCGTGTCAACGGCAGTCGAACCCGCTCGATGACGGCCAGGTTCTCGACCAGGAGCTCGACAAGTGGCATCGGTATCGGTTCGCGGGTCAGTACGGCAGCAGTGAGGCCTTGGTACGCAGCAGGTCGTAGAACGGCGTGCTGCCGCCCGGTTCGACCATGCGCAGCGGCGCCGCCAGAGCGCGCACCTCGACCGTTTCGCCCGCCGCCATGGGAATCTCCCACTGCCCGTCAAGGCTGATCTGTGCGCCGGCGCCGGCCTGGCGCAGATTGAGTCGCACGACGCGGTCTTCACCGACGACCACGCTGTGCAGCGGCGACAGGTACGACGCGACCGGAGTGATGATCATGTTGCGCAGACGCGGATCCAGAATGGCGCCTCCCGCGCTGAAGCTGTATGCCGTGGACCCGGTCGGTGTGGCGACCACGACCGCATCAGCCACGTAGGTCGCCATATGGCTGTCGCCGACCTCCACCTCGACCTGGATGAGTCGCACGCGCTCGCCGCGCGCCACCGCCACGTCGTTCAGGCAGGCGTGCTCCTCGCGCTCGCCGGAGTCGCGGATCAGGGTCACCCCGATGCGCAGCCGATCCTCCACCGCGAAGTCGCCGGCCACGACCTGGTCGAGGGCACCCTCCAACCCATCGGGTTCGACCTTGGCCAGGAACCCGACGCGGCCCATGTTGATGCCCAGCGTCGGCACGCTCGAATCGCCGATCGCCCGCGCAGTCCGCAGGAAGGTGCCGTCACCACCGAGCACGCATACCAGGTCGCTTCCCTCGCAGCCTCGGGTGATCGCCTCGCGATCGTCCGCCGCGGAGTCCCAGGCATCGGCCCCGTGCGCATGGCACCAGGCCTGGCCGCGCCGCAGCACCTCGGGAACCGCGGGGTTGGTGGGGTTGTACGCGAAGCCGATGCGCATCAGTCCTCCGACCGAAGCCGCTCCGCGATCTCCTCGATCCCCCGCCGCAGCGAGGCGAGTTCGGCAGCAAGCTCGTCAGGGGTGATGGCCGCGTAGGACCGATCGAGCCCGGCCGCGATGAAGGCCCGCATCAGGCTCGACGGGGAGACGCCCCGCGATCTGGCCACCTCTTCGACTCGCTCGAGGAGCGCGTCGGGCATACGCATCGAGACGATCTGGCGCATCGTGTCCGGTGCCGGCTCGTGCTGTGGTGGCGGCAGGGCAGCCAGCTCCTCGAAGACGCTCAGCTGCTCGCCGGACGGGGCACCCTTCCGCTTCATCGCTCGCATCGTAGTACGCCTGTCATACCGACGACGGCGTTAGATGCTCCGCGAGCGTCTCCCATGGCTGGCCGGCAGCATCGGACAGGCTCGTGCCGTCGGACGCGCGAGCGAGCAGCGCCAGGAATTCGCGGTTGCCATCGGCCCCGGCAAGCGGCGACTCGATCAGGCCGATCGGTCGGAACCCGGCGCTCGCGGCGTCAACCGCGAAGCGCAACAGCACGGCCCGGTGGATCGCCGGATCGCGGACGACACCGCCCCTCGGAACCGAGTCGCGGCCCGCCTCGAACTGCGGCTTGACCAGGGCGATGACGCGACCCCCCTCGGCCAGCAGGTCGCGCACCCGCGACAGGACGCGTGCCAGCGAGATGAAGGAAAGGTCCAGCGTGGCCAGGTCGATCGGCTCGGGAAGACTCGCCAGTTCGCGAAGATTGGTGCGCTCCATGCTCACCACCCGCGCGTCGGTCCGCAGGCGGTCCAGCAGCTGGCCGCGTCCCACGTCGACCGCGTACACGATCCGCGCACGGCGGGCGAGGAGCACATCGGTGAACCCGCCGGTCGAGGCTCCGGCGTCCAGGCAGGCACGATCGGCCGGATCGATGCCGAACCCGTCGAGTGCCGCCTCGAGCTTTGCGCCCGCGCGCGACGCCCACCGCGGCCGCGCACGGAGCGTGATGACCGCGTCGCTCGGCACCAGTTGCCCCGGCTTGAGCGTGCGGCTCCCGGCGCCACCGAGCTCCACTTCGCCGGCGAGCAGGAGTGAGGTCGCCTCGGCTCGTGATCGCGCCAGGTCGCGCTGGACGAGGAGCTGATCCAGTCGAATGCGCGTCACGGGTGTGGGCTCATCGGTACCGACGTCATGGGCGGACGCAGCCTCAGGCGGCGGTCACCTTCGATGCCCGATCTGTCCCGGCGCGTGCGGCCGGTGCCTCGAGCCCCAGCGCCTCGCGAATCTGGGCCAGGATCCCCGGCTCGTCGATCCGCTGCTGCCGGCGCAGGTCGTCGACCGCGCCGTGGTGAACGAAGCCCTCCGCAAGGGCGACCTTGAGCAGTGGGACGCGGACCCCGGCCCGGTTGAGCGCGTCGAGCACCCCGTCGCCGAACCCACCCATGGCCGCGCTCTCCTCGGCGGTGACCACGAGGCGCCGGCCCGCCGCCTGGGCGCCGATCAGATCCTCGTCGAGCGGCTTGGCCCAACGCGCGTTGATCACCGTGCTGCCGATTCCGTGGTCGCGCTGCAGCGTGTCGGCCGCACCGAGCAGTCGCTGCACGATCGGCCCGAAGCCGACCAGCAGCAGGTCGCCGCCGCTGCGCAGCACCTCACCCCGGCCAACTTCGAGCGCCACTCCCTGGCGATCCGGGAGGTCCTCCCCCGGGTCACGCGGGTAGTGCAGGCTGATCGGTCCGTCATGGGCAAACGCGGTGACCACCATGTCGCGCAGCTCCTGCTCGTCCTTGGGCGAGCCGATGACGAGGTTCGGCAGCGCGCGCTGCGGAGTCAGCGTGAACATGCCCTGGTGGCTCGTGCCGTCCTCCCCGACCAGCCCGGCACGGTCGATCGCGAGCAGGACCGGCAGATCGTTCTGGCAGACATCGTGGACGAGCGAGTCGAAGGCGCGCTGGCTGAAGGTCGAATAGAGCGCCACCACGGGACGCATCCCGCCGAGCGCCATGCCGGCGGCCATCGTCACCGCGTGCGGCTCGGCGATGCCCACGTCGAAGAAGCGATCCGGGAAGCGAGCCGCAAAGCGCGAAAGGCCGGTCCCGGTGGGCATGCCCGCGGTGACGGCACAGATGCGCTCATCGGTCTCCGCCAGCCGCACGAGCTCCTCGGCAAAGGTGGAGGTGTAGGTCTTCGGGCGGTGGCGCGATTCCGTTTCCGGCGGGAGTGGCTCCTCGGTCGGATCGATCAGGCACAGATCGATCGGCGGCAGGCTGGCGCCGTGGAATGCGACCGAGTCCATCTCGGCTGGCCCATACCCCTTTCCCTTGATCGTCTTGACGTGGACCAGCACGGGGCCGGGCACGGCGAATGCCCGCTCAAAGCTCTCCTCCATCTCGTCGAGGTTGTGACCATCGAGGACACCGATGTAGGTGATGCCGAGGTCCTCGAAGAACCCCACCTTGGCCCACGAGCGCTTGAAGCCCTCCTTGGCCCACGCCAGCGCCCCCAGTGCCGGCTTGCCAAGGAGCGGCACCCTGGGGAGCATCCTGGCCGTGGCCGACTTGGTGCCCTGGTAGGCGCGGGTCAGGCGCAGCTTGTTCAGCCTGGTGGAGAGGCCGCCAACCGACGGGCTGATGCTCATCTCGTTGTCATTGAGGACAATCAGGAGGCGTTGGCGGGAGTGCCCGACATGGTTGAGCGCCTCCATGCTCAGGCCGCTCTGGATCGCGGCGTCTCCCACGCAGACCGCGATTCGCTGGTTGCGCAACGGATCGGCGCTCGGTCGCAGCTCGCGGGCCGCTGCCAACCCGACGCCGATGCTCACCCCCGTGCCGGCGTGGCCGCCATCGAACACATCATGGTCGCTCTCGACGCGCCGGGGAAACCCGCCCACGCCTCCCATCTGGCGGAGGGTGGCAAAGCGATCCAGCCGCCCGGTGAGCAGCTTGTGGGCGTAGGCCTGGTGACCTGTGTCCCACACGATCCGGTCGCGGGGCGAGTCCATCACCCGGTGGAGGGCGAGCGTGAGCTCGACGGTCCCGAGCGAGCTGGCGAGGTGCCCGCCGGCGTGCTGCACAGTTCGGATCATCTTCTCGCGCAGCTCGACCGCAAGGGTCGACATCTCCTCAGCGGTCATCCCCCGCAGCTGCGCCGGGTCGGTCAGGGTGTCAAGAATCGGCACGCGTCTCTCCGGGCGACTAGGCGTCTGAAAGTATAGACGGACGTCGCGGAGCCCCCCGAATCGCGCCGGGCCGTGGCGATGGCTCGGTGGACGGCGGGCTACGATGGCGTGGATGAGACCGGTGACCCGCCACGTGCGCATCTGGCTCGCCGTCGTGCTCGCGGTGATCATCGTCGGCACCGCGGGCTACGTCGTCTTTGAGAAATGGTCTCTCGATGACGCGCTGTACATGACCGTCATCACGCTGACGACGGTCGGCTTCCACGAGGTGCGCGTGATGGACGGGGCGGGCCGCGCCTGGACGATGCTCCTCGCGGTGGGCGGTGTGGGCATCATCTTTGGATCGATCGGGATCGTTGCCGAGGCGGTCGTGGCAGAAGTCGCCAGTGGGCGGCAGGAGCGGAGGCGCATGGAAAACGCGGTGCGGGCCCTGAAGGGCCATTTCATCCTGTGCGGCTATGGCCGAGTCGGAGCCACCGTCGCGGCCGAGCTGGCGCATGCCACGGTCCCATTCGTGGTGATCGACGCCAATCCCGAATCGCTTGCGGACGCCATCCGGGACGGCTACGCGGTGGTGGAGGGCGATGCCACGCGCGATGCCATCCTCCTGCAGGCGGGCGTGGACCGCGCGCGCGGGCTGATCACCACGGTCGATTCCGATGCCAACAACGTATACGTGACGCTCTCCGCCCGAGCCATGAACCAGGGTCTTTTCATCGTGGCGCGCGCCAACCTGGAGGGGTCCGAGGTCAAGATGCTGCAGGCAGGCGCAGACCGAGCCGTCTCCCCCTACGCGCGCGCCGGTCGTCAGATCGCCGAACTCGCCACGCGGCCGCGAGTTGCCGACTTCATCGACTTTGCGCTGTCCCACGGGGAACTCTCATTCTCGATCGAGGAGATCGAGGTCGCCGCCGGTGGACCGCTCGAGGGTCGCGGCGTCGGTTCCCTCGCTGCCGAGGGGGTGCATCTTCTCGCCATCGTGCGCGGCCCGCGCGACTACGAGCCGAATCCTCCAGCCGACCGGGTCCTGCGGCCCGGGGACGGCCTGATCGTCTCCGGGACGGCGGAACTGCTGCGCGCCTTCGCCGGGCGCGCCTAGCCCGAGCGGACCGCGACGCTAGTCGAGGCGCTTCTCGAAAAGGTGCGACGTCTTGGCGATCTCGTACCCCTCGCGTAGATAGAACCGATGCGCCCGCTCGCGAGTGACCCGGGTGGCGACCACCAGCCGAGCGCAGTTCCGCTCACGCGCCCAGCGCTCCGCGGCATCGAGCAACTCGGCGCCGATGCCCGAGGATCGGTGCGCCGCGGTGATGACCAGCCCGGCGACGAGGGCGCTGAGCGGTGCCACGAGCGACCGCCGCAGCTCCACGTGACACCAGCCGATCGGCGCATCGGTGGCATCGGTCGCCACCATCACGGCGGCATCAGCCGGGTGCAGCGCGGCGAGCCGTCCCAGCAACGTCTCGGGATCGGTCGGGTAGCCGAGTTCCCCCGCCAGCGACGCGAGCACGCCCGCGTCGCTCGGGCGCGGTGGGCGAACGCTCACCGCGGTGGGGCGCCGCTCACTCTGAAGCGCTTTCTTCTGCTCCACCGGCCCCTGGCTCCGCCTCGCTCTCGAGACCTCGCCCGAGCTGGCTGATGCTCAGCTCGGCTTCCCGGAGCCGCTGCTCGGCGGCGGCATGCAGCCGCAGCGCTTCGCGGTAGCGCGCGATGCTCTCTTCGAGGGGCAGGTTCCCCGCCTCAAGGGCCTGGACGATCCGCTGCAGCTCGGCAACGAGCTCATCGAAGGGGCGGGCGGCAAGGTCGTCGGCGACCGGTTGATCCGTCATGGCAGGAGCACCTCCGTCCCTGGTGTGGTCCGATCGACACGCGCTCCGATGCTTCCGCGAGCGACCACGACGTCCAGCATCTCGCCGACAGCCGTCTGAGCGGGGTCGCGCACGATCGTACCGTCGGCGAGGCGCGCGACGGCGTATCCGCGGTCCAGTGTCGCCATGGGCGAGAGCGCTCGCAGTGCGTCGCCGAGGCCCGCCAGGGCCGTGATCTGCTGACCGGTGCGCGACAGGAGAGCCCGCTGGCCACGATCGACCAGTTCGGCGGCGCGCTGCCGCAGCGCATTCGTATCGGGCAGCAGCCGGGTGAGCGCTCGCTCTTCAGCCGCGAGGAACCGGCGGCGCTCCGCGACGCGACCCACCAGCGCGGCCGACGCACGATCCCGTAGCCGGTCGAGGATGGCTGAAAAGGTCGACAGGTCCGGCGCAACCTGCTCGGCGGCTGCCGAGGGAGTCGGCGCACGCAGATCGGCGGCGAAGTCAGCGAGCGTGACGTCAGATTCGTGCCCGACGCCGACCACCACGGGCATCGGCGCCGCCACGATCGCCCGGACCACGCGTTCGTCGTTGAACGACCAGAGGTCCTCGAGCGATCCGCCGCCCCTGCCGAGGATCACGACGTCGATATCGCCACGCGCGGCGAGCCGTTCGAGCGCGCGCACGATGGCACCGGTGGCGGTCGGTCCCTGCACGATGGTCGGCGACAGCACCAGCTCGCCGATCGGATAGCGGCGGCGCAGGACGTTGCCGATGTCCCGCCAGACGGCGCCGACGGGCGAGGTGACGACCCCGATCCGTCGGGGCCAGCGCGGCAACTGGCGCTTGCGTGCCGGGTCGAACAGCCCCTCGTCGGCGAGCTTCACCCGCAGCGCCTCGTACTGCTGATGCAGGTCCCCCGCACCCGCGGGGGACAGCGACTCGACGTAGACCTGGTAGGTGCCCTGCGGCTCGTAGGCTCGCACCTTGCCGTGGCAGATCACCTGCATCCCGTGCACGGGGCGCACGGTGGCGCGCGCCAGCTCCTCGCGGAAGAGGACCGCCTTCACCTGGCTGGCTGCGTCCTTCAGGGTGAAGAAGCAGTGACCCGACGGCGGGTACGCGGGCTGGCTCACCTCACCCTCAACCCACACGTCGGCGAGCGCCGGATCGCCATCGAGCAGCGCCCGCACCCTCCGATTCAGGTCCGTGACGCGCAGGATTCGCGGCGCCGCGCTCGGCGCCTCCCAGAGCGTGGGCCGGTCCGGATCGCTCGTCATCGGCTACTGCAGGCGCGTCATGTACTCGCCATTGCGGGTGTCGATGCGCAGCATGTCGCCCTCATTGACGAAGAGCGGGACCTGCACCACCAGCCCGGTCTCGAGCGTGGCCGCCTTGCGCGCGCCGGTCGCCGTGTCGCCGGCGAAGCCCGGATCGGTCTGGGTGACGACCAGGTCGACAGACACCGGCAGGTCAACGCCGAGCACTTCGGCCTCATACATGGTGACGAAGACCTCGGTCGTCTCCTTGAGGTACTTCGCGTCGTCCCCGACCTGCGCCGCGCTCACCGTGAACTGGTCAAACGTCTCGTTGTCCATGAAGTGAAACGCGTCGCCGTCGCCGTAGAGGTACTGCACCTTGCGCTGCTCGACGCGCGCGCGCGGCCAGCGCGTGCCGGCCTGGAAGGTGCGCTCCACGATGTCGCCCCGACGCACGTTCTGGAGCTTCATCCGGACCTGCGCCGACCCGCGCGCCATCTTGATGTGGGTCCAATCGAGGACCTTCAGAAGCTGCCCGTCGAGTTCGATGATGACGCCCTTCTTGACGTCGCCGGTACTGATCATCTGATGACCGATGCTCCCTCTCTGCGGACGGCCCCTGGCCGATGACCTGCGATCACGATGCCGGACACTCGGCGTTGGCGCGGGCGATGTTTGCCTCGTGCTGCCCGAGGGTGACCGCAAAGTAGTGCGAGCCGTCGCGAACGCCGTTCGGGCAGCCCGCCACGAAGAAGAAATAGCCGTTGGCCAGGTCCGGCGCTGCCACGGCCGCCAGCGAGGCGGCCCGCGGCGCCGAGATCGGGCTGGGCGGCAGCCCATCATGCAGGTAGGTGTGATAGCCGAGGAGCACCTCCGGCAGCTCGATATCGATGGCACGCGCCAGCAGCGGCGGCCACCAGTTCAGCTGCCCCCATTCAGCCAATGGCTTTGTCCCGTTGGTGAGTGTGCCCAGTCCGTACTGGATCGTCGGGTCCGCATCAAGCCGCCAGCCCCCCGTGTTGAGCCGATTGATGTAGACGCCGGCGATCAGTGCCCGCTCGGAATCCAGGACCGCCTCGCGCTCCACGATGGAGGCGACCCGCACCGCTTCGTCGATGGTCATGGGACCACCGAGCAGCGATTGCGCCGCGATCTGGTCGCGCATCTCGGTGGTCAGCCGCGCATCAAAGGTGCCGAGCAGCAGGCCGATCAGCTCACGGGCCGTGGTATTGGCGTCCACCCGATACGTGTCAGGGTAAAGGTAGCCCTCCAGCGAGCGATCGTCGGGCAGGGCGGCCAGGAAGTCGTAGGAACCGAGCAGGTCGGCCGGCGGGCTCACGACCAGGGATGCGAACTCCGCGAGGTTCATCGTCAGGCGAGTCGTCCCGAGGTAGCCGACGATCTCCTCGAGTCGCCAGCCCTCGATCAGGGTGATGGAGATCTCCTCGCCGGCCTCCTGGCGCAGCGCCGCAACGATCTGCGAGGGACGGAGTGATGGCGAGAGGTCATACGCACCCGCCTGGAGGGTTCCACCGCGCTCCGCCTGGATCACGGCGTACTGGAAGGCAAGCTGACTCTTGATCAACCCCTTGCTGAGGAGCAGCTCTCCGATCTCCGAGTCGGTCGTACCCGGCTCGACGAAGACGCTGATCCGGCGCCCGTCGTCGCCGGCAGGCTCGTCGGCCAGCGCTTCCGGTTCGTACCACTCCACGAAGTCGCGCACCAGCCCGTTGTCGACAGAGCCGGGATGATCCTCGACCCAGATCATCAGCGACGGCGCCAGCGCCTGGAAGCCGATGAAGGCGAGCACCACGACGAGGACCATCACGCCGGCCAGCCAGGCCGCCAGCACCGCCGGCTGGAAGGTACGGCGACGACGGATCGGCGTCTCGCGCTCATCGCGCAGCTCCCGGATACGGGCGTTGCGGCGCTCCTCGCGACTCCAGCGCGGGTCAGGGGTACGGGTCATTCGGTCTCCAGTCGGCGCGCGGGAGCGCGGCGGGCGTCCAGGTATTCTTGCAGGATCAGGCGGGCCGCGACCGAGTCCAGCTCCCCGGAGCTACGGGAGGGGCGTTGGCCCGCGCCGGCAAGTTCCTCGCGGGCCTGCCAACTGGTAAGGCGCTCATCGACGAATTCGACCGCGCCACCGGCTGCCGCCAGCTTCGCGCCGAAGGCCCGCGCCGCGGCCGCCTGCGGCCCCTCGCTGCCATCCATGTTGAGCGGGAGACCCACCACGTAGGTGTCGCTCCCCTCCGCGATGGCCAGGTCTGCCAGCGCCTTCAGATCGGCCGCTTCCTGCGTCCGGCGCAGCGCCGGGCGGGCGA
>Ga0224510_10001051_pt1 | contig 18917 bp, 9 predicted proteins | sample SF_May12_sed_USG_FD_170161 | JGI IMG/M metagenome (GOLD analysis project Ga0224510, IMG submission 170161) | Sediment microbial communities from San Francisco Bay, California, United States - SF_May12_sed_USGS_4_1 | ecosystem: Environmental > Aquatic > Marine > Sediment | place: USA: California... | reverse complement strand
GAAAGTAACTCGGATTAATCTCGGTGACTTCCCTTGCCAAAGAATGGTGTATCTAAAAATGGGTCAAATACACTATTTTGGACGAAAAACCGGAGGCTGGAAATTTCTGTTATCAAAAGATAAATGATTTGTCATGATAAAACTAATTGAAAAACCTGCGTATGTTTGCGTATTAGATAAAATTAAGAAAAATCAAATATTTAAGTACAATTTTCTTACAGATGCAACGATCTTTTTTACGAAATGAGGTCATATTTGACAAATATGGTCATTTCTCCACCCAGTATGCAAATTTTTTCATTCGGGTTTCCTCGTATATCATGGTAAATCGCTTTATAAAAACATGCATATTCTATAGTCATTTGCGGGTCAGATTTTGCGCCAAACCGAGACGCAAGCTATTATGCGCAGAACGGGTGCGCGGTGGTTGCTATAATTTACTGACTATACTGCCAAAAGTCAATACTGACCACATAAGGCAGACTGTTTTTATTCATTTAGTTTTATCAGATGTTATGCATTTGGCTTTGATAATATTGTTGAAGAATTAACGGGCACGCTATGTAGGTTCATTGAAATCAGTTTGTGTTGTTTATATCCATCAAACTGTCGGTCCAGTATATAATAATATCCATTTCATTATTGTCAGGTCATCATGGCGTCTCTGTGGAAAACTGAAGAAGAAGCCATACTGCTTGACCAGCGAATTGCACCTGAGAAGAGGCTACACTGTTTGTCTGATATTGACTCGGAACCTGAGCACCTGTTCACTGGGTATTACTTTTATTAACTAAAAGTAAAATGTTTATTTCTTTATAGATAGTTTATTACAGACATCTAACATTTATGTTCATTCGTAAAGTGATAATTGATCATGCACTACCCATACCTTCTTACTGTTTAATTTAGTTGTTTATAATGGAGATTTAAAAAATAAATTCAGATGTCAGGTTTATACTGTTCTGCTTGCATACAAATTTGTACATTTATAATTGTCATAATTTATGACAGAATTGTAATAAGAGCGTAATAATTTTGTTTTTATGTATTTTGAACGAGAAAGTTTTTTAAGAGACTTCAGCATAAGAGAGGCTTAATGCCAATACGAAAATGCATTTGCAAAAATAGTTGTGCCAACTGCAGTAATTTACCCCAACAGATGTAAACTAAAGATTTCAGATATGTGTTTTACATTTATTCTATGTCTGTTTTTAAATCATGAGCCGACAAAATAAAATTTGTCTTTATATTAGAGGAAAGTATAGCTTTATCATCATGTTCACCATCATTTCATCATCATTATCTTTGTTATCATCATCATCATCATCATCATCATCATCATCATCATCATCATCATCATCATCATCATCAATCATCATCATCATCATCATCATCATCATCATCATCATCAATCATCATCATCATCATCATCATCAATCATCATCATCAATCATCATCATCATCATCATCATCATCATCATCATCATCATAATTATCATCATCATCACCTGTAGCTGCATTGTTTTATCTCATTCAGGTTAAGTTTGAGAGTTTAAGATATAATTCTGGAAGTGTCAGTGAACCGTATTTCCTGCTATGTTTCAGGTATATTCGCCGGGGCCAGATGACTATGGTCAGGACTCCCCTGGTCGACCCTTCACCTCGCCCAAACCCATGTATCCTCAAGACAATTACTTCATGGGTAAGCTAATGCTTTGTCTTACATTTGCATTGCAGTGGTGCTGTTCTCACTTCCGCAAAACACTATGTTAACCCAAGACAGTTATATAATGGTTGTTAGACATTTTCCAAGGTGGGATTAAATCCCTGAATGTTTTTATCTTGCACAAAATGTAGGTTATACCTAAATTTATACAACCTTATATGTTGTTGTGCACTTCAAATGTTGCATTTAAACTACTTTTAGGGGTTCCCCCAATGGCCTTTTGACTCAGTTATTTTAAAGTTTAAAGTTATTTTAAAGTTAAATATACCCAGCCATTGGTGATGAACTGTCTAAATTTTATTTAAGCTCAATTCTATTTATAATTGCATATCTATTTATAGACGGGGGTCCCCAAGGGAACTCCAACCCATGGTCAAATGGAGGCTCCACATCTACATACCCATCTTCTATGTTGCCGGGCAACTTTAGTCACACACAGACGTCATCTCACAACAATATTCATCCCCATGAAATGGTAAGTCTTATTTCTTTCACCAAGGTGTCATACCCTGCAAACAAAGTTGCTGTACATGTACATGTATGTTGTTGTTGGTCCAACGGTTGGCTGGTTTGTCTGCACACAAAACTACATATTTGTGAACTACATGTTTGCACATTTCTTATGTGATTGGAGTGAACCTTCACATCATTTGTTGTCTATATGTGAGACATAGTATATAAGTCCAGCATTCCAGACAACACAGAGTTATGTGTCATTGAACTTAGCAGTTATCTATCAAAAGGCCTTGGAGACATGACACAATTACCATGAAATGTTCATGCACCTTGTGTCATTTCACGGCTCAGCGCATAACGGTAGGATTCCTAATTTAATATAGATATAGAACCCCCCATAAGTAATCCCTTTAAGTCCAGCATTCCAGACATCCCAGTGGCCAATATCAAGTTATTTCAAATGTAGTTGAAAGGTTTGAAAGGTATTCACAATCAATATCTGTATACATCATTTATCTATCAGAGGATATGTGTCCTTGAACTCTGTGTTAAAGCAGTGGCACGGATATCATTAGTCACGTTCTGTAACAACGCCCTATTAATTGCCCAAGTTTTTTTATAAAGCATTTTGCACTTATTCTTTTTTGTTGGGCTAATACTGGTGTCTTCCCTGCTAAGCCATTGTAAAATTATGCACCTTACCCCAAAGTTTGCACTTATACTAGCATTTTGGTTCTAAACATGGCAATTATGGGCAATTTTACTCAAAATAAAGGCCTTTTTAGTGGCAACATTCACAAAAATACAACCTCATGAAAACAGTGACAAAATGTTTGAAAACATATATGGTAACCAAAAACTGTAATCTTGGAGGACAGGACCTTTGTATTATCCAGAAGAGTAAACATTTTGACTGCTTTTCGAATCACCTTAAGGCCTGACTGGTGTACTGATTTTCTCATCAAAAATCCTCACTCAAATGACAGAACCAGTTGAATGATTATTTCACCATATGTGCTAACACTGGCAAAAAATTACGATTCAGTGCACAACTGTGTTAACTTCTATCATAAATAAAGCAAATTAGTTCAGTATTGCCCTGAATTCTCTGATTATACAAAAATTGACTGGTTGCAGTACTTGAATGCATTGAAGCGTGGATGCAGTTTTGTTTGAAATACGTAGAGCGTAACTTGAACTAGTATAAGGTGACAAACGCCCTTGATTGGCTGTATGTATATTTTGTTTGTTTACAATTGTGATTTATACTAGTATGTTAGTAATGATGTTTAATAAGCTGTTTGTATGTTTTTATGCTGTCTGAAACATATGGGTGGGGGCATAAGTTTCTCTTTCTCTTTTCTTCTGTTCTTGAGAACTCACAGAAACACAGTGCACAAGAACAAAACTTTTGCCTAAGGAATGCTTTAAGAAGTTATAAGTTATTACCTTTTTTCAGGCTTAATTCATTGCAAAGTAGTTCCCGTGTACATGTACCTGTAGATATCATCCAATTACGTACAACTAACCTGTTGCTCTGCAGAGCATTGACACACTTTATGTAGGAGATGAATTAAAGTATTGAATACGTTGTGTTTTCCACTTCAGGGTGGCCCCCCTCCACTCACCGAGACACAGTCAGTGGCCCGGGGTGCTGACAAGCCCCACGGTTCGGGATCATCTAAGGCCAGCAAGGCAAACGATGTTGCAAAGGAAATTAAGGTTTGTTTGTGTTGAAATAATTCTCTGTGTTAACATTTAACTTGAATACAAATGTTTTTGTGTAAAACAGACAAAAATACTGATCAGCTTATGTGTATCACTTGCGCCAAATTTTATTACTTTTTCAAAGTATTTAAAGATATTTTGTTTGTTTTTTCCATTATAAAGCTTACAAACTTAATTCTATGAAATTTATAATCTACCCACTCCTATTACAATGTTTTGGTGTGGAAGAAAACACATATTTGAGGATTTGTTGGACCCACAAATCAAAGTAAGAGAGAGCTTATAAATGAGTCACTCTGTCCGTCAGTTGTTCAGGCACCGGTCAGTCAGTGGTTAGTGTGTCCTCATCATAATCTCTTTTGTAAACATTCTAAAAACCAAACTAAAAGAATAGAAATTATTTGATGTTTAAACACATTTTCATGTTTTATGTCATATTCTTAGATGACATAGTGATGGTTCCATCTACATTGTTTACCACATTCTTTCTTTGAACATCTCTTCAATTTATATTATGTCTTCTGTATGCTTGCAAATGTGGGTTTCAATCACTGTCACAAATATATTTTCAGAGTGAGAAGAATGAAGAGAGCAAGAACGAGGTGGGTGGGGAAGCAAAGACGTCGTCATCGTCATCCAGCTCGGATAAAACAAAAGTGACGCCTCCTCCAACTAAACGCTCCAGGTACGCTGTATGATTGTGTAGAAAGCACTGCGTTTGTGGGGTGTCCATAAATGTGTATGGGGCTCAAAGAAGGTGTGACACCTGACTTCATTGCATACCATGACTTAAACATGAACAGCTTCAATAAAACCGAGGCTGCTGTTTTCTCGTGCAGGCTATGCTTCCTGAGGGCTTTCCCTTTCATCAGTTTAATTGATACATCTACATTGTTTACAACATTTATTCTTTGAACATCTCTTCAATTTATATTATGATACCTAAATGGTTTTAGATTTGTTTTTGTATTGTGTAATAGTCTTATTGTATTATTGTATAAGACCTAGCAAAAATGCACAATATTAATAAAATTTAAAAGAATAATATTCAGCCATTGCCATCATTTTATTTTCTTACGAAAGTTTAAGAATTGAACAGGGGGGGGGGGCTGAAAAAAATTCTGAATTCAAGTTGAACCTGTTTATGTTGCATGTAACAATTGAATTAATGGTAGACATTCAATTATTAGTGAGAACTTACAAAGTTGTTTTATAATTATATTCTTCTTGCAGGAAAACAGAGGACACGTGAGTTACCTCCCTATATTTGTTTACCTCTCTTTGAGTAAAATAACTATGTCCCTTATTTGTTAAATCAAGATGGTTAACACTAGATAGTCTTTTATGGAAATACACATTTAAACAGAAAAAGAACACTGTAAATATGAATTTTAAACTGATTTTTTCACCTACCTTTAATTTTTTTTTTACACAAAAACAATGCATTCGTTAGTTATGGTGTAAGAAATATTTTATCATACAAGTTACCAGAACTATTGTTTCCTATTTTCATCATGAACATCCCTTTAATTTATATTTGTATTATGAGCTAAAAAGGTGTAAATCATCTTGATATTTGGTCTGTTATTGTTTGTTGTCTCTGAATGACATGACACACGTGATATGTATTGTCACATTTTACTTCATTTTCTTTTCCTCTTTACTTGTACGTTTGCCTTTTGTATCTAGAACTTTTTCCTTTACATTTTCTGTTGCTGTTGATATTTTCTTGCTTTCACTATTTTGTTATTTTCCTAGCACTTTCTGCTGTTTTACCACTCTGTGCTTCAAAATGCTTTGTGTTTCTTTTATAAGAAAGCTTTTTTGCGAAGCTTCTACTAGTATATAATTGTTGCCATGCTGCTACAAACTGCGCTTTCTTATGTTTTGTTTGAGTTGATTTATTCAGCTAATATTCAGCTTCTTCAATTTTTAGTTCTTTTTGTGTCAGCCATGAACAATGTAGTTATAAACTTTAATGTTCTTTTTATTGTAACAACTACATTTTTAAATTTGTATAAATTAATATTCATTGAAAAGTCAGCGTATGATTGTGTCAACATGTGAAGGGTTGCTTACACCCCTTTTGTTTCTGTAACAATGTTTATATACAGTATATGACTTATATGTACACTAGATTTGTAATAATTTGGGCCAGATTTATGCCCATTGTACACCACATGAACACTCTCTTTACAAAGCCTTATTTATCGATATAATTTACATTGAATTTTCTTAAAGATTATAAGGAAATGAATTATATCAAGCATATAATTTAGTAATGTTTGTCACTCATTTTAACAGCCAATGATTATGTCCTATTTGGATGTTAAAAAATGGATGTGTATTCAATTTGTTAACTTTAGCTCTTGCTCATATTAAGTCATATTTTGATGTCATAATATTGATTTAATTGGTTGTTGATTTGGTTAGGGATGTTTTCAGCATTGATAAGGTCATATTACGGCAGTCAGTTAGTCTACTCACATGTGTTCTGGGTCAACACTGATTAGGTCATATCAGGGCAGTTAGTCTACTCACATGTTTCTTGGGTCAACACTGACTAGGTCATATCAGGGCAGTCAGTTAATCTACTGTTATGTGTCCTGGGTCAGCACTGATTAGGTCATTTCACGGCAGTTAGTCTACTCACATGTTTCCTGGGATTGTAGCAGAGTTACATGTAACCAGTATAGAATGCACACTCTAGCATCGGTAACTGACAACTGCCCTACTTGAGTCCGAGGTAGTGGGATAAAGGCCGTATAATTAATGTATCGACAAAACGTTTAAAATGACCTCCTTTGCATCCAGAAGCATGTAACGTCAAACATTGCATGTATGTGTATACAGCAATACACTAAAGATTCAGTCTTCTGATTGGCCGAAATGGCAGTGTGCGTTATGATGTCACGACATTAACTGCATTTTGTCGGAATTAGATCTAATGACAATTTGGATGGTCTGACAAACGGTTTGTCGATACGTTAATTTATGTCAAGGGTTTTATTACATCTGAGACTTGCAAACTTTCTCCATAATGATTGATTGAGACCAAGCTCTACGTCTCAGTTGTCCCTCACAGCTGGCTCATGTGAGGAATGCAGTAAACGAACATGTTTATATAATGCGTATAACAACCCCATGTACATCTTGTGTTTGAAGCTTGGGAACCTTCCTGAATTTGGTTGAAAAAATAAGTGAAAGGTTCGACAATTTTTCTTATCTTACTTTCAGTTCTGTTTCATGTCATTTATTTTCGTATCATTTTCATGAACATTTGGCAGGAATCATCAACTTCAAAACACACACTTTCTGAGCTATTGAGTTGTAAATTTCTTATTTTGTGTATTTATTACAATTTTAACAAAAAGGTTTCTAAAAAGTTAAAACAAGAAAATAGAGTATAAAACTGTTAAAATCAGATCTTAGTATGCGAAAATGTATGATTTGACATAAATGTATTTTTACATGTTGCATTCAGTTCTTTAATTCTGTTGCATCCTCCCATTTAACTTATCTTCCCTTACACAACCCCTATCACATGATTTATAATAGCAGAATCTATGTTTTAAAATCATCTGAAATATATTTTAATTTTATTCAGGTTATAATAAAAGACTACCTTGTATTTTGATTTTTCATTGTCATATAGAAATTTAATTAAGGGATAAATTTTCTAAAATGATACCTTCAGTGTGACATTTAATGGTTTGTAGAGATAAAAATATGTAAACATATCATCAACATTTTTAAGTGCCAAATATGAGTTAAAATACAAATGGCCCCATGACAATGACATTTTCCAAGTACAGTTATTGAACTAAAATACAAACAACCCTCTTTGGCCCTATTTTATGAATATGACCTTTGATCTAGTTTAAAATGACCCTGACCTTTTTTTTTTAGCGTCCGAGATGAGGGCCTCGATGATGAGGCTGACGATGGGTAAGCATTGTTACTATGGAAACCAAATTTAGCATTGTAACTATGGAAATCAAATTCATCATTGTTTCTGTGCAAACCAAAATCTGGCATTGCTACAAGGGTAACAAAACACAGCATTGCTACTATGGAAGCTTAAACAGGCATTGTTACCATGAAAACTAAATATAGCATTGTTATTATGGATTAAAAACCTGCTTTTGTTACTATGAAAACCAATTCTAGCATTGTTCTTTGGAAACAAAAACTAGAATCGTTACTAAGGAAACCAAAAATCATATTGTTACTAGGGAAACCAAATTTAGCATTGTGTGGATATTAAATTGAACATTGTTACTTTGGAAAGTTAACCAAATTTATACATAGTTTATATGATTTATAGTTTTGTAGTTAAAAAAATATTTTAAATGGGTTAGCTAAGTTTGTACCCCTAGCTTACTGAGGTCAAGGAAATGTGTTTAACTTTTTTGATTGGAATGCTGCTACACTGCATGTAGCTTTAAAATTAATGGCTGAAAGCTTTTTTGATCAATGGCTTTTTATTGGCTGACAAAAATCTTCAAGTATTGGCTGTATGCTATCTGAGAACAATGTTTATAGTATAGGCTGTGTTGACATACCTTGTTGCTGTTTCCTAGCAATTTATTTCACTGGATGTAAAACTTAAAGCCATGTTCACACCTGGTTGTGCCATGGAAAAAATAAGCCAAGTTATACAAAATGTTTTTGCATTTACCATTATTTATTTGAATGGTATTTCTTAATTGGATGGTGTTTGGTTTTGAACCTTAAACTATGTGTGAATGAGGCCTCTATTGAAATATGCTTTTATGTTTTTACACATATTTAATTGCTTATAAGGGTGTATTAAAATAAAACATATTGCCTTTCTTTCCAGAGGATGATGTATTCAGTTGTTTCGTAAATTAAGATGATCAATTGAGAATTGATTCTAAGTAATACCCAATTTATAATATTAAAAAGATCGTGATGGCAGATTAAAATATGAACCAGGCACATGCATGTTTTATCATACACATCAGTTTATAAAATTTCATATACTTACTATACTGTAATCAGTATATTTGTAACTTTACACAGTAAACTCCGCTTATAACGAACTCCTCGGGACCATGAGAAATAGTTCCTTATATCCGGAGTTCGTTATAACCGTATAGCGAACTAGTTCCTTATAGGCGAAGGTTATATAACGAACTAACCTTTATAACAAACTTTGTTTCCGAACACTAGGTAATCCGAAATTAGTGCAAGTTAATGAACTGCAAATATTTGTTGTTTACATCAAATAAAATGTAAAACGGTCTTCATTGATTTTTGAAAGTTAAGTAACTGTCAAAACTAGAATCCAATTTTAATTGTTAAGCTACGAACGCAGCGTTTGTTTATTGCTTTAACGCGAGGTCGTCGGCCTTCTTCTGAAGAATTATCCCATTAAGAGGGATGTTGCTTTGTCTCGCTGCATTAAACCACTGGAACAACGCTTCATCGACGTTTTCTTGGTTACCGGAACTTTTTTCGAACTCATTTATTATTTCGTAGTTTGTCTCAAGAGTTAACGCTTTTCGTTTTCTTTCATTCTACTTTCAAGTTAGACACTATAAAAGACATCAACTATTTTCTCGCTTAAATACGCTGGCTAACGTGTTTTGAATTGTATTGTGTTGATCTGAATTCGCCTTCATTTGTCAATATATTTGTGACAATATAACGGTCATTATGGACATAAAGAAAAGTATGTATAATGGTGATCACTTCTCTAGTGGTGCGAATATGTCATGATATTAAAGAACACTGTATTAACAATTATTTTAATTCACATGTTTGAAAACAGTTCGTCTTTAAACAGCTCTTATCAAAACATTTAACGATGACTCGCCAATAACACACCAATTATCTCGTTAAAAAAACAATAGACGATCTTTAGACGGTCTGTAACAACATTGACGCGGTGATCCTCAATTATCGGGTAATCAAGCGGCGAGGTGCGAACTTGACCAAAAGTGGGTTCCCACTAAGCAGACGATTTTGCATTGATTTATAAGCATTGGGACCGGAAAATGAGTTCGTTCAAAGCGATAGTTCCGTATAACCGGATCCGCTATATCCATATTTTTTTACATATAATAAAGAAGGGTAAAGATCGGGGAATGAAAATCAGTTCCTTATAACCGATAGTTCTTTATAAGCGGAGCCGTTATAAGCGGAGTTTACTGTACATGTGTTTTGATAAAAGCCTGAATACATGATTTACCCTACTGTTTCAGTTCTGGTGACGAAGATGAAAGTCCTGAGGCTAAGGCAGAGAGGGAACGACTGCGAAGACAGGCCAACAATGCCAGAGAAAGGTTAGTGGCTTTTTTGCTATCCTCTTTAAAGGCAGTGTATTCATAGCATTATGTTTACGGTAAAATGTTATTATAAGAAACTCATGGGGACCATACAAATAGTGTTTCTTATATACAGAGTTCCTTATAAACATATAGTGAAATACAAAAACGTAGTTCCTTGGTAAAGATTGGGAAATGTAAATCAGTTTCTATATTTTTATATCGTGTCAGGGTACGAGTGCGGGACATAAATGAAGCATTCAAGGAGCTCGGATCGATGGTGACAATGCATTGTGGAACGACCCAGCCGCTTACAAAACTCATGGTGCTGCAGCAAGCTGTTAATGTTATAACGACCCTCGAGTCGCAAGTCAGAGGTAAGCATTTTAATGTAATAACAACCTTTGAATCTTAAGTCCTTATAACAGTCTTCAGAAATTCTAGTTATAGGTAAGCAGCTTACTTCTACAACACAAGAGAACTACTGTTACGAAATGTTAATGTTTGGTTTGGGAAACATGAGGATTAACCTAATGATGCTGTTTATATAATCCATATTATCCAGATCATAAGCAAAAATTAGTTCTACTGATCTATTGTTTTTACTGATGAACAGCTTCAATAAAACCGAGGCTGCTTTTTTCCCATGCAGGCTATGCTTTCTGAGGGCTGTCCCTTTCATCAGTTTAATTTAACCTGACTTTAATGTTGTGTACATATTTTCTTAAATCTAACTTTGTTGGAAAAGTTGCACATATACTTAATGTTTTTACATGATACTTTTATTATATACCTGATTTTAATGTTTTGTACATATATTCTCAATCCTAAACCTATTATCTTTTGTTTTTAACCTCACATGTACATGATACTAATGTTTTTAGAAGATTCTAATGCTATATACCTGATCTATATGCCTTTAACCTGATCCTATTGTTATCCTGATTCTGCCTATTCTTTTGTTATTAACCTGATGGTATTGTTGTCATCAGAGAGGAACCTGAATCCTAAAGCAGCTTGTATTCTATTGTTATTGACTTAATGGTATTGTTGTCATCAGAGAGGAACCTGAATCCGAAAGCAGCTTGTCTGAAGAGGAGGGAGGAAGAGAAGGCGGATGATATGCCCGGTCGACCTATGAACGTCAACGCTGAAGATCTGCAGCAGTCTAATATGGGACCTAAGGTAGGTTTAAATGCATAAATGGAGAGCTTAATGCAAAACTATTGTCACTTGCTATGTAATAGTTTGCTCCAAATGTGTGCAGCATATTTTGTTTTTGTTCACTCATAACATTACTATGGACTATCTTATAATTGCATATGGTTTAGAAAATAAGAAAACTATATTTATTTGATCTTTCATTGCAGTAAAATATATTTATTTGATCATTCTTTGCTGTGAAATGTATTTACTTGATATTTTATTGCAGTTAAATATATTAATGCTATCTTTCATTGCAGTGTCCACCAGATGGTGGAAAGCCATGGTGGTAGCAGTAACCATGGCATCAGAATGTAGAAGAAAGGAAATGGAACCTCGAGGCAAAATGACTGCAAGAAAAATGATGCACATGAAGGGCTTTTCACTTGTACGAATATCATTGGTGGAAGCAGTAGGCATATGGCATGGACAAACGTAAATGTCATGGTCTGGACTGATCTCTTGCGTGTGTTGATTCCATTATTGTAAAAACTGAATCAACAGTGGAGATATACAGTTAGGATTTTAAAGACAGGGTTAAGGAACACTAATGTGCTCTTATGTTGCCCCTAAAACAACAAGATGTTACAGTGCATTATAAACAAGTTGAACATATTTGGAATGGTCAAACTAGTACAATATTTTAAAATAAGTTGTGACATTATTTACATGATTAAAACTGGACAAGTCATATACTCTTCTACAAGTTGGAGAAATTAAATGTTTAAGACAATTTGATCTCTGACAATACACTAGCCAAAAAGGTGAAAACACATAATACAGGGTCTTTGCAAAACCTTTTGGTTGTGTTTGAATATGAATAGAGGAACGTTTATAGGAATGCGAAAGCGGCATTATGCAACGTTTTTGCAAGAGCATTGCAGACATAGACTTGCACGTCTTTGTTCAGTTGAAATATCCTGGGGTATGATTATAGTGAATGGTTAAATACAGTATAGGATACTTGTTAAACCTGTGGATCAAGGTTGTAGGAGTTTTCATTGAAAAGGGTTTAGGAAAGACAGCATTGCAGTTAATTGACCGGCAATAGTAGTCGTTAAAGGAGAATGAAAGTGTGCTAATTTTGTCATAGCACTTGAATGATTAGTGCATAAAGCGCCCTTACTATGCTAAAACTTTGTAAAGGGAAGTAATTAGATACTTGAGGAGGTAATTGTGTATGAGACTAGCAAGGGAGGTAATTCTGTTTAACATTTGCAGGAACAGTGATAAGTGCATATTAGTGAGATGTGCATATATTTACACCCATGTCAATGGGTGCAGGCTTGGAAGTTGGATATATTAATATGCGGAGCCAAAATTTGTAATTCTGTATGTGTAGAAATTGTATAATGCAATTCATTTATCTGTATGTTCTATATGATTATGTACAGACTTGCACATTTTTATACTTGACACTATGGATGTGAGGTTTGGATTTCCCATCTAATATTCATGTGTTAGAAAGCATTCACATGTCTGTTATGTTTTACTCGTATACATTGTATTGTTCATCTCAATCGAGTGCTGTAATGTTCTTCCAAGTGTTTTTATAATTATTTATTTCACACAAAGTAGTTGCTGACTAATATTAAAGACATTCTAAAAGTATTAGATTCAATTATGAAACTGTATTAATCGTGCCATGCATTAACATTTATATTCAAAATTAAGTTGTCTGCCTTTATTGTTAGTATGTTGCTTCAACAGTTTTAGTTTATGGTAATGGAATATAAAACTTCAACTTTAAATACTGTTTGGTATTATTCACTGGGTTTCGTTCCAGTGTTGCATATATAACAATGATAAATAATGAAATACAAAGTGTGAAGCATCTTTAAGCATCATAACATCATCTCTTTCAAACATTGATCATCTATACATAGTAGCATTACATTATTCTTGAATACTTACATTATCTCATGTTATATATATTAACATAAAATCATTTGTATATAGTGAGTCACAATTTTATGAGTCTGTCTTTTAAAAGTATATAATGTTTGAGTGTTCTCTTAATCTGTGTATGGTAATGTGAAAATATGAGTACATTTGTACATAGGTATTACAAACAGGCAGAAGAAAAATATGTTTACATTCCTATCCTAGTCCCTTTTTCACTAAACCAAATACAAAAATAGCAATCATGGAATATGTGGCAACAATACGGAATTGGTCTGAATTTGTGCGTAATTTGTACTTGTTTTCTGTGTTAATTGTTTTTAAGGATTACGAATTGATAATGGTGTTGTCAGCTCAAAAATGTAAAAGTTGGAATAACAAGCAGCGGATTTGGTTTATACACATGTATGTTAACATTTTATCCATGTAGACTAAAACACACCGGTATTTTTATGCATTTGTATTTAAAATTGTAAAGTGAGGTCATTTTTCCTTTTTTAACCATTTTTACATTTCCTTAATATGATTAAAAATCAAACTGTTTAATCTTGTTTAAAAATAAAAAGGTAAATATTTGCCTGGTGATTCATCTTAGTTTTATTGGTCTTCTGTTTTGCTGCAAATGTGTGTTTTATTCATAGTTCGTAATCCTTAAGGCCCAAATAAAACTTGTAAAAAGAAACTATGGTGATATGTTGATTCATATTTTTCTGCTGCCTGATAATACTTTATGTTAAAAGGCTTATTTGAGTGAATGTTTGAATGTACATTTTCTGAATCCTTATTACGGTTTTTTCCACCATACAGAACTTTTAAGAACCAAACTCGGCACATCTGTGCACTATGCGTGAATACTAGTGCACTGAAGTCTAAGCAGTGCACTACGTCTAGTGTAAGTGCAATGCACGTATAATGGATAGAAATTATATGCAGTCACAGTTTGTCTCTTATTAAAATACCTGTTTATTCATTTATTGGAATGCATGTTTGGTTTGAGGAAACCTTTGGTGGTTTATTTGTGACATGTTCATTGAAAGGGACTGACCATTGCGTTTTGTATGTTATGTGCTATAATAATTTAAATATCCACTACACGTGGTCAATTGGTTGTATTTTTATTTCCTTGTGTATGTAAATATAATGTTCATTATAGCCACAAAGTCACAGTAGTTTAGTTCTTTTGCAGACAATAAATTCACTTAACCATTTATGTAGATGAACAAAGTTGCAGCAACAATTTTACGAATTTAAGTTGTCTTCTTTTTCATAAAAAGCTTGTTACATGTAATGTGTACCAAAAAAAACTCCTTATGAGTTTAATATTTGTCAGAACGTCCTAAATTTGATGTTTTTGCCTATGATTGAATTATAAAACAATTTGTATCAAGATTACAAACAGCATGTATTTCTAAAAGGTAATTGAACAATGTTCTGTTTCAATGTTTTAAAGAGCAGACTTAAAATACACAATTTGATTTGAAATATTGATTTTGATCCTGTTTGATATTTCAGTGCCTTTAAAAATAGCCATTTAAATAAAACACTAATTATAGAAAGACTGCAATAATTATAAAACATTTTCAGTAGTTGCGTCTTCAAACACCAGTTTTTGTCATATTGTTTATAAACGCTTACTGATTTGTAGATTTTTTTAAAGTTCAAGATTCCATCATGCTCAGACTTTAAAACATTGTCAAGAACCTATGTTATAGACAAGCATCACTTACATATTTTATGCCAAAATTAATATAAATCAATATATGATATTTTTCACCAGATTCTATTCCTTGTTTTGTATAGGTTTGATATAATTGATTGAGCCGTACACGATATAGGATTCATGAGTTGGTCTACCTGCCGTGATTAGTTCGTATTTTATGTTTAGTAGATATAACATAATGTTTCTGGCATGTAACGATTCGATGAAATAAATTGCTTGAATATACTATATGGTTTTGTTTATTTGCGTTTTAGGGTGTATAATTATGCCAAGTTCTCCTATATAATTCATTGTTACATTCTTGACACCAGGGATATAGATTGAGAAACTTTAGTTGAGGGCCGCTACATGTATAATTGTGGCGCTATATACCAAAAAATGACAGACGCTGGTCCTTGCTGCTTTACACACTATTTGGTTAAAATTGTATTTCATCACAACCTTTTCCTCGTCCCTTGACTGTCTGATGCAATACACCACATACATTTGAGCAATTTTAGGAAGGCAGCATACAGGTATGATTCCTGTGAAGTTTCATTTTATTTGGCAAAGCGATTACAAAAGCTCACATTGAGCATGTTGTGCTTAGGTCACTGAGCTACACAAGAAGTCTCAAGCACCGAATGTGTTCAGCTTTTGATAAAAAAAACTTGGCAGCAAAGTTTAGAGAAAATAAAATATGGTGAAGTTACTTTTAAAAGGAAACTTATATCTTTTGCTTTTTTGCGGCTCTTAAACGTCACCCCGATTACATTGATTAGTAGTGCAACATAGCGTTAATTTAAAACAATCTTTAATTTCTTATATGTTAAGTTCTATTTATTGTCCCGCTCATTCAAGCTTTAACTAATGGTAGTTTTCAACAATAAGACTTCCGAACGCATTGTTACAATGGCATATGTTGTTATACCATGATAACTTATGTCAGTGTGCCATATACGTTGGCCGTATCCCATAATGGCAGTCAAACAAGTGAACACAAACAGGAGAAAAGAAAACTATTTATTTATCAAGCAAAAACATATATACAAAAATTAGACGCAATCACTATGTTTACCATTCAACAAATATGTAATTATATGTGTAAACTTTACACTCGGTAAGAAATATTAAACTGGATGCATGTATAACTGATGGCATCAAGGAAACGAAGATGCAGGTAACTTTATAAATGTTTTGCTCATAGATTGTATAACTCCAGTCAAACACAAATGCAAAAACCTCCAACTTGGCAGTTGCAACAAATGCTGGTTAAGTATCACAACTGAAGTATCGAAAACAAACAGCGCAGACCTATATTTCAAGCAGCTTGATACATGTTTACCTAGAATAGATATGGCATCCCAATGCATTATAATTACACTTTCTCTAAACACACAAGGCATTGTGTAGTATCACATCATCACCATCACGCTGTTTATAGTCATACTGGTCAGTACTATTGTCAATTTTGCTCGGAGAACATATTCAGTTTATCACAACAAGCACGTCTCTGTCCTTGCTGACAGCGACAGCATTCGGTAAAGCCATACCGGTTGCTACAGTCTGTATGATTTATACACGGATGTTATACTTGTCAATCAGTTGTCGATGGTGTACTGTGCCAGGCCCGAAAGGTGAGAAGCGAAATTGTATGACTGTTGACGAGAACTTGGAGCTGATACACGTGCGTATTATAGCCGAAACGTTGTACGAATGAACGCGAGCGAGATAGAGTATTATCCCGCTGCTGGTTCGGTGGTATTGGCGAAAGAAACTTGTGAACAGAAACTTTGTGTGTGCGCGCCGCCATGACGGTTTTGACTATACGACTGGTACACGGGAATTGAGGATAGAGAGTTGTAATTATAGGTGTACAGCAAAAGCCGTCTACCCACTAGGATATAATCTCTAAAAAATATTTTTTGGAACGTCGTTAATAGATGGTGTCGGTGTGCAGCATTTGTATGGGGGTAAGTCATATTTCGAGCCGTCATTGTTGCATACTAGTTGAGGTTTGCAGCTTTGTCCTGCATCGTGCTTGCGAGTATGTGGTTTTCATTTAGAGTTTTTATTAAGCAATCGGGATCCTTCGGCGATTTCTTCGGTTATTTTCCGAAAGGACGGAAATGGCCGAGTTGTTACGATTGGAATGGTGTGCGCAAAGAGAGTAAGAGTGCGCCAATGTGTGCGGTGTCAGTTATCTGCCCTTGGTTGACGATTAGACGTATATACATGCTTAATACATATTTATATGTATATGGCAAGATGACCACTAGTATAGATATTGGGGGCAATTGAGTACACGGACTCATTATTTAACACAATTTGTTCTGATTATAGGGCATTGTATTGGTTGTGCGCACTTTCTTTTCGTGAATAAGTTTAACGAGGCCGTACTTGCATGATTAACTATTCAGTGTGCGGTAAAAAGAGTTTCTTTACAATAACAATTTATAACACCAAAATGCACGTATTAATGAAACGAATGAAAGTGCACTGGTCATAAGGTACGTGTTTTCGACAATCGCAAGCATTCGAGTGTGCCTCTGGCAGGCTAGGAGATATTTTGGTTTAAGGTTAGGGTTACGCTAGGGTCGTGGTTATTTTCCTAACGCAGTGCGAACAAGCTCAATGTGTGGGCTTTTTGTTGAGCCGGGATACACTATATTCAAACGATGTGCATTTTTCTGGCATGTGAACGCCATAGGCGACCTAGACGCTCATATGTATATTGTAAAGTACACCAGCTACACTCAAATATAAATAGCTCGGGATTGCACGAGCCGATTGGGCTCATCAAGGGCTTGTTAAAATTGCAAAGATGTGCAGCAAGCGGCAAAATCACCAATATGGACCTCTGACCAGAAATGAGTGTCTTAGAACTTTTTCGGCCCTGGGCAGTTGAACTGAGTGCAAAGTGTAAAGTGTGAGGGCGGGTTTTCTATAAAATGAACACGCCTTGGCCGATTTTAACAATTGAGGGCTCGTTGGATTCCTCTTGACAAGGCGCATAGGATAGACTGCACGGCAAGTGGACTGAAACCGGAAGTGACGTAAATGGACCCATAAAACCGTCTGATAAGCCCGTTTTTCGGTTCTAGTGTCGCCACTCTAAACTGGGTATATGTGATAAAGGCATTTTAGTGCGTGAAATAACTAGAGATTTCAGATGATGTGCGTTTTGTTAGCACAAGGTTGTTAGATATTTCAACTCAAGGGTGTCTGAACTTAAGAAATACAACGAAATCAAAACATTTCTTGTTCATAATCGAGGTAACCGAGCCAACAATGCCACAAACTATCAAGTTTTAGGCTAGCCTTCATGTCTCTGAGTCGTTTGATGCCAATAAATGCTTTCACATACGAAATGAAGTGAGATTACTTAATATCTGGCCGTTCACTGTCCATCATCCAAACCACGTGTTGCGAGAAAATCAGTGTTGACTGCTGCCAGCGTGAAGAAGTATTGGACCGTTATGGAATCTTTAATTTCGTTTTTTCTCGATAATATACTGTTTTTTTCCGGCTTATTGATGCACATCGATGCATACTCTGTAAAAGCGGATCAATTACGGTAAGACTGCAGGACTGACGTAGGTTTTAAAAAGTGTTTTTTACTTTTGGAATTTTTGAAAAGTTATGTTCATATTTCGGATGTCTCGTTGTACGGATGCGCAAACATTTTGCCGTCTTGTATTTGCATAGTGAACGATCACATTAAATTGATGATTTGTTTTGTTATAATAATCGAAAACATTGCAATTTTCAAAGTGAATTTTTCACTTTTTTCAAAATCCTGACCCCTCATTTTCTTTCCAAGCTATCAGCTAATAATGTCATATCTAGCAGTCCAAATGGTTACATAGTGTGTAACTATCATTAACTGGTCTTCTCTTGCACCAGAGAT
>Ga0224510_10001049_pt1 | contig 18924 bp, 16 predicted proteins | sample SF_May12_sed_USG_FD_170161 | JGI IMG/M metagenome (GOLD analysis project Ga0224510, IMG submission 170161) | Sediment microbial communities from San Francisco Bay, California, United States - SF_May12_sed_USGS_4_1 | ecosystem: Environmental > Aquatic > Marine > Sediment | place: USA: California... | reverse complement strand
ACGAACACGCGACCGTTCGCGTCGAGCCGGCTGTCCATCACCAAAGGGTCGCCGAACTGCTGGACGATGGGCCACACGGTGGTCTCGAGCTCGACGCCCAGCGCGGTGAAGAGGTTGTCCATCTGGCCGTGGAGGGTCGGTTGCCCATTGACGGCCGACGCCGTGTCCTCGAGGATCACCACGTGGTCGCCGACGAAGACGGCGCGCCCCCCGATGTTCGTGAAGGTGTTGCAGAGGTTCGGCTGTCCCAGTGCGGCGATCCGCACCGGGAGGACCGCGCCGGGCGCGGGCGTGTCGAGATGCGCGCCCGCGGGCGCCTGGCGGAGCGCCGCCGGCGGGCGGGCGGACGCGAGGAGCGCACGATTGGCCTCCATCACGCGTGCGTGTGCCTCGAGAGAGCGGCGCGCGGCTCCCCGGTCGCGCGACGGATCGAAGGGGGGCTCCGCACGCCGCGGCGCCTCCGTGCGCAGGGCGCCGGAAGGCGGCGCCATCTGCGTCGCGGCCGACCCGCCGGTCATCACGCCGCTCACCGTGAGTGCCACGTCGCCGGAGCCGACGGCACGCGTGGCGTTCTGCACGGTGAGCAGGTACCGCCCGCCCTCGGGCGCGAACTCGTTGCACCGCGCATCGGCGAGGGTGGCGAACACGAGCGACTGTCCCACCGCGAGCGACCGCTGCGCAGCGACCTGGAGCGTGACCGGCGCGACGCCGATCCCGGTGCTCGTGGTCACCTGGACGGCCACCGTGCGCGTGGGCTCGCAGGCGAACGCGGCGGCGGCGGGAAGCGCGAGGAAGAGCTGGGTGGACGTCGCAGAGGTGACCGCCACCGGCACGCCGTCCAGGAGCACGGAGTTGGCGGCGGGTGTGGGCCCGAACCCCGTGCCCGCGAGTGCCACGACCTGTCCGGGCGCGACGAACCCGGGTGACACCTGGGTGATCGCGGGGCCGCCCGGCGTCACCGTCGCACCGACCTCCACCACGGCAGTCGCCGCGAACGACTCCGCCCGCGCGGTGACGCGCGCCGTACCGACCGCCTGCGCACTCACCTCGCCGTTGCTGCTCACCGCGGCGATCCGCCCGGCGCTCGACTCCCACGTGCGCGGCACGCCTAGGATCTCGATGCCCGCCGCGTCGCGCGCGGTGGCGTGGAGCGCACGTCCGCCGGCCGGCAGCAGCAGCCGCACGGTGTCCGCGTCGAGCGTGAGCGAGGCCACCGGCGGGTTCACGAGCGAGAGGGAGATCTCCGCCGACACGTTTCCGACGGAGGCCCGCGCGATGCCGGTGCCCGGCGCCAGGGCGAACAGGAGGCCCTCGGCGCTCACGGCGAGCGTGGCCGGCGTCAGCGACCGCCAGAGGACCGGGCGACCCTCGACCACCTGCCCCTTCGCATCGAAGGGTGTCGCGGTCGCCTGCACCACGAAGCCGGGCCGCAGCGTGTCCGACGGCACCGCGAGCTCAAGCCGTCGCACCCCGCCGGCACCCGCGGGCCCATCCCCCGTGCACGCGAGCGTCGTTCCGACGAGCGCCGCCACGGCCACCCGACGGATGCGGCCCTGCATTGCGGTGAGGAAGGCACGCATGCCCCCTATTGTACACCCCATCCGTCGCGCTTGGCGACCGCGAGCCACGGGCTGGTACATTCCGGATGTGACCCAACGCACTGGAGCGCCGCCGGACCGCCCGATGGACGGCCCGACCGTCGGTCCGCGGCCCCTCGCCGCCCGGATGCGCGAATGGTGTGCGGGCCGCTGGTGGTGGTGGCGGGCGCCCATCTTCGCGTACCTCGCGTTCCAGGTGCTCCGTCCCCTGCGCGAGCAGGGCGAATGGACGCTGTTCTCCGGGATCATCTTCGGCGCGCACGAGTTCGGCCACCTCTTCTTCGCCTTCCTCGGCGAGTGGTGGGGCATCGCCGGCGGCAGCCTGATGCAGGTCCTCGTCCCGCTCGGCGCGGCCGCCGTGGTGATGCGGAGCAAGGACTGGTTCGGCCTGGCGATCTGCGGGCTCTTCCTCGCCACCGGCCTTGCCGAGCTCTCGTGGTACGTGGCCGACGCGCGCACGGAGATGCTCGACCTGGTGAGCTTCTCGGCGGAGGGGGCGATCCACGACTGGAACTACCTGCTCACGCGCGCGGGGCTCCTTCAGCAGGATCTCGCGATCGCGCGCGCGCTGCGGTTCGCCGCGTGGACGCTTCTGCTCGCCTCGACCCTGCTGGCCGCACGCCTCACGTGGTGGATGGCGACGGAGCGCGCGCCGGCGGACGCCGGCGCCTAGGCGAGCAGCCGGTCGAGCGCGCGCGCCGCGGTCTCGACCTCGTCCTCGGTGTTGAAGTAGTGCGGCGAGACCCTGAGGAGCGAGTCCACCCCCTTGCGATCGAGGTCGATGAGCGCGTCGCCGCGCGACTGTGCGCTGGTGTTGATGCCCTGGCCCCGGAGCGCGAGCATCAGGTCCCGGCCACTGCGCCCCTCGACGGCGAAGGTCGCGATGGCCGAGAGTTGCGCGCCTCGGTCGAGCGAGCGCACGCCGGGAAGCACCGAGATCCGTGCCCGCGCATGCGCCGCGAGCGCGTGGGCGCGCTGCGCCGCGCGCGGTACGCCGACCTCGAGGGCGTAGCGCGCCGCGGCGCCGAGCCCCATCACGAGCGCGTACGGGAACTCCCACTGCTCGAACCGGCGGGCGTCCGCGACGAGCGCGTAGGTGTCCGCCTCGGTCCAGCGTGCGCCGCGCATATCGAGCAGGAGTGGCGCGTCGCCGCGCGCGAGGGCCGCGTCGCTCGCCACGAGGAAGCCGATCCCGCGCGGTCCGCGCAGGAACTTGCGCGCCGTGGTTGTCAGGTAGTCGCACTGCAATGCGCCGACATCGATCGGCAGCTGGCCGACAGCCTGGCACGCATCAAGAAGGAATGGCACACCCGCTTCCCGGCAGTGCCGGCCGAGCTCCTCGGCCGGCTGGATCATCCCGCTGTTGGTCGGGATCCAGGTGACGGCGGCGAGCCGGGGCCGCTCGCGCGCGAGGAGTCCGGCGAAGGCGTCCACATCCACCCCACCTTCCGGCGCATCCGGCGCGCGCACCACGCGCACGCCCTGCCGCCTCGCGAGCGCGAGGTACATCAGCTGGTTCGAGACGTAGTCCGCGTTGGTGGTGAGGATCGCGTCGCCGGCGGCGAAGTCGAACGCGGAGAGCGCCTGCGCGAAGGCATGCGTGGCGCTCGTGACGATGGCGATGTTGCGCGGCCGTGCGCCGACGAGCGCGGCGATGGCGGCGTACACCTGCGCGACCTCGACGGCCGCGGCGTCCGCGGCCTCGTAGCCTCCCTCGAGCGACTCCCTCCCGAGGAAGCCCGTGATCGCGTCCTTCACGACCGCGGGCATGAGCGATGCACCGGCGTTGTTCAGGTGCACCCGCGCGGCGCAGCCGGGGGTCTCGGCGCGCCAGCGCGCGAGGTCCACCGCCTCGCTAGACTTCGCCACGTGTCGCTCGGCCGCGTGCGCTGTGGTTCAGCACCGACGGCGCGCGGCGGGATCCGCCAGCTCGAGCGTGGTGCGCGGAACACGTTCCATGAGGGGACCCGTTGTGAGGACGTCGGGGGCGCGCTTCGCAAGATACGGGTGGGGTGTCCTTGCCTTCAACCTGCTGGTGATCCTCTGGGGCGCGTACGTGCGCGCCTCGGGCTCGGGCGCCGGCTGCGGCGCGCACTGGCCGCTCTGCAACGGCGTGGTGATCCCGCGCGCGCCGACGACGGCCACGCTCATCGAACTCACGCACCGCGCCACGTCGGGCCTGGCGCTCGTCCTGGTGGTGGTCCTGGTGGTGCGGGCGCGCCGCCTCTTCGTCCGCGGCTCGCCGGCGCGCACGGCGGCGCACGTCGCGATGCTCCTGATGCTCACCGAGGCGCTCGTCGGCGCCGGGCTCGTCCTCTTCGAGATGGTGGCGCAGAACGAGAGCATCGCGCGCGCCTATTGGCTCGCGGCGCACTTGCTCAACACGTTCCTCCTGATCGGCACGCTCGCCGTCGTGCCGTGGTTCGCGGGCGGCCGCGCGGCCCCGCGCCTCGCGCGCGTCGGCCGCGAGGGGGGGCTCCTGCTCGCGCCGATCGCGATGCAGCTTCTGCACCTGCTCACCGCCGACCTGCTCTGGCTCTCGCTGGTGCTCCTTGCCGCTGCGACGCTCGCCGAGCCGGTGGCGGCTACTGCCCCAGCCCGGTCGGGTTGATCCGCATCGAGCCGGGGAGGGCGTCGAGCAGCGGCTTGAGGTCGGAGGCGCGCTCGAGGGAGGTCACGAAGGTGAGGCCGTCGAGCGTGACGACGAGCATCTTGTCCACGCCGTAGAGCACCACACTCCCCCGTCCGGAGTGCACTACGTTGCACTCGGCGTCCACGAAGTGCACCTGGCCGAAGGCGCCGTTGCCGTCGTCATCGAGGTCGCGCGCGCGGCGGAGGGAGGCCCAGGTGCCCACGTCGTCCCAGCCGAAGTCACCCTGCAGCACGAGGAGGCGCTCGGTGCGCTCGAGGAGCCCGCGCTCGAGCGACGTGGAGCGCACGAGCCCCACGAACATCGGCAGGTTGCCCGTGCGCAGCGCCTCGAGCCCGTCGCGCACCTCGACCGCGTGGAGCGCCAACTCCTCGAGGAACGTGCCGGCCGCTCCCACGACGATCCCGCCGTGCCAGAGCGCGCCGTCCTCGATGCGCGACTCGGCCTGCACCTCGCTCGGCTTCTCCATGAACCCGCGCGTCGCGGCCACGCCGCCGCGCTGGAGCGGAAGGTCGGCATCGAGCGGCGCGGCGGGCATCACGTAGCCGAAGCCCGTCTCCGGCCGCGACGGACGGATGCCGATGGAGACCATCGCCTTCTCACGCGCGGCGAAGGCCGCCGCGCGCCGCAGCGTGCGCCGGAACTCCTCCGGGAAATCGGCCGCGATGTCGGAGTGGATCGCGCAGGCCATCGCGCTCGGCCCCGCGCGGCGTGCGAGCTCCTGCATCCCCCACGCGAGCGCGGCCGCGGTGCCGAGCGGGTGCGGCTCGACGAGCACGTTCTCCTCGGGCACGTCGCGCGTGACCGAGCGGATGGCGGGCGCGATGTCACGGCTGGTGAGGATCAGCACGCGCTCGGGCGGGATCGCCGGTTGCAGCCGGCCGACGGCGTCCTCGATGAGCGTCTGCTCCGACACGAGCTTGAGCAGCGGCTTCGGCTGCGCCGGCGTGCTCAGCGGCCAGAAGCGCGAGCCGATGCCGCCGGCGAAGATGACGGCCCAGAGCGCGACGTCCGTCTCGGGCTCGCTCGTCGCGACCGGTTGTTCGGCGGGCAAGGTGCCAGCGGCGGCCCCGCTCGCGGAGCCGCCGGGAGTGAAACCGACGGGTTGTCTCATCACCTGCTAAGGTACGGGCGCAGCGTGATCATCGCCACCGCGCTGACGATGGTGAGCATCGCCACCGCGACGCGCAGGGTGAGTGGCTCGCCGGCGAACGTCCAGCCGAGCAGCACTGCGACGACGGGATTCACGAAGGCGTAGGTGCCGGCGAGGGCGGGCCGCACCTCGTGCAGCAGCCACTTGTAGGCGCTGAAGCCGACGATCGAACCGAAGGCGACGAGATAGACCATGCTGAGTACGCCTCTCGAGGTGAGGTGCGTCGCGGCGATCCCGTGCCACTCTCCGGTCCAGGCGCTCGCGATCAGCAGCGCGCCCCCGCCGGAGATCATCTCCATCCCCGAGCCAAGCAGGGGTCGCGGCAGAGGCGGGAGGTGCCGGGAGTAGAGCGAGCCGGCCGCCCACGCGATCGTGCTCGCGAGCAGCACGAACAGGCCCACCACGGAGAGCACGCCACCGGTGCTCCCCCACGGGGCCACCAGGAGCAGCACGCCGAAGAGTCCGAGCGCCACGCCCACGACCTCGAGCGCCAGTGGGCGCAGGCCGGCCCGGCCGATCCACCCGAACATCATCAGCCAGAGCGGCACCAGCGAAACGACGAGCGCGACGATGCCCGACGGCTCGGCTTGCTCGGACCAGGTGACCGCACCATTCCCGATCCCGAGCATCAGGAACCCGATGATGAGGGAGCGCCGCCAGTGTGCGGCGGTGGGGCGGGCGGCACCGCGCACTCGAAGCCAACCGTAGAGGAGCACCCCGGCCGTGAGGTTCCGCACGCCGGCGACGATGAACGGCGGGATCTCGGCGACGGCGAAGGCGATCGCGAGGTAGGTGGACCCCCAGATCAGCCAGGTCGCGGCGAAGGCGAGGAGGACCCGCGGGCGCATCGCGTCAAGCTAATGCGCGGAACGGCCGCGTTCCGCACTGCATATTGAGGGCATGCCCGCACCGCGTCCGCTCGCCCTGCTCCTCCCACTCACGCTCCTGGCCGCCGGCGCGGGCGAGGCGCGCGGTCAGCCGGGGCCGGTCGGCAGCTGTGCGCCGGCGCGCACGGCACTCGTGCTGAGCGGCGGCGGCGCGAAGGGGACGGCGCACCTCGGGTTGCTCGAGTCGCTCGACTCGCTGGGGATCGTGCCCGACCTCATCGTCGGCACCAGCATCGGTGCGGTGATCGGGGCCCTCTATGCCAGCGGCGAGAGCAGCGCCGAGATTGCCGCACGACTCCGCGCCCTGCCCATCTCGATCGCCATCACGCGATACGAGCCGGTGGTCTCGGCGTCGCTCGGCGGGCTCCGGCCGGTGGTCGTCTGGGAGCGCGGCGCGGGCGGGTGGGCGCTCCAGCCGGGCACGGCGCGCGAGAACCAGGTGAGCTCCCTCTTCTCGCGCCTGATGCTGCGGGCGAACCTCGCGGCGCGCGGCGACTTCGACTCGTTGCCGATCCCGTTCCGCGCGGTCGCCACCGACCTCGAGGATCGCTCCGTGGTGGTGCTCGCGCGAGGCGACCTCGCGCGCGCGGTGCGGGCCAGCTCCTCGCTGCCGCTGCTGCTCCGCCCGGTGACGATCGAGGGACGGACGCTGGTGGACGGGGCGCTCGCGTCGAACCGGCCCGTCGCGGTCGCCCGCGCGCTGGGAGCGGAGCGCGTGATCGTCTCGACGCTCGAGTCGCCGAAGCCCGAGCGCACCTCGTTCGACGACCCCCTCACCGTCACGAGCGCCCTCTTCGAGTATCTCTGGGTGCAGGACAGCTTCGCGCTTGGACCCGAGGACGTGCGCGTCGCGAACCCGACGCAGACGTTCGACCAGCTCGATTTCAGCCAGGCCGCGATGGACTCGCTGATGGTGATCGGACGCGGCGCTGCGCGGAGCGCGCTCGCTGGCGCCGCGTGCGTGCACACGCTCACGCCGCGCCGCCAGCACATCCCGCTTCCCACGACGGTGGGCCGCGCCCGCCTGGTCACGCCGGACGTGCCGGACCGCGACGCGCTCCTGAGCGTCATCTCCCTCGTGCCGGGGACGCCGGTCGACACCACGCGCATCGGGCTCGGCCTCGAGCGGGTCGCATCGGTGGAGCGGTACCGCGGCTTGTGGCTCAACCCGTCCGGCTCCGGACGGACCGCGAACTTCGACGTGACCGTGGAGCCCGCGCCGACGCGCAGCGTCGGCATCGGCGTGGCGTTCGACCACACGATGTCGGGGCGCATCTGGATCGGGGCGGTGGACCGCGCGCTCTTCGGGCGCGACATCGACGGCGTCGGGCTGCTCACCGCCGGCACGTATCGATCCGACGTCACGCTCGCCGCGCGCCGGAGCGCGCGCGTGGGGGAGCGCTACTTCCCCATCGGGGGCTCGGTGGAGCTCGCCTCGGAGAGCGTGCGGCTCTACCAGGGGAGCGGCGAACTGCCCCCGGCGACGACCGGCGAGTTCACCGGGCTCCTCGGGCTGCGTCCGCTGTTCGAACCCGGATGGACGCACGAGTTCGGCGGCGACTATCGCCTCTGGCATGAGCCGGGCCAACCGACGCGCGGCACCGCCGGCGTCCGATACGCGCTCCGGCTGAGGCGCCCCCTGGATCCCGATGCGATCGTGACGGCGGAGGTGATCGCGCTCAGCGCCTGGCACCGGGCGCGCCTCGACCTCTCCCGGACGTACAAGGCAGGCATGCTGGAGATCCGCCCTCGACTGCGCGCCGGCTGGGGAGAGGAACTCCCCATCCAGCAGACCTTCGCGCTCGGCGGGCTCAACGGCTTCGCTGGACTCCGGATGCACGAGCGGCGCGGATCACAGGAGGCCTACGCAGCGCTCCTCTTCCGGTGGCCCGTCCGGCGCCGGGTCCTGGCACGCATCGAGCCGATGGCCGGGGCGATCGGGAACGGGACGGGATTCCTCACGCGCCGCACGGGCGGGGACGGCGAGATCCTGCTCGGCGGCCGCGTCGGGTTCGAGGTGGAGACGCCGGTGGGCCCGATCCGCGTGGAGCAAGGCTTCAACAACCTCGGGCGTCGCGAGGCACTGATCCGCGTGGGTACCTGGTTCTGAGTGCGATGGGGCGGCGACACGCGAGCCGTGGACGCGCGGCGATGGTCGGCCTCCTCGCGATCGGGTGCCTCGGGGGCTGCGGCGGGCCTGGCGCGTCGCCCACGGTACGGCCGCCGACGCACGAGTATCGGATAGAACGGGGCACCATCGTGATGCCCGACTCCACCCCACTCGCCGTCACCTGGTGGATCCCCACGCCGCGCACGCCGGGCGAACGCTTCCCCGCCCTGCTCGAGATGCTGCCCTATCGCAAGGACGACAGCTTCTACGCGCGCGACTTCCCACTCTACGACTGGTTCGCGAGCCGCGGCTTCCTGCTCGCGAAGGTGGACGTGCGCGGCACGGGCGGATCGGGCGGGAGTCTCCCGGACCGCGAGTACTCGGAGGCCGAACTCGGCGACGCCGTATCCGTGATCGAGGCACTCGCCGCCGATCCGCGGAGCAACGGCCGCGTGGGGATGTGGGGCATCTCGTGGGGTGGGTTCAACGCGATCCAGGTGGCGCTCCGCGCGCCGCCGGCGCTCAAGGCGATCCTCGCGCTCCACGCCTCCGACGACCTCTTCCACGACGACGTGCGATACATCGACGGCGTGCTGCACGTGGACCGGTACGCCCTGCAGATCGACCACGAGAATGGACTGCCACGCACGCCGGATCACAGCATCGACTCGGCCTACTTCCACGATCGGTTCGAGGCCGAGCCGTGGATCCTCACCTACCTGCGCCACGACCAGGACGGCCCCTTCTGGCGCGCGAATGGCTGGCGCTTCCGCCGCGATGACCTCCGCGTGCCCACGTACCTGATCGGCGGGCTCCTCGACGGCTATCGCGACACGCCCATCCGCGCGCTCGATTCGGCACGTGCGGCGCCGCTCAAGGTGGAGATCGGTCCCTGGGTGCACGCGTGGCCGGACAACGGCACGCCGGGCCCCGTCTACGAATGGCGCGAGCGCGCCGCGCGGTGGTGGGACCAGTGGCTGAACGACCGCGACACGGGACTGATGGACGAGCCGCGACTGCTCGTGTTCCAGCGCACCGGCCAACCGCCGGACGCGAAGCTCGCGCAGACCGCGGGCCAGTGGCGATTCGAGGACTGGCCCGTGCGCGGCGCGCGGCGCGATACGCTCCCGCTGGGTGCGCACGCAGCCGACACGCTCCGCTACCTGCCGCGTGCGGGCGTGGCGGCGGGCGCATGGTGGGGCGAGCCGACCGGCGACATGTCGGCCGACGACGCCCTGGGCCTGCGCTACGACACGGCGATCGAGTCGGCGGCGCTCACGTTGCTGGGGATGCCTCGCGTGCGGCTCGTCGTGCGGCACGGCGCATCCTTGGCGCACTGGGCCGCCCGCCTCGAGGACGTGGGCCCCGACGGGCGCGTGGCACTCATCACCGGTGGCGCGATCAATGCGACGATGCGGAAGTCCACCGCAGCACCCGCGCGCCTCCGCGCCGGCGCGATCGACACGCTCGACTTCGACCTGCACTTCACCACATGGACCGTCGCACCCGGACACACGCTGAGACTCGCGGTGGCCAACGCGCAGTTCCCGATGCTCTGGCCCTCGCCCGCCCCGATGACGTCGGTGGTGCTGGCGCGTGATTCGCGTCTGATCCTGCCGGTGGTCCCTGCCGCATCGGCGTATCCGGCGCCGCGACTGCCGCGCCCCACGCCCAGGCCGTCACGCCGCGACGTGGAGTGGCTCTCCGACACCTCCGCCGGTCCCGTGACCGCGCGTGACGCGGGTAGTGGCGAGACCAGCGTGCGGTGGCTCTCGGCAAGTGCCTGGCGCATCGGCACCACGCGATACGACGATCGCGAGGAAGAGGCCTACCGGGTCGCGGATGGCGACCCGGCCGGCGCGTCGTTCGACGGTCTCGCGTCGCGCACGATCACGCGCGACGCGCGCGTGCTGCGACTGGAGACGCGCATCGAGATCCGCGGCGTGCCGGACGCGCTCGACGTCAGCGTCACGCGCACGCTCAGCCGCGACGGCGTCGTGCTGCGGGAGCGGACCTGGCGGGACCGGGTCCCGCGGCGCTGGCACTAGGGTCGGGACCCGTGCCGACGCACCGTCGCGCGCAACGCGGTGCGAGACTCGGGATCAGACGCCGTAGCGGTCGCCCAGCTTCTTGCCGTACCACATGCCGAGGCCGAACCCGACCATGCTGAGGACGAAGGCGGTCATGATGCCGAACCGCGCGCCGAGCCACCAGCCGATGCCGCTCGTGACCGTGGTGACGATCATGACGATGGCTTTGGTCATGACCCGCCGCTCGTGCCGTGCGCTGCGTACCGACCGCTGGATGCCACTGGGCCTCGCCTGAAGGAGGGTTGTCCGCGTGTCCGGAGCGTGCGTGCCGTCGACACTCCACTCAGCTCGTCCAGGTCCCGAGCCCGAGCGCGAACAGACCGAAGAGGAAGCCGAGGAACGCCACCAAGCCGACGAAGGACGCGACGCGGTGCAACGTCCGCCAACGACGCTCCACACCGGCGTCGAGTTTCCAAGGCGCGCTCGTGAGCCGGCGCTCGGCCATCGCCCAGGCGCCGTAGCAGGCGAGGCAGCTCCCGCCGCCGATCAGGGCCATCGCGCCCTTGGGGAGCGCCCACACCGCGGCGAGCGCGACCAGCGCCCCGCCGCCGACGTCGATCCAGAGCCGGCTCTCCGGCGTGCGGCGAGCGCGATGGCTCAGCACCTCGCGCAGCGTCGCGTCGGGGGCGGGCGCGGTCATGGCCGGGTGAACCGCACGGAGATCAGGCGCGGCGGCGCGGTGCGGTCCGCCTCGTCGTCGCGCCACTCACCCAGGTCGGTGAGCACGAGGCCTGCCGCGAGCCCCGACCTGACGTACTCCGACGCGTCGTGCAGGAAGGCGGCGATGCGCGCGAGCTCGCCGGTCGCGGGGTCCGTGAATTCGGCCTGGCGACCGAGCAGCTGGCGCATCGGATGCAGCTCGGCGCAGAAGATCGTTCCCCCCGGCCGCAGCACGCGTGCGGCCTCGTTGAACACGGGCGGGAGTGCCTCGACGTGCTCGAGCACGAGGGTCACCACGATGAGGTCCACCGACGCGTCGGCCACGGGCCACGCGCGCCGCACGTCGTGCGGCACGAAGCGCACCGACGGCAGGCCCACCCGGCGCCGCGCTTCCGCAAGCATGCCGTCGGAGAAGTCGAGGGCGACGACCGCGCGGGCGCCGGTCGCGAGCCACTCCGTGTTGCGCCCGGTGCCGCACCCGAGTTCGAGTACGTCGCGCCCCGCCAGCTCGAGTCCGGCGGCGCGGAGGACGCGGCCGGCGAGGTCGCGGGTGCGATTCTCGTCGGTGTCGTAGCGCGCAGCCCAGAGGTCGTAGGCGCGCGCGACGTGGGCGGGATCCGGTGGGGCGGTCATCGTCACTCGATGCTACCCGAACCGGGGCCCCTCAGCCAGTCGTGCGGTGCGGCTCGTCCGGGACACCGATGAGGTACGTGATGTTCGCCGGCAGGAACGGGTGGCGGAGGACGCCGGCGTTCCAGCGGAAGCCGGTCGCTCCAAGACTCGAGACGAGACCCCGCAGCTCGCGTGGCGAATACGACCGCCATTGCGAGACGAGCCCGTCCCAGAGGCAGGTGAGCGGCACCAGCGGGATCACATAGGTCCAGAGCAGCCGGTCCCAGGAGAAAGGCCGAAGGAACGGGGTGCCGAGCCAGACGGCGAGGGGCATGAGTAGCAGCGACAGGAGCGTTCGCAGTGACCGCTCCGAGAGCTCGAAGATCGCGATGGGCGCTCGGTCCTTCGCGGCGGCCGCGAGGATGGCGCGTGCGTCGGGTGGGGCGAAATGGTGGAACGCGTTGAAGAGGGTCCGGAGTCCCGCGAGGTCGCGTGGCACGCGCCGGGCGTCGACCGGTGTCGCGCAGAAGGTGATCGCCTCGTTGGCCGCCGTGATGCGCTCGAACGCCGTGCGATTCGGGAACCAGTCGGTGAGGACGAAGCGCACGGGAGGCCCTTCGCGCGTCAGCTCCACCTGGAGCTCCGCGACCGGGCCGCCACCACCGGAGCAGAGGTCCACCACGCGGTCCGTGCCCGAGGCGCGGAGGGCCTCTCGCAGCCGCGGCGCGACGATCGCGGCAAGGCCGAGTCGCGACTCGAGGTACTCCAGGTAGTCCGTCGAGAGGTCGCGGATCCGGGCCGGGAACCACGCGAGGTCCTCCAGCTCCGCGAGCTGCAGGCGCGGCAGGAAGGTGCTCACGCGCCGGACCCCCGCCGCGCCGCCAAGCGCAGCCGGACGCCCTCGAGATGTTGGCGGTCGTGGTAGGGCGTGAAGAAGGGCTTCTCGCGAACGGTGTGTGGACCGGGCAGGAGGTGGTGAACGCAGCATCGATTGCCCATGAGCTCCGCCGGCGCTCCTGCGATCGCCTCGCGCGTCAGCGTTTCCGCCTCTGGACGGGGGGCAGTCGAGTCAAGATATTAGCGGGCGGCGCCTGACCATGGCGAGTCGTGCGCCTCCCCCACCACCTGGAGATCTGCATGCGCGGCGATTTCATGAAGTTCCTCAAGGAATACAGCGTCATCGGCTTGGCCATCGGCGTGATCATCGGTGCCAAGGCCGGCGAACTCGTGAAGGCGATCGTGGACGGCATGCTGATGCCCCTGATCGGTCTCGTGCTTCCGAGCGGCGACTGGCAGAACATGATGCTCGGTCCCATGGCGGTTGGGCAGGTGATCGCCGCCCTGATCAACTTCGTCATCGTCGCCTGGCTCGTCTTCATCTTCGCGAAGAAGGTGCTGAAGGAAGACACGGTCGCGAAGAAGTAGCGTGCGTCGGGGGCACCGCCGGGCGGACTCCGGCGGTGTCGCCCGCGGCGCCACACCTAGGCACCCCGACAGCCCGTCGGGGCGAACGTCAGCGGCCGGTCCGACGCCGGGTCGGCCGACGGGTCCGCGAAGAGTTTGACACCCTGATACACCCACCAGGCGCGCACCCAGGCCATTCCATCCTCCCGGCAGGTCTCGCGCAGGATCTCGTCCGCCATCCCGCGATACACCACGCGGTCGAGATACCGCTCCCGCATCAGCTGGTAGAGCGCGTCGTGGATGAGCGATCCGCGCATGAACGTCGCCGTGTCGATCGTCGGGCCCGACGGTCCGTCCCACGCGTAGCCCTCCCTGAGCCGGAGCTGCCCCTGCACGTCGAGGGAGACGTACTCGGTCACGATCGCTGCCGGCGGCCGCAGGCGGATCCCGACGACGTACGGTCGCTTGAGCTGGTACTTGTAGCCGCTCTTGTACGCGATGCAGTCGACCATCAGTCCTCCTGGTTCGGCGTGCCGGGTGCGTCGCCCACGCCGATCGGTGCGACGAGCACAAGGTCGTCCTGTCGGTCCTGGCCCACGACGAAGTACGTGGTGCCCTCCGGCACGAAGCCCATCTTCCCGTAGAACGCGATCGCGCGCGGGTTGCGCTCCCAGACACTGAGCCAGAGGTGCGTGGCGCCACGCACGCGCGCCGCCGCCATCACCGCGCGCATGAGGAGTCGCGACACGCCTCGCCCGTGGTACTCACGCGCGACGTAGAACCGGTGCACCTCGTGAGCGCGCGCATGCGTGACGCACTCGGGTGCCCGCCCTCGGCGGAGCTGCGCGAAACCGGCCAGGACCTCCCCATCCTCGGCCAGGAGCGTGACGACCTCCGGGTCCGCGAGCTCGCCGCCCTGCTGCCCGACCCCGTACGCCGACGCCAAGTGCGCCGCCATGTCCTCCGGGGTGTTCTGCGCGGCGTAGGTGTCGAAGAAGGTCTGCGCCGCGAATGCCGCGAGCGTGGCGGCATCGCCGGGGTTCCCGCGTCGGATGTGCAGCCGCATGTCCGCCACGCCGCTACCGCTCGACGCCCGCCGACAGGCGGATGCCACCCGACGGCGAGAAGGGTGTGAAGCCGCGCACCGCCTCGAGGCGCACCCACCGCCGTCCCCCGACGCGGACGCCCGCGCGCACCTCGCCGAGATCCTCGGCCGCGCGGATGGGCGGGTGCTCGCCTCCGTGCATCTGGCCCAGCACGGTCACGCCCGGCGTGAACATCCCCCGCGTGAACTCCGCGCGCACAGCGTAGAGCAGGAGGTCGTCCTGCTCGAAGCGCGGCTCCCGCGTGCCGTTGATCCCGATCCCCGCCTCGGCGCCGAGCACGAGGGCGCCGCGTCGCGTGATCGTGCCGAGCGTGAGGTAGAAGTCGGTCGCGTCACGGTCGAGGCCCGTGGTGTTGTCCGTGGTGGGCAGGCGTGTGCCGAACCGCAGGAGGCCGGTCAGGCGCGCATCGTCCGGCGTGAGGCGCAGCGTCGTGCCGATGCGCAGGTCGCCCATGTCGTGGCGCCGGCCGTCAGCCGAGGGCAGCACCTGCGGATCGGCGGCGGCGAAGGACGTCCGCTCGCGGAAGAGGCGCTGCGCGGTGCCCGCCACCTCGAGCGCGACGCGTCCCGTGCGCCAGGTGAGCGCGAAGTTGCCGACTTCGGTGAGCGCACCTTCGGTGCCGGCGAGCGAGGCGCGCTGCCCATCGAGTCGCGACGCGCCGAGTTCGGCGGTGATGCTGACGGTGGGCACGAGCGCGCGCAGGGACGTCGGCTCGAGCGGCCGGAGCTGCGCGGCCGCGGGGGCCGCACACCAGAACAGGAGGAGCGGGCCGCCACGGGTCGCGAAGGGTCGTCTCGTACGGGTCACGGGAGCTGGCAGGGGCGTCCTCGGCGGTGCGGTCCCGCAAAGCTAGGTGACCGTCGCACGGGCGACGAGTGTCAGCTCGCGCCGCCGTGACACCCTCCGGTACGACCCGCATATTGCTGCGCGCGATGACCAGCGATCCGCATCAACGATTGCACGACGACGTCCGGCTGCTCGGCGACCTCCTCGGGGACACGCTGCGCGCCGAGGGTGGCGAGCGACTCTTCGCGGCCGTCGAGCGTGTACGTGCCCTCTCGAAGGACGCGCGGCGCGGAGCAGCGGACTTCGCCTCGCTGCAGCAGACCCTCCGGGAGCTCTCCGTGCCCGACGCGCTCGCCGTCGCGCGCGCCTTCGCGCACTTCCTCGGCCTGGCAAACATCGCCGAGCAGCATCACCGCATCCGGCGCCGGCGCGACTACCAGCGGGACCCCGGCGCACCGCCGCAGCGCGGCTCGCTGGCGGACAGCTTCACACGACTGACGGCAGCGGGCGTCGCCCCGGACGCGATCCACGCCACCGCCTGCGCCCTGCGCGTGGAGCTCGTGCTCACCGCGCACCCCACGGAGGTCGTGCGGCGCACCGTCCGGCGAAAGGCGCGGCGCATCGCCGACCTGCTGGCGTTCGGCGATCGCCCGGACCTCACGGAACCGGAACGGTCCGACCTGCATCGCGAACTGCGGGCGGAGGTCGCCGCGATGTGGATGACGAACGAAGTGCGGCGCGATCCGCCGACGCCGGCGGACGAGGTGAAGTGGGGCCTCGTGGCGTTCGAACAGACGCTCTGGGATGCGGTGCCGCGCTACCTGCGCGCACTCGATCAGGGCCTTCGCGCCGCCACCGGTGCGGGGCTTCCGGACGGCGTCTCACCCATCCGGTTCGGTTCGTGGATCGGCGGCGACCGAGACGGCAACCCGAACGTGACCCCCGACGTCACCGTGCGTGCCTGTCTGCTGGCACGCTGGATGGCGGCGGACCTCTACTGGCACGAGGTCGAGGCGCTGCGACACGAGCTCTCGATGGAGACGGCGAACGCCGAGCTCCGCGCTCGTGCCGGTCGCGCGATGGAGCCGTACCGGGCCGTGCTGCGGCCGGTGGCCGACCGGCTGCTCACGACACGCGACGCGATCGCCCACGCACTCTCGCAGGAGGGTCCGCTCGATCCGACCGTCATCGGGAAGGAAGCACGGGGAACGCTCCTGGAGGCGCTCGACCTCTGCCACCGGTCGCTCGTCGAGACGGGCGGCCAGGCGATCGCCGACGACCGGCTGCTCGACCTGCGGCGGCGGGTGTCCTGCTTCGGCGAGACGCTCATCGGGCTCGACCTGCGCCAGGAGGCGCCGCGTCACACCGAGGCGCTCGACGCCATCACCCGCCACGCCGGACTCGGCGCGTACGGCGCGTGGGACGAGGCGACGCGGCGCGCGTTCCTGCTGCAGGAGTTGGAGGAAGGCGCCAACGTCACGGCAGGTGGGGTCGCCGCGCGCGGGGCGTTCGACGCGGACGTCCGCGACGTCCTGGACACCTTCCGCTCCGCGGCCGCGCTCCCGCCTGGGTCGCTCGGCGCCTACGTCATCTCGATGGCGTCCACCGCCTCCGACGTGCTCGCCGTAGAGGTGCTGCAGCGTGCGGCCGGCGCCCGCGACCCGCTGCGGGTGGTGCCGCTCTTCGAGACCGTCGACTTCCTGCGCGGCGCGGCCATGTGCATCGACGCACTCCTCACGATCCCCTGGTACCGGACGCGGGCCGAGGGACGGATCGAGGTCATGATCGGCTACTCCGACTCGGCGAAGGACGGGGGGCGACTCGCCGCCGCGTGGGAGCTCTTCACGGCACAGGAACGGATGGTCGCCGCCTGCGCCGCGCACGGGGTGCACCTCACGCTCTTCCACGGGCGCGGTGGTTCCGTCGGACGCGGTGGCGGCCCGACACACCTCGCGATCCAGTCGCAGCCGCCCGGTTCCGTGGACGGCACCATCCGCGTCACGGAACAGGGCGAGATGGTGGATGCGCAGTTCGGCCTCCCGGCGATCGCCGATCGCACGCTCGAGGTGTACACCACGGCGACCCTCGAGGCGACGCTCACCCCCCACGCCCGCGCGAGCGAGCGCTGGCGGACGCTGATGCAACAGATGTCCGACACCTCGCGCACGGCGTACCGCCGCCTCGTGTACGAGACGCCCCGGTTCGTCGAGTACTTCCGGCTCGCCACACCGGAGGTGGAACTCGGGCGCCTCCGCATCGGGAGCCGCCCGGCGCGACGGAGGCCGGGCGAGGGCGTCGAATCGTTGCGGGCGATCCCCTGGGTGTTCGCCTGGACGCAGACCCGGCTGATGCTCCCCGCCTGGCTCGGAGTGGGCGACGCGCTCGAGGAGGCCATCGCGAAGGGCCAGCTCGGGGAGGTGCGCACGATGTACGCCGAGTGGCCCTTCTTCCGGTCCACGCTCGACCTGATCGAGATGGTGCTCGCCAAGGCCTCGCCGGAGATCGCCGCCTTCTATGACGCACAGCTGGTCCCCGCGGACCTGCAGGCACTCGGCGCGACGCTGCGCGCGCAGCTCCAGCGCACCATCGCGGCGTCGCTCGCCGTGACCGGGCACGCGCGCCTGCTCGAGGAGAACCCGGTGCTGCGGCGCTCGATCGACGTGCGCAATCCGTACGTGGACCCGATCAACGTCGTGCAGGTGGAGGTGCTCTCGCGCCTGCGCGCGGCGGGTGACGACCCGGCGCTCTTCGATGCGTTCCTCGTGACCGTGAACGGGATCGCGGCGGGGATGCGGAACACCGGGTGAGTGGCATGGCGTGCGACCGCGAAGGTCGCCGACCGTGCGCGGCCGGGCGTGCGCCACGGACTCGCGGCGCACGCGGCGCGCCCACACATTGAGCCGCGACACCTGCTCCCCCCACCCCATCCGCTGATGCTCGCCATGCGCCATTCCCTGCTCCGTCCCGCCCTCGCTCTCCTCGTCGCCGCCTGCGGGAGTTCCGGCGATGCCGACCTCGTGCTCTTCAACGGCAAGGTCATCACCGTCGACTCCACGGACGCGATCGCGCAGGCGGTGGCGGTGAAGGACGGGCGGATCATCGCGGTCGGCACGGACAGCGCGGTGCTGCTCCATGCAGGTCGCGGCACGCAGCGCGTGGACCTCAAGGGCCTGACGATGACGCCCGGCCTGCTCGACGCACACGACCACTTCGCCGCGGCCGGGGTGGATCGGCTCTTCATCCTCGACCTGAGCTACCCGAACGCGACGAGCGTCGCCGACGTGCAGGCGAAGGTGCGCGAGCGGATCGCCGCCGCCGAGCCCGGCGCCTGGATCGTCGGCCGCGGTTGGGACGAGGGGAAGCTCGCCGAGAAGCGCCTGCTCGCGGCGGCCGACCTCGACGCCATCGCACCCCACCATCCGGTGTGGCTCACGCAGACGATGGGGCACTACGGCGTCGCGAACGCCGCGGCGCTCAAGCTCGCCGGCATCACGAAGGAGACGAGGGATCCACCGGGCGGGACGATCGACCGCAATTCGGACGGCACGCCTACCGGGATCCTCAAGGAATCCGCGCAGGACCTCGTGAACCGGCTCGTGCCGGTGGAGTCCGCGCAGATGGAGCGCGAGGCGATGGCATCGCTCGCCGCGGCCTTCAACGCGGAAGGGATGACTGGCCTCAAGGACCCGGGGATCAACCAGCGCACCTGGGAGGACTACAAGGCGGTCGAAGCGGACGGGAAGCTCACCGTGCGCGTGTTCGCGCTCTGGACGGGCGGCAAGACGATGGGCGAGGCCGAGAAGCTGATCGCCGAGAAGGCCGCCGGCACGCGGCCGTACGAATCCACTGGCGATGACCACGTGATCTC